>Ga0181576_10002446_pt1 | contig 13856 bp, 7 predicted proteins | sample 101ome_22_FD_132464 | JGI IMG/M metagenome (GOLD analysis project Ga0181576, IMG submission 132464) | Coastal salt marsh microbial communities from the Groves Creek Marsh, Skidaway Island, Georgia - 101412BT metaG (megahit assembly) | ecosystem: Environmental > Aquatic > Marine > Intertidal zone...
TAAGGCAGGATGTCCGAGCCGTCGCCCCCACCGCCATAGTGTACGACGATGAGTACTACGATCGTGCTCTCTTGTCGCACTTTCATCGAGCCCTCCGACCGAGGCGCACGACCGCTTTAAACTTACGGTTGCGTGCGGGGGCACACGCCGAGGAAGGACGACGCGAACGCGTCTCCTCTCATCAATGGACGCGCGTCCCCACACCCCGTGAGGTCGCGTTCGTCGCCCGTCGATCGTCATGTCCGCGGGCGCGCACGCGCTCGCGTACGGGGACGTCGGGTCGTCGGCGTCGGACTCGGAGTCGGACGGGGAATCGGACACGGGACGCGCGTCGGCGAGAGGGGCGACGAGGACGGGGACGGTGGGGACGACGGTGGGACGCGCGAAGTTGGCGTACGTCGAGCGCGCGTTCGCGAGCGAGGCGAGCGAGGCGACTGGGGATGGGTACGATGAGATGTCGACGTTGGCGTTCACGGAGAGCGAGTACAGGGAGGCGTGCGCGGAGCGAGGGAGGATGGGACGGTGCGCGTGGTTGCCGTGTCGCGAGGCGAGCGCGCGGGCGGCGGGCGGGAAGAGGTACGACGTCGATGGGTCGGCGCGAGTGGTGCGAGACGGGGCGTTCGTGGGTTCGTTTTGTTGTAAGGAACACGTTCTCGCGGCGGAGGCGTTGGCGAAGCGATTGGGGAAGAATGGACGAGCGATGAGCGCGAAGGAGGGAGCGGCGACGAAACCGGCGGCGGCGCGATTGGCGCGGAGCGCGGTGAAGGACGAGGTGCTCGAGCGAGAGGTGGTGGAGATCAAGGAGAGGACGACGACGACGACGACGACGACGATGAGCGCGGAGGTCAAACCGCCAGGGGCGCCGTTAAGCGCGGCGGACGCTCGGCTCGCTGCGTCCGCGGTCGACGGGTACGTACCTCGTGCCGCTCGGAGAGACGCCGAAAAAGAAAAGAAGAAGACCGCGGCGACGACGAAAATCACGTGGAACGAAGAAGAGTTGGCCAACATTGAGCGAGAAAAGGAGGAAAAGAAAGAAGCCGCAGCTGCCGATCCAAACGTCGCGACCGGGGTGTTTTACTTTGATACGTTCGGTGAAGGTAAAAAACCGGACAAGGAGTACGTGCCGAGCATCGGCGGTCGGTTCGCCGAGGGACAGTTGCGCACCGACCCGCGCCCCGTCGTGGACGAGGAGAGCGTTTTAAAAGCATTGGAAACGCTCGGAATTGAAGCAGAAACGTCGGCGTCGACGGGCGGAGATGAAGACGTCGAGAAGGAGAAGGACGTCGAAGAAGATCAAGCAGAGTCGACTCGCAAGGCGCTCGCGTCGACGCTGACGGCGAAACCGATACCCGGATTTTTCGATGATAACGACGACGACGACGACGACGACGACGATGAGAACGGAACGATGACGAGTCATTCAGACGATGACGACGTCTCGACGTCGATGCCGACCATTTCGCAGTTTGGTTTGACTTGGATGGCGGTCGATAATCTCGTCACCGAGGCGACGTTTGCGCTCGTGTCGGGAGACGGCAGTTTCGTCGACAAACTTCCTCCGCGGGATAAATACAGCGTCTCCGTGAGCGAAGCGTGGAACGAAACACTAGCCTCCAAGGCGGTTCCTTTGTTGTGTTCGACGCTGAAAATCAGCTCTGAAAGGCGCAGAATAGAACAAAATTTGACCACGCTGTTGCGAACGTTTGCGTTCGATCGCGCCGTGCCAGCGTTCACGAATGAACGCTGGGTCATGCTCGGGCTGTTATTCGTGGAATTACTCCTCGACGCCGATTTGATGAGCAAAGAGACGATCGGAAAAGAGGTGCTCGACAACGCCGACGCGGTTGCCATCTATGCGAGCGCCGACGCGACGAGCGAAGAGGTGGATCTTTTGCGACAACGCCTTCGCGGAGGGGGCGTGCGTTAGTTAAAGCCGTATGTAGGTAGATGATTTAGAATTTGTTGAATTGACACGCATTATTTTTATTCATTCAAACGGCATCGCACTGGCGTTGGCGTCCTGGAGAGGCTCACGCGTCGTCGTTGTCATCGTCATCTTTGGGCTACTGACTGGTTTCGGAGAGTCATCGAACATGGGCGGAGGCGTTCCGAGTGGAGAAGCACCTAAGACGCCGTTATCTGCCGAGTTGACGCGTTCAAGGGTCAAATTTTCCATCGACGTCGCCATTGCGCGCACGATTCCCGGCGCTGGAGAAATCATTGATACAGAGGGCGTTTCCTTTTCTTTGACCACGAGAGCCGTGTCTTCTTCCTCCGTCGCCACTAGAGCGGGCATCGTTGCGTCGCTCTTTTCACTCGACTTTCCCTCGGCTTCGAAACACTCGGCTATGATGGCGTCCACATCAGCCTTTCCGTCGGTGTGATACAAAATTCGTTCGATAACCTTGGTGAGAGGATTGTTCTCAAACTCAGCTCGCTGGCACACGTACTCTACGTCCTGAAGCTTTTCAAAATAAAATTCTCGCTCCTGCTCCATGCGTTCCACCTGGAGCGCCAACGCGGCGTTGGATTCAGCGAGTTCGCGCGCGCGCACTGAGCTCACGCTCGTGGCGCCGCTCGCCGCTCTCGTGCTCGCCCCCATCGGTGCGCTTACCGCCGTCGCCGCCGTTGATGATCCCTCGCGCGTCGCTGGCGCGCGTTTCGACGCTCTGCGTTGTCCACCGCCGCCGCGTTCTTGTCCACTCGCCGTCACGCTCGCCTTCTTCGCCCCGCCGAAGGCCGCTCCGCCCCGCGCGTGCGCTCGTCGCTCCTCTGCGTCGTAATACCCACCCTCACCCGACTCTCTCGCGCTCGCTCCGCCGGTCGTCGTGTCGTAATAACACTTCATCCACTGTAAAAACTCCAAATTATCCAGCGGTCGTCCCTTGATGAGCTTGTTCACCTCGACGTTTTTCGCGATGTTCAGTCTCTCGAACACGACTTGCAAAATCTTATAATTCGCCACGAACTCGTACTCGCTCTTCGCCTCGAAATTCACCCGTCTCATCGGCACCACCTCCGTCGTCCTGTGCGCTGCGTCCATGATCTGACAGTACACCGCCCCGCTCGCGCACTGCTCCACCTTTGTCAACCGAAGTCCGAGCAAATCGTTCACCCACGAGATCAATTCGTTCCTCCCCACGAAAAACGCCGGCGCCATCATCCCCGTCGTCGACGCCATATCGCGTCGGTCACTCTTCTTCGCTCGTTCGCCGCGCTCGCCGCGCCGAACGCCTCGCGTCGACGTCTCCCGTCGCCCTCGATTCCCTCGCGGCGTCGCTTCGTCTCGTCCCCCTTTTGGGCACTTTGGGCACGAGAGACTCTTTTGACGATTCACGACCCTCCAATACACATACATATTCAAACACGTGTAAAACCCATGTGTGGTAAACATGCACGCGCGCCTCGCGCGTCGATCGGATCGCGCGCGGGAGACGCCGACGCCGACGCCGACGACGATGGGCGTTCGTCGAGAGGGACGACGCGCGTCTTCGCGCGCGATCGTCGTCTCCGCGCTGTCCGCGCTGGCGCTCACGGCGAAGCTCGCGCGAGGGGAGAGACCGAGTCTGCCGAGAGATTACCGAGACGAATCGTTGGACGACGACGCGCGGTTGCGAGCGAGCGAGAGCGTGGCGTACGCGACGGAGCGGAAGACGTTCGGTGATGTCCGCGGTGGCGGCGGCGGCGCGAGCGGTGGCGGAGAGCGGCCGAGGGAGTGGATCGAACAGATTTCGGCGTCGCCGCGCGCGTACGTGTATAGAAATTTTTTGAGCGAGGCGGAGACGGAGGAGATCGTGCGGTTGGCGCACCCCACGATGCATCGGTCGCAGGTGGTGAACGATGATACCGGAGGCGTGAAGACGACGGACGAGAGGACGTCGATGGGTGGATGGGTGGATGGGGAGAAGAGCGAAACGGTGGCGGACGTCGAACTTCGCGTCGCGGCGTGGACGATGCTGCCGCCGAACAGAGGGGAGACGATACAGGTGATGCGCTACGAGGCTGGACAAGAGTATCGATCGCATCATGATTACTTTCACGACGATGTGAACGTGGTGAACGGAGGTCAGCGTCTGGCGACGGTGTTGATGTACCTGAGCGACGTGGAGGAGGGCGGCGAGACGGTTTTTCCGCTCGGAACGCCTCTCGGAAGAGAATCTTCGAATAAAAAGAGATTCAACGAGGAAGACGGGTGCGAACTGGCGAGAAAGGGCGACCCGGACGTTTTGGCGGTGAAACCGAGGAGAGGAGACGCGCTCTTGTTTTATAGCGCGCACCTCAACGGCGAGATGGATGACAAGTCGCTGCACGCCGGCTGTCCCGTCCTGAAAGGAACCAAGTGGACTGCGACGCGTTGGCAACGTGTGGGCGCGATCGACGTCGGTTCGTTTGCGCGCGAGCCGAAAGATGCACAGAATAGCTCGTAGAAGAAGTACTTGATAGTTTGCTCGCTGCTTTAGCTTCATTAATACATGTTTTGGGTTTAGGACAAGACGAGAACAGTTGGCGTCGCGCTCACTCCATCGTGCGCTCAAATTCGCTGAGTCTCTTGAATTCTCTATGCGCGTTCGAAATGGCAAGTTCCTCCATCACGACGGCGCGCTCTTGTTGCCGCGCTAACGCGATTCGCGCGTCCGTCACTCGCGCGAGTAATTCACGGTGAACTTCTTCGACGGCGTCGAGTTGACCAAAACTCAAGTGTTCAAGATCGATGCCGAGAATGTGACCGCATCCGATACCTGACGCACTCGCTTCGAAGTGCACGTCCTCCATCCTTCTGGTCGCTCGCGACACCCAGTTCAAGGCGTTCCAGTCCGGATTGACGTCGCTCTGGTAGATTTCGCGATCCCACGTTGGGATGATTTTGGATGCGTTGTTCTCTATTCTCATCGGTCTCTCTTCGATCGGCGCGACTCCAACCGACGAGTGTACCGCCTCGGGTATATTCGTCCATGCCGACGCGAATCCATCGCTGATGGAGTGCTGCTGCTGCTGCTGTTGTTGTTGCTGCTGCTGCTGCTGCTGCTGATCAAACTGTCCCGGCATCACCATTTCGTGGTGCTCCATCGGTCTGACGGGTACAGCTTCTGTGACCCACTCCGGGGAGTCCTCGTCTTCGTCAGCCGCGTCGTCTACAAGTTTGACACCGGTACCATATCGTTGTCTTCGCAACATTTTTGCCGCACTCGTGGATGGAGATGAGTCGGTGTCGTTCTCCGCTAGTGTGTATGGACTGTGCTCGATGGCGTACTGGACCAGTTGGGGAGGGATGATATCATCAAAACTAGAGATGGATTGCGAACGCGAAGATTTGTTCATAAGCACCGTTGGAGGACTGCCATCGTCAGCATTTTCAATCGAATTTTGATCGTGTAACTTGGCCGCTTCAGCTTCCTTGGCTGCTTTACGCTTCGCCTCCTCCGCTTCTTTGGCTGCTTTACGCTTCGCCTCCTCCGCTTCTTTGGCTGCTTTACGCTTCGCCTCCTCCGCTTCTTTGGCTGCTTTACGCTTCGCCTCCTCCGCCTCCTTGGCTTTACGCTTCGCCTCCTCCGCTTCTTTGGCTTTACGCTTCGCCTCTTCCGCTTCTTTGGCTTTACGCTTGGACTCCTCCGCCTCCTTGGCTTTACGCTTCGCCAATTCAGAATCCTTAGTTTGTCGCTTCAATTCTTCAGCCTCCTTTTTGAATTTTTCCTTCTCCGACGCCCTCACCTTCTCGGCTGCCTCCCAGGCTTGCTTCAGTTTACGCTTGGACTCCTCAGCCTCGCTTTGCTTGGCCTCTTCGATCGCTCGTCTCCGTTTCGCCTCTTCCTCATCTGCTTCCTGCACTTTACGTCTATCCTCCTCCGCCTCTCGCGCTTTATCTTTCTCAACCTCTGCCAGTCGCGCCTTCTCTTCGGCGGTCGGTTCGCAGTCCTTCTCGGGAAACACTTTATCCACCTCGCGTTGGTGCTGCTCATTGACTTTCGACTCCCACTCATCCAACACAACGAACACCGCCAAGTGACGCTCTTTCTTCGCGATCTGTGAAGGCTTCATGCTTGCGTACTTTGACTTGGTGGTGCCCTTCGCCCCGGCGTTCGCCGCGAGATTCATCGCTGGCGTGCGAAACGGATCGGCGCCGCGCTCCAAGAGCATGGTCACGAGTTGCTTGGCTCCATTTTTAGCCGCGAAATGCAGCGGCTGCATACCGGTCAGATCAACGTGATCGATGCTGAATCGACCCTCATCGATCAAAAAGTTCAAACACTCCGCCTCAACCTTTAACATTTGAGTCTCGAGGCGGCTTTGACCTCGCACCTTTTCCATCCTGGCGGAGTGATACGCGCACAACATCGACACTGGATCTAAACCCTCATCATTCTCCACGTGCTTGTTACCACCGTATTTTATGAGCCATTTGATCGCGTCCAGCCCTCCCACGGCGCACGCGGTGTGCAAGGGAGAGTTGCTGAGATCTTTATTCGGCGCCGAGAGCAACGCCTCGACGATTTCCTTGGCTCCTGTCTTCGTCCATTGATTCGGCGCACCGTGCGCCTCGGCGAGCTCTCTGAATCCCTGTAAAAACTTTTTCTGTCTATCATAAAACATAATCATCTTCCCTAAAAACTTCAATCCATCGTGAATCACGTCCAACATGGCGTCGTCGTTTTTCGACGCCGCCACTGCGTTCGAGAGCGCGCGCGTCGTCTCGTCAGTCTCTCTACCACCACCACCATCCACCTCTCACCCTCTCTCGCGCCCATTCGATTTTCCATCCAACACATCTCCTCTCCTCGTCATACCTCGCGTCCTCGTCCCCTGTCTCTCGTCTCTCTCTCTCTCTCGCGCGCTCGATTGACAAAAAAACTCCGCCGCGTCTGGTTTCAATCCATTCACGCACCGTGCACCGCCGTGTTCCCCGTGCGCTCGCTCGCCTCCCCGAACAACAACCATCGCACGCACGCGTTCCCATCGCTCAAAATATCTTTCGCGAGCGCGTTATCACCCCTCGCGCACGCGTCAAACAACCCTCCCGGACGTTTCGGATCACCATCCGCAGCCGCCCCGCTCGCCTCGGGATCGAGCTCGCCGACGCGCTGGCGGATCCCCCACGCGAGTTTCGCCGGCCACGACCCGCCGGGGCGGTTCATGCGCAATTCCTCGGCGCGTCGTCGCGCCGAGGCTTGGGACGCGGACGCGCGGCCGAGCATGCGCTCGTCGTCGTCGTCGTCGTCGTCGAGTGGGGTCGGTCGGTCGGGGCGCGTCAGAGGTCGGGACGACGACGTCAGCGTCGCGCGCGCGGTGCGTCGAGGGCGCGTGCGCGCGGGTGGACGAGTCCACGGTCGGTCGGTCGACGGTGGACGTCCGCGCGCGATGCGGGCGCGCGGTGACCGCGGACGAATGGGCGCCGAGAGCGTGGTGGTGGTGGTGGGCGGCGGCATCGCGGGATTGGCGCTCGCGGCGGCGCTCGCGCGAGAGAGGGCGCGACGAGGCGGTGATGGACCGACGTGTGTGGTGCTCGAACGCGACGAGAGCGCGGCGGCGCGGAGGCAGGGGTACGGGGTGACGCTGAGCGAGACGAACGCGGCGTTGGCGGGACTGGGCGTGGCGGCGCGGTGTCGCGAGAGGAATTGTAAATCGAGCGCGCATTGGACGTTCGGGGCGAGTGGACGCGTGTTGGGGTACTACGGGACGACGTTTTTGTCCTCGCGCTCTTCGCCGACGGGGGCGGAGGGATCGGATGAGAAAGAGAGACCGCCGACGAATTTACGCGTGCCGAGAAACGAAGTGCGGGGCATTTTATTAGAGGAGATTCCGCGAGATTGGATCAAGTGGGGAGCCAAGCTTCGAGATTACGTCGAGGACGAGGACGGGGTTCGAGTGACGCTCGAGTCGGGAGAGACGGTTGAGGGGACGATTTTGGTGGCGGCGGACGGCGTTCGATCGGGGACGAGACGCGCGCCGAGTGCGGGCGACGACGTCAAGTCGGGCGCGCTCGCATACCTCGGCGTCGCGCTCGTCACCGGATTTACGGATTTAGACAACGCGCTCCTTCGTGGACAAGGGTTCTACACCGTCGATGGACGATCGAGACTGTTTACGATGCCGTTTCGCGCGGCGAACGAGGTGGCAGGGACGCCTCCGAAGAGCATGTGGCAGCTCAGCGTGCGGGTGGACGAAGAGACGGCGCGGTCGCTGACCAACGCGCCGAGAAGCGAGGTGAAGGACTTTGTGTTGGAGCATACGAAGGGCTGGCACGATCCGGTCGGGGCGATGCTCGAGACGACGAACTGGGAAGACGCGTGGGCCGGACCGCTGTACGACAGAGAGGAACCGCCGACGAGCAAGGCGCGGGCGGCGGAGACGCCTCACTTGGCGTTGCGAAGCTCCACGTCTCGCGTCGTTTGCATCGGCGATGCTGCGCACCCCATGTCCCCATTCAAGGGCCAAGGCGCCAACACGGCTCTCTACGACGCCTGGGCGCTTTCGAAGTGGTTGTACAAGGCGCCGCCGCGAGCCGCCTTGGCGTGTTTCCATCGCGAGATGGTCGTTCGAGCCTTTGTCAAAGTGCGCGCCAGCAGAGACGCGTGCGAGACGTTTCACAGTCCGAGCATCTTGACCGAACGCATACCAGAATTCGCCGGCGTGGACCCGACGAAGATTAAGCTCGTGCTCGATACGCTCAACGAGCGGGGCGTCAACGCTTCGATGTGCGCGGAATTGGAACCGGCGGTGCAGTCCGTCATCGACGAGCTAAAGGCGGCGGAGACGGTGAAACCGTACGCGGTAAAAAAGCAATATTCTGACATAGATTCGCTGTCGGAGTGCGATTCGTCCGCGAGCGATGGGACGTTCGTGTCTTTCGCGTCGTCGATGTCCACGTGTACGCTGCAAGACAGCGTCGTGAACGCCGTGGCGTTTGCCTTAGCGCGCGCCGACGAGCCGCCTCTCACCGACGCTGAGCGAGACGTGGTGCGTAAACTTCGACGTGCCGTAAATGGACGACGTCCGTCCAACGACTACGCGAGTCTCGCGCCGATTCGTCTGCTCGCTTCCCGCGGGGTCGTCGGCGACATGGCGGATGCGCGCGAGGCGAGGTTCGCGAGAGAAATCGCCGACGTCATCAACGAACGCGCCGTCGCTCTGAAAGCTTCGCGGGAGGCAAACGGCGATGGGAAGGACGATGGTGACGATGACAACGTCGACGATCACTTCATTCACGCGAAACCGACCGCGGATGGAAAGGTTTTGCTCACCACGAAGAAGCACGATGAGACGTTGACTTCTCTCGGGTTGAAACAGTGTGAAGGATGCCTCAAGTATTACGCCGTGCACGGTGGTGGTCTCCGTAAACATTGGGAGTCTGGTGGGGAAAACGCAGACTGCGCCGCTTCGGCGCAGCGCGCGATGGCGTGTGATTTCACGGAGACAGAGTCGAGTGCGTGGCGCGGATCAGGAGCGGGCAAGCCCAAGGCGTGGCGAACGGCGAGTAATCGCAAAGAGTTATCGCCCGGCATGTCAGCAGCCGCGCGCGGGAACGTCGACGGGATGAAACGAGCCATCGAGGAAGGTTGGAATCCCGTGATCGAGAAGGACGCCTTCGGGAGCAACGCCCTCATGTGGGCCGCCGGCGGCGGGCACATTGAGGCGTGCGAGTTTCTCGTCGACGAGTGCGGCGTGAATCCGAATCACACCAAGCGCAAGGATGGACGCGTTCCCTTGCACTGGGCCGCGCGCAACGGCGAACTCGAAGCGTGCCAGTGGTTGGTGAGCAAAGGCGCGAACCCATCCACCGCCTCTTACGACGGTGATTTTCCCTTTCACTTGGCGATTTGGAAAAACCATCGCAAAGTGGCTCAATGGCTCGGCGAAGCGTCTTCTTCTTTTGATTGCGGAACCACGAATCGTTGGGGTTGTAATGCCGTCTTGTGGGCGTGCACGACGGAGTCCGATCAAGAGGACGCGCTGAGCATGGTGAAATGGTTGATTGAAGAGAAGAAGGTTGACTATTCAGTCGTCAACGTCAATGGCCATTCGGCGTTGCACAAGTGCGCCATTTATGGCCACGAGAGTGTCATTGATTATTTACTAAAGTTGATTGATTCGAACGAGCTCCCGGAATACATCGTACCGGACGACAGAAATCAAGCGCCGAGTGAGTTGGCTCGCGTGAATGGATTCTTAGAGCTCGAGAAGAAACTTCGACGCATGGAGGACGAGACGATGCGTCTGCCGACGATTTTCGTAGACAAAAATTAGCGATTGTATTGTTGATTTGAATTAGTTTGATTGTTTGTTCGTCAAGCTATGAGTAGTACAGTGTGTCGCGGTGACGGGGACGATCACGTCGCGCGGGCTAAATCCGCTTGGCGTCGCAACGCGTTCAGTTGCACCTGTTCCTCCCTTTTTTCGCGTTCGTCCTCCATCTCGAGAAGTTTTTTGATTCGCGCCATCTCGTTGGTGATTTCATCCTCCGGCGACTTTCGTCCCGAGCTTTGCGCGCGAGAGTTCGAACCGAACGCTTCGCTCGTGGTGGCTCGGTCCGACGCCCGCTCGTCGTCGTCGTCGTCGTCGTCGTCGTCGTCGTCGTCGTCGACCGCCTTGCCGGGCATCTCCACCACCTCGCCCTCGCTATCGCTCTCGGAACCGCCGTCGGTGCCCGAAATCCCCTCTTGAGACTTACGCACGAGCGACTCGCTGTTCGTCTGTCCGCCGGCTACGAATTCATCGAGTTCAAGCTGGTCTCTGTCTTCCTTCTTCGCCGCGTCGGCGCCGTCGGCTTTCGGTTTTGCGGCGATGGGTTTCTCCTTCTCGTCTTCGTCCTCGGCGTCGTCGCTTCCCGTCGCCGTCTTCTTCGCGTGCGTGGGCTCCGTGTGACTGATCTCACTCACGCTTCGAGACCGTTTCCTGTCGAAGGAGAATTTACCGACGTTTCCGTCGAATTCGCCCTGACCCTCGGCGTTGGCACCGTCTCCCGACGACGTCTCGACGCCGCCGTCGCTGGCGCGAATCTTTGCCAGTTCTGTCACGAGCGTGGTGCGCTCTCGACGCAAATCTTTCACCAACCGACGCAAATAATACGCGTATCCACCGATGACGTACATCATCAGCGCGGTGGCGCTGAAAAACGCTCGAAACGCCGGAAACATGTCGGCGATTGTGCGAAGGAGCGAACTCTCCGGATTGTACGTCGGTACGTAGGTTGGCAAACCGATTTGATATCTACACTCGTTCGCCACGTCGACGCTCTTCGTCAGCGCGCGCTGGGCAGCGATGAGGTGCGTCTTCGTTCGTAAGAGCTTTGACTTTGTGTTCGACGCCTCGATCTCGCAGTTATCCGCCCGTTTCACCGCCTCGTCCTTGGCTAATTTAATCTTCATCGACGTCGACGCCGCGTGCTCGCAATACGCCGCGCGAGTCGTCATCTTATCCAAACTCTCTTGAAGCTCTGACTTTTTCATCGCACCCGCGCCCAGACGAGTAAATCTGTCCTCTGCCGTCTTCTGAGCGCGCTGCGCGGCGACAACCTCCGCCTTGGCGTGCGCCAACTTGACCTCGAGATCGGCGACTTGCACCGCCGAGTCGGACACCTTGGCCTCCGCCGACGTGATGGCGGCGTTTTGACTCGCGTCAGCCACACCGCCACCGAACGTTCGACACGCCTCTAACTCACGTCTCTGCATCGCCGACGCGCGCGCCAAGATGGTGACGTTTCTCTGCGCTTCGGAGAGGTGCTGACGAACGAGCATCGCCGCGCTCGAGTGGTCGCCGCCGTGCGCGACGGAGAAACCGGAGAGCAAACTCGCGAGCGCGACGACGCCGAAGACGGCGAGTAAAATGACGACGACGATTAAAATAGAAAACGGCGATGTTGGCGCCGACGTCGACACGGCGTTGAGCGTCGTCGTCGTCGTCGTTCTCGCGACGGTCGTCGGCGAATCTCCGTCGTCGCTCTTTGTCGTCATCGTCCGCGCGTCGACCATTCTAACTCGCGGAGGCGCGACGACGCGCTGTTCCGTCTTCGTCTGCGACGTGTTCGTCGACGTGACGCGCACGTCATCTCGCACGAGCGGCGGTCCACCGTCTCCCGAGGCTTGCACCTTGACCTTGCGTCTCTGCACCAGGACGCGTTGCTTATCGGGTTGTCGCCGCTCCGTCTCGGGCGCGGACGACGGAGACGGAGACGGAGACGGAGACGGAGACGCCTTCGTCTCTACCTTTGCGACAGCCGTCGACTTCGACGTCGACGTCGTCTCCGATTCCTGGACGGATTCAATCGTCGTCGTCGTCGACGTCGTCGTCGATTCCGTCCTCGCCACGACGATGGATTCCTCGATTTCTTGCACCGCGTTCGACACCGGCATCGGTTTGGACGGATCAGACTTGGTCCACAGTCGACTCTGCATGTCCCTCACGCTCACTCTCTTCCTCGGTTCGCGCGGTTTCCGCGGTCGTTCGACGACCGTCGCCGTCTCGGCGTCGGCGTTCGGCGCCTCGTCCCCCTCGACGCGCGTCTTCGGCCCCCCGCGCTCGACCACCGCGTCCGCAGCCGCCCGTCGCCACGCCCTGAGCACCTTACTCGCTCTGAGCATTAAATACTTTTGTATCGTCCCTCGTCGCGTCGATCTCGTCGCCTTGGTCACCGTTTTCCACCCTCGCAACGACCGTCCCGCCACCGCCGTCGCGCGCGTCGCCGCCGCCCGTTCCAACAGCATCGTCCTCCTCTTTCTCTGAAATTTCGTCACCCTCGCCCACGCGACGAGCGCTCGCGCCTTGACTCGCCTCGATCGATCCCTCCACATCGCTAACGCGTGTTCATCCACGTCTCGCCGTCGTCGCACGACGTGCATCCACCCGCTCCACGCCAGTCGCACCGCCGTCGACGCGTCCAACGCCTCCTCGGCCGTCATGCGCTCGACCGATCCCATCCTCGGGCTCGACGGCGTCGACGACGACGCCATCGAGCGCGCGAGACGTCGTCGCCCGTAAAGTCGAGCGCGCGATCGATCACGCGTCCGTCCGACGTCCGTCTCGATCGTCGTTCGATTCGGATTCGGAATCAATCAATCAATCCGTCCGTCGCGCGCCAATTCTTCGTCGCAACCTCCGCCTCGTCGTCGTCGCGCGATCGCGAAACCCGACGGCGCGATGGGACGCGACGGAGAGACGCTCGCGATCGGCTCGCGATCGAGTCGCGATCGAGTCGCGCGCGAGTGCGTCGACGGCGAGTGCGGCGACCGCGCGCCCGCGTGGAGCCCGCGACGACGCGCTCGACGATCCTCGGGTACGCGATCCATACCGAAACAAAAGATACACTATGAGAATGTTCTCGGACACGCGATCCATACATACATCACGCGCGTACAAAACGTCATCGATGGTACATACGTGATGTATCTCCACTAAAAAAGTTTGATAGGCTTAAAAAGGATATGTAACAAAAATAGGCTCTCACGCAGATTTATCTCGGACATTTGATACATGTCGTAACAAAAAAAGTCTAAATGCTTTCAACGTACTATAACAAACACGCAGATTTAGTTCGGACATTTGATACGTACTATAACAAAAAAAAGTCTAAATGCTTTCAACGGGGTTCGAACCCGCGATCTTCCCCTTACGAAGGGGACGCCTTACCACTTGGCCATGAAAGCGTCGTGTTCGGTGTCGGTCGCGTCACGGTGTCGTACTTACGCGCCGCGACGCCCTAATACGATCGTGTGACGGTGGTATAGTCACACATCACGCGACATCGACGAGTGCGTGCGGGACGCTTACGGGCGACAGAGGACGATCGAGACGGCATCGAGACGAGACGAGGAGCGTTGAGACGACGTTCGAGCGCGCTCGACGTCGGTGGTGTGGGGAAAGAATGA
>Ga0181576_10002447_pt1 | contig 13855 bp, 12 predicted proteins | sample 101ome_22_FD_132464 | JGI IMG/M metagenome (GOLD analysis project Ga0181576, IMG submission 132464) | Coastal salt marsh microbial communities from the Groves Creek Marsh, Skidaway Island, Georgia - 101412BT metaG (megahit assembly) | ecosystem: Environmental > Aquatic > Marine > Intertidal...
ACTTCTTAAATTTTCTGGTTCAAAATATTTGTTAAACGTATCCACAAATAAGATTATTGGTAATTTCCCCACCGGTTCACTATCAATCTCTGAACTCTTAAAATAGTCGTTCCGCCATATCGGTAATCTTCTTCTTGATGAAAAGCCTGTTAGTTTTTCGCTTAAAAATGGAAGACCGGGCACTTTGTCTCTAAGGTTCATGATCCAAGGCACTTTAGCGGCAAGTGACGCATAATTCGGTAAATACGCAATTAACCGATCATGTATGGAGAGCGAGTTCTGAGCAGCCCTCAGGGCATTAATTTCTATCTTCATCGAAGACATATCCACGCCAGTCGGGCATTCTCGCTTGCAAGCCTTGCACGAAACACAAAGCTTTAAACTTTCTTCCATATGATTGCTCGTCATTGCATCAGGACCAAGCTGGCCTGACATAGCTAGTCTGAGTATGTTTGCTCTTCCTCTTGTACTATCTTTCTCATCACCGGTAATCCGGAAGGAAGGACACATAACCCCTCCAACCAGTTTACGACAAGCACCGTTATTATTGCACATTTCAACGGCACCCTGAAATCCATTCGCGGCACCAGACCATGCTTTCCAGTCTAATTTAGTGGGAAAATCCTTTACTTGATATCCGGGAGCATAACGAAATAAGTCACGTGCATCCATTTTAGGGGCATTAACTATTTTACCGGGATTAAATAAATCAGTTGGGTCTAAAATTTTTTTCAACTTTATAAAGGCTGCATTTAATTTTTCACCAAACATTATTGGGTTGAACTCAGATCTTGAAATTCCATCTCCGTGCTCACCTGAATGAGAACCTGAAAACCTATTAACCAGCTCAAACGCCTCAAGAGCTATGGCACGCATTTTTGCCACATCAGAACTACTTTTCATGTTTAGAACTGGTCGAACATGCAGACAACCAACAGATGCATGAGCGTACCAAGTTCCATTCGTCCCATATTTTTTAAATATATTTGTAAGTCCATGTGTATACTCCGCCAAGTGCTGCAGAGGGACTGCACAATCTTCGACGAAAGAGACCGGTTTTGCCTCAGATTTCATCGACATCATAATATTCAAACCAGATTTCCGCATTTCTGAAATTCTATTTTGTTCTGATGATGGCTCGATAACAACTACACCCTGATCAATTCCAGATTCTTTCAAATTTTCTGATTTATCTTTAGAGATAATAGAAACCATTATCTCCTTAAGTTGTTTTACTTTTGATAAATTCTCTGACCAACTCTCCTCGGCAAATTCAACAACCAGGATTGCTGCTGGGTTACCTTTTACATAGTCTTCAACTGTACTCTTAAATAAGGGAATTGTGCGGGCCAGTGCGATCATCGTTTCATCGATTAATTCGACTGTCATGGGGTTTAAACCAACTATATGTTGAGCCGAGTCCATGGCTGAATAAAAGCTACTGAAGTGACAAAGAGCCATTATTTTTGGAGGTGGTAAGGGAGATAGTCTTAGTTCAATTGCACTTGTATAATTAAGTGTGCCTTCAGAGCCTACAATCAAATGTGCCAAGTTGATATCCGAGGTAGCAGCATTACTCCCAGGGCGCTCGGAAAGTGTTCCTTCCAGAAGGGCGTCTAAATTATATCCACCTACTCTTCTTAGGACCTTTGGAAATCTTTTCTCAATCTCGGCTTTATTATCTAACCCCAATTGCAAAAGATCGGGCACAATTTGATCAAGGCCAAATGTATGTTTGGGGATTATTCCAAAACGGGCAGTCTCAGAGTTGGCCATTATAACATCAACTGAATTTACGTTATCACGCATTATCCCATAACGAATTGATCGACCTCCAGCAGAATTGTTGCCAACCATACCACCAATGGTCGCTCGACTTGAGGTAGACACATCTACTGGGAAAAATAGTCCATGTGGCTTCAAAAATCGGTTTAATTCATCAAGGACAATACCTGGCTCAACTACGCATCTTTTCGAACTAGGATCAAAGTCTAATACCTTATTCAGATACTTACTGTTATCAATAACAATAGACCTATTTACTGTTTGCCCATTTTGCGAGGTGCCGCCCCCTCTAGCTAAAACTGATAGCCCATTTTTTTGAGCAAAGCAGATGACTTCTCTTGCGTCTTCGATAGACTTTGGGATGACTACTGCTTTAGGCATAAGTTGGTAAATTGAAGCATCGGTAGAATACCTTCCGAGATCAAAGGAACTTTCCAAAAGATCTCCTTCAATTGACCTTTTCAAAACTGAAAAATCTGAAGCCATCAGATTTTAAAATCCTTCCCTTATCATCCGTTGATTTGTATCATACTTGCATTAGTTGAATTAACAATATGGCGTGAGCCGAGAACATCTCAAGATTCAAAATAGTAATGAAGAAGCGTGACAAAATGCCAAGTAAATACACCCCAGGCAAACATTTTCTGCAAATTCCCGGTCCGTCTAACGTGCCAGATAGAATTCTGCGTGCAATGGACTTCCCAACTATTGATCACAGGGGCCAAGACTTTTTTGATCTTTCAAAAAGATGCCTTTCGGGCATGAAGAAAATTTTTAAAACAAACTCTCATGTAATTATTTATCCCGCGTCCGGTACTGGTGCTTGGGAAGCTGCCCTTACAAATACCATGTCCACGGGAGATACTGTGCTTATGGTAGAAACTGGGCATTTTGCGAGTTTATGGTGTAAACTGGCAAATCGATTAGGCATTCTTACCGAACTTATTCCTACAGACTGGCGCCGAGGGGCAGTCGCAGATCAAATAAAGGATCGCCTTATAAAAGATAAAAAAAATAAAATAAAAGCAGTCTGCGTGGTTCACAACGAAACATCTACTGGTTGTATGTCTAATATACGAGAGGTGCGAGAAGCTATAGATCAATCAAATCATGGAGCTTTACTAATGGTGGATACGATTTCATCCTTAGCATCCTCAAATTATTGTCATGACGCGTGGGGTGTTGATGTTACGGTAGCAGGCTCGCAGAAGGGACTTATGTTACCACCGGGACTTTCGTTTAATGCAGTATCAGAAAGGGCACTTTCAGCATCTAAAAGCTCAAATATTCCTGCATCGTACTGGGCGTGGGATGACCATATCGCATCGAACAAGACGGGCGCCTTTCCCTACACCCCAGCCACAAATCTATTTTTTGGCCTAAACGAAGCACTGGAAATGCTATTTGAAGAAGGTATTGACCAGGTTTTTAAAAGGCACGAGGAACATGCCAAAGCCACAAGATTAGCTGTTCAAGCATGGGGTTTGGAAGTTCTTTGCCTTGAACCCAAAGATCACTCTAATACCCTTACAGCCGTGCTCCTGCCAGATGGTCACGATGCTGATAAATTTAGAGAAATTGTCTTACATAACTACAATATGTCATTGGGAAACGGCTTATCCAAACTATCAGGAAAAGTTTTCCGGATCGGACATTTGGGTGACTTCAATGACCTGATGTTAGTAGCGGCACTTGGAGGAATAGAAATGGCGCTAGGTTGTACCAAAATTCCTCATCAGGCAGGTGGAACATTGGCCGCAATGCAGTTTTTAAAAGAAAAAAATACCCAAGATTTTTAACAAAGGTATCGAATATTATGCTTCAAATGTATTCCGGATCGCTGATATATTCTCGCCGTATACCGCTGGTTTTTGAACAGAACCACCCTTAAATACTGCTGAACCGGCAACCAAAACATTTGCGCCTGCCTCTACGACACTTGCCGCAGTTTCAGTATCAACCCCACCGTCAATTTCTAAATAAATTGGCCTGGATCCAATCATTGATTTTAACTTGTCTATTTTCTGCAATTGAGACCAAATGAAACTTTGACCACCAAATCCTGGATTTACAGTCATCACGCAAATTAGGTCAACGGAGTCCAACAGATATTCTACACTTTCTGCAGGTGTGCTAGGATTCAAAGCTATCCCTGCTTTGCAACCGGCAGCACGAATTGCCTGAACTGTACGATGTGGGTGATGTGTAGCCTCGTAATGAGCTGTAATAATATCCGCACCTGCTTCTGCGTATGCGGCTATATATGGTTCAACTGGACTAATCATTAGATGTACATCCATTACAGTCTTTACATGAGGACGTATAGCTTTGCACAAGGCTGGACCAAATGTTAAATTGGGAACAAAATGTCCATCCATTACATCGACATGAATCCAGTCGGCGCCCTGCTCCTCAACAGCCTGAATTTCTCTTCCAAAATCCGCAAAGTCCGCAGCAAGTATAGACGGTGCGATTTTTACATCTCTTCCCATAATGATGAAGTCCATTCTGTTATGTCACGGAGGGTACTAGCTAGTTTCTGACTCAAACACCAGAAAAAGAATTCTAAAATTCAAAAATATTTGGACAAAGATCAAAAATCAGTTGGGGCACCGCCCTCTACTTTTCGACGATCTACAAATTCCCTTAATTCTTCCTCTATTCCTTGATCGATCAATGGTTCTGAAAACTCATGAAGGATTTGTTCATATAGCTTATATGCACGTTCAGGAGTCCATACTGCACCTGAAGCCTCCCACGCCTCATAATTTTTCCAATCAGACAAAAAGGGCTGATAAAAAGCACTTTCGTAACGGCTTTGTGTATGTTCTACACCAAAAAAATGTCCAGTACTGCCAACTTCTTTAATTGCTGAAATTGCGATACTGTCAGTATCTGTTGCGTGTATTTTGGGGTCCATATACCTCTGGATTTGCTGTATAATTTCACAATCCATGATAAATTTTTCTGGACTTGCAATAAGACCTCCTTCCAGCCATCCAGCTGCATGATATATAATATTTGATCCTGATTGTACTGCAGCCCATAGACTGTTAGACGTTTCCCAAATAGATTGACCGTCAGGCACGTTTGCTGCGCATACTCCAGATGACCTCAATGGAAGACCATAGAAACGAGCTAATTGACCTGTCATTTGGGTTGCCCGAATGTATTCTGGTGTCCCAAATGCCGGAGCACCAGATTTCATATCAACATTAGAAGTAAAAGTTCCTATTGCACATCCAACACCAGGATTAATGTACTGGGCGAGTGCAATGGCACTTAGACCCTCAGCAATCGATTGCGCAACTGCACCTGCCATTGTAACTGGCGCCATCGCTCCAGCTAGAGTAAATGGAGTTACTATCAAACCTTGATTTCGTCTGGCCAATCTCATCCATCCATCAAGCATAGGCTCATCATGCTTCAGCGGAGAAGTTGAATTAATATTTGTATACATTTTTGGACTGCTATCGAACTCTTCATCTGTCCATCCACCAGCAATTCGTACCATTTCAATAACATCTTCTACCCTCTCTTTTCCTAAGCTGTAGGCATGCGGTGCTTTGTCAGTGACAGTTAATTTGTCATAAAGAACATCAAGATGGCGTGTACTAGGATGAAGATCCACTGGTTCGACTGGGTAGCCTCCAACAAAGTGAATACAATTGAAATATTGGCTAAGCTTAAGTAAATTTTTACAAGTCTCTCTCGTGCCAGGCACTTTTCGACAGATCTTTGTATCCCAGTAATTTGGTGGAGAGGAAACATTCCCAAATAATATTTTGTTCCCACCCACAGTAATTTTCTTTTCTGGATTTCGTGGTGTAATATCAAATTTCGAAGGCGCCTGATTTATCATCTCCATTATAAATTCGCGATCAAATTTAACATTTTCTCCTGAAACGAGGCAGCCAGCTTTTTTTAGTATATCCCTAGCTTCTTGATTAAGTATTTCCAGTCCAATTTCTTCTAGTATTTCCATTGCACCAAGATGGATTGCTGTCACGCCCTCCTCATTCAACGGCTCGGTGGGCATGTCTATATTTGTGGTAAGGTGCCAAGGCAGCTGAAGAATTGATGAACCACCCCTTCTACCAGCATTGCCAGCTCGCCCACCACCCCTTTTTCGTCTGGATTTGGGTACAGTCATATGCTCGCTCTCTTTTTCTTATTTCTAAGACAACGAGCTGTACGAATTATTTCCTGTTCTTTTGCGACAATCTGAGTCGCATTAAACATAATTAAGTTAAGAGTGTTTCTATCTTTCCTATATTATCAAGCACACAATCGGAATAAGGCGCCAGATCAGAATGTGAAGCTAAGCCAGTAAGAACACCAATTTTGTACATACCCGCCTTTTCAGCAGCGAACAAATCATGAGTACTGTCCCCCACCATGGCCACGCTGTGCGGTGCAATCGAGAAAAGCTCAGAAAATTTTAAAAGAGGCCCAGGCTCTGGCTTTACTCCAAAACCGCTGTCATATCCCGCAATAAAGTCAAAGTATTTGTGAATCCCAGCAGTCTTTAGATGGGAATGCGCCACAGCCTCAAAATCATTTGTTACAAGACCTATTTTCAAACCCTTGAAGGTTAAATTTTTAAGAAATTTCTCTAATGGAATTACCTCAATAAGTTTCACCTTTTTTGCAGAATTTAACAAAAAACTCTCAATTTCATGTTGGCTCATATCATTTATAATTGGTGCAATTTTTTCTGCCGCCTGTTCAGCTGTTCCAGCTATTAACAAACTTGACTTTAAAAAGGACTGATTTTTCTGATCGTACCCTAATGCTTTTGCAACCAACTTTTTCTTTGCTGAATTATCTCCACAAAGATATTCGATTGCATCCGATGTCCAGTTACTCCATGTCTTATGGAAATCAAAAAGAGTTCCATCTTTGTCAAACAAAATACCATCGAAATGCATACGGCTTAGGTCCAATTTACTTTTTCGCCGCCTGGCAAAAGTTGCCTAACAACGGCCATCGCTTCAGGCTCTAGCCCTATAGCTTTACAGGCGTCAATAACCCAATTGTCATCAAGCAACAAAAAATCTAAAACAGCTGCTAAAAATACCCCATCATGGAATTCGCTCTTAATCGTAATTTCAGATACTCCAGTTGATCCCATAAAAACTTCCACAAGATCTTGCTTTGAAATAAGCCAGTCTGTGGCTTTTAATGCATAAATTTCTGCTTCTTGAATGGTCATAATTTCTATTTAAAGTAAACTGTAAGCCGGCTGTTCCAAAATGCTGTTAGATATATTCATAGCTATCATCAGGTGATATACAACAGGTAATTCAAAATCTTCTCTATGCCCCTTGCCGAAACCAGAAATTAAAGCATTATTCACAAGTGTTTATTTGCATTTAAGGGGGAGCCCATGAGCTATAAAAAAGTATATAATAGCTGGAAAAACGATCCAGAGGCTTTTTGGATGACTGCCGCAGATGCTATTGACTGGGTGACGAAACCTTCAAAGGCGCTATTTGCTGACAGAGCGCCCTTTTACGAATGGTTTAGTGATAGTGAGGTAAATACTTGCTACAACGCCGTTGACAGGCATGTTTTAAACGGAAGAGGTGATCAAAAAGCGATTATTTATGACAGTCCAATGACTGGCACAAAATATTCAATAACCTTTTCAGAACTGTTGGAAAAAGTTTCAGTCCTCGCCGGGGCTTTAACAAATATAGGAATTTCTAAAGGTGATCGGGTCATAATTTATATGCCAATGATCCCAGAGGGAATAATTTCTATGCTAGCTTGTGCAAGGATAGGAGCAATACATTCGGTAGTATTTGGGGGATTTGCTGCAAATGAACTTGCTGTAAGAATTGACGATGCTAAACCAAAAGCAATATTAGCAGCTTCATGTGGGTTAGAACCAAATAGGATTGTTCAATATAAACCGTTAATTGACCAAGCAATTGAATTGGCAAGCCATAAGCCAACAACTGTAGTCGTATTTCAAAGAGCAGAATGCAAAGCAGAATTAGTTGATGGGCGTGATCACGACTGGAATGTTTTTCAAGAGAATGCGGAGAAAGCTCCCTGCGTACCAGTTAAAGGTAGCCATCCTGCATATATTCTTTACACGTCCGGGACAACAGGTGCTCCAAAAGGAGTGGTTAGACCAACGGCCGGTCATCTAGTTGCTCTCAATTGGACTATGAAGAATTTTTACAACGTAGATCCCGGAGAGGTTTTTTGGGCAGCTTCTGATATTGGATGGATAGTTGGCCATAGTTACATTTGTTACGCACCTCTTATACATGGAAACACGACACTAGTTTTTGAAGGTAAGCCGGTTGGGACACCTGATGCAGGCACGTTCTGGCGCGTTATAAGCGAGCATAAAGTTAGTAACTTCTTTACGGCACCAACAGCTTTTAGAGCAATTAAAAGAATGGACCCAAAAGGAGAGCTAAAGAAAAAATATGACTTGAGTAACTTACGTGCCTTATTTTTAGCAGGAGAAAGAGCAGACCCAGATACGGTGAATTGGGCAGAAAACTTGCTGCAGATACCAATCATTGATCATTGGTGGCAAACAGAAACAGGCTATGTAATTGCAGGAAATCCATTGGGTATAGAAAAACTGCCAATAAAAGTGGGAAGTCCAACAGTTCCTATGCCAGGTTTTGACATAAAAGTTCTAGACCGCTCCGGTAGCGAGCTACCAGCAGGACAATTAGGTTCAATCGCTATAAAATTACCTCTGCCGCCTGGCACACTTCCAACACTATGGAACGCCCAGGATAGATTTGAGTCATCATATTTAAATACATTTCCAGGGTATTACGAAACTGGTGACGCGGGCATCATTGATGACGATGGATATATTTATATTATGGCTCGAACCGATGATGTAATAAACGTAGCTGGTCATCGCCTATCAACTGGAGCAATTGAAGAAGTATTAGCAAACCATCCTGATGTCGCAGAGTGCGCAGTTATTGGAGTATCAGACAACCTAAAGGGTCAATTACCCGTAGGTTTTTTATGCCTTACAGCTGGGGTTGATCGCGATCATATGATCATAGAAGCTGAATGCGTAGAAATGGTGCGTAAGCAAATTGGCCCAGTAGCAGCATTTAAGAATGCATTAGTTGTTGATAGATTACCTAAAACAAGATCTGGCAAGATATTGCGAGGCACAATGGTTAAAATAGCAAATAATGAAGAATTTAAGCTCCCTGCAACTATTGACGATCCAGTTATTTTACAGGAAATAAAGGATGCCCTGATTAAAATTGGTTATGCAAAATAATTCCAACGGCTCCTCACTTGCAGTAAAATCTAATTGATCTTGGATAGCTATTGTTTACGCTATAAATAAATTATGGTGTGGGACATGTTGAACAAACCTATTTGGGCTCTTACTGCCAGTGAGCTTTGTAAAAAAACAAAAAATAACGAATTAAGTGCTACTGAAATAACTGTTGCATGTCTTGAGCAAACAAAAAAAGTAAACCCACAATTGAATGCTATTGTAGATGACATGTCCGACGAGGCTATCAAACGCGCAGAAAGCCTTGATAGCGAAGTAGCTGCAGGCAAACCAAAAGGACGACTATTTGGTGTCCCGGTAACTGTTAAAATAAATGTAGACCAGAAGGGATACGCCACAAGCAACGGTGTAACGGCATTAAAAAATTTAATAGCCAAGACCAACGCTCCAATAGTTGATCATCTCATGGATGCCGGAGCGGTTTTTGTTGGTAGAACTAATACTCCAGAATTTTCTTTCAGAGCTGATACAGAAAATCCTTTATACGGACGAACGAATAATCCTTGGGGCAAGCATTTGTCCCCAGGTGGCTCTTCTGGTGGCGCCAGTTCTGCAGTGATGGCTGGAATGTGCACTTTGGCTCATGGAAATGATATCGGAGGTTCACTTCGCTTTCCATCTGTGGCAACTGGCGCAGTGACACTAAAACCTGGCCTAGGAAGGGTGCCGGCGTGGAACTCAAGTCAAACTAGTGAGCGAGGAATTCTTGCACAATCGATGTCAGTACAAGGTTTAATTACAAGAAGTGCCTATGATCTTCAATTAGCCATGCCAGAAATAATTCAATCAGATCTTAGAGACCCATTTCATGTTCCAATGCCTTGGGATACTTCTCATTTATCAGAAAATTCGCGTAAAGTAGCTCTTTGCTTTGAGACGCCAGGCTTCAAAACGGATCCTGAAATCGTCAAGGGTTTAAAAATAGCCGCTGATGCATTGAGCGATGTTGGGTTCGAGATACACGAGGTTACTCCACCACTCTTAGAAGAGACTGCAAAAACCGGGTACAGTGCACTACTGGGAGAAGTACAAGCTCTTTTAGGAGAAGATATAAGAAGAAATGGTTCTGAAAAAATACAAATGATTTTTGATGAATATTTTCGCCAATTTGAACCTTATGACGGAAAAAAGCTTTTAACAGCGATGGCAAACCGAACTCATTATGCTCGGGAATGGTCACTGTTTATGGATGAGTATCCACTAATTATTTCAAATTTAATACCAACTAGCTTTTTTTATCCAGATCGAGATTCTGAGGGAAAGGCAGGTGTAACTGAGGTTTTAGGTGCAGCACTCTGGTCATATTCAATGAATTTTATTGGTCATCCAGCTGGTATTGTGCCAACACACATTGCTAATACTAAAGCAGGCCCTGTCCCAATTGGAATTCAAATCATTGGAAAACGTTGGCGCGAAGATACCGTTGTTGCGGCTTTGATCGCGATTGAAGAATACTGCGGTACTTTTTATGAAAAGCTATGGGCGAAATTAGGTTGGTTGAATTAAACAAATTGTTCTTGAATTAATCGCTCATCTAGCCCGTGGCCTTCATTAAAAAGAATTCTATGCTGGATCTTAGTCTCTGAACTAATTTCAACTTTTTTGACATTTTTAAAAGATATACTGTCAGCATCTGCCATTACGGGTCTTTTAGTATTATCAAGTACATCTATCCGAACGACTGCAGTTTTTGGTAACAATGCACCACGCCATCTACGCGGTCTGTAAGCGTTTAAAGCAGTCATCGCGAGAACATCTGCGCCCATGGGGAGTATGGGCCCATGAGCAGAATAATTGTATGCGGTTGAGCCTGCTGGCGTGGCAACTAAAACACCATCGCATACTAGTTCATCCATTCGCTGTCGGTTATCAACCCATATTTGCAGCTTGGCAGCTTGTGGCCCAGCTCTTAAAAGCGATACTTCATTTATCGCCAGTGCTGTTTCAACTGTTCCATCAACTAGTGTAGCTTTCATGATAAGAGGATTAATTATTTGCTCCTCAGCATTAGAAAGTCGCAACGGCAATGCATCCGTTTCATAAGCGTTCATCATAAAACCAACAGTTCCACGATTCATCCCATACACCGGGGCACGAAAATTCTGACAAAGGTGTAAAGTTTGAAGCATAAAACCATCGCCACCCAACGCGACGATATAATCAGCCTCCTTGAAATCATATTGTCCATAGATTTCTGTCAGCTCATGCAATGCAGCTTGTGCACTATCCGTATCAGCTGCTAAAAATGCAATTTTTTCTGACATATTTATGTCCTTAATGGATTTAATAACAATCTATCTGTTCTACTTGTATGACTCAGCATAAACGAGATAAAAATACAAGTTAATCAAAAGTTGGTCCTACTTTTTACTCATTTGGCCCTATCGGCCTTGACCAAATAATTATATTTGGGCATCACACGAATTATGTTGATATTTAAAATTTTCTTACCGGAGCAATGGAAAGTTTTTACAAAAGATGGGCGAACCAGAGGAGCGCCTGTTGATATATCAGATGGATACATACATTTCTCTAAAGCGTCACAACTCATGGAAACCATGAGTAAGCATTTTTCGGATTACGAAGATTTGGTATTAGCTGCTTGTAAAACAGAAAAATTTTCAACAGACCTTAAATGGGAACCTTCCCGCAGAGGGCAAGATTTTCCGCATTTGTATAGAGAGCTACTGATCGCTGACATAGAATGGCATACTAATATAAAAAAGAAAAACGGTCATTATTCGTTGCCCGAGGGTATTAATGAAATTATCTGAAAAAATTGCCCTTCAATTATTATCAAACTTCGACCCAGAAATAGCTCACAACTTAGCTATCAAAGCTCTAAAATTTGGGGTTATCCCAAGCACCCCGAGTTTTCACGCAAAAACTTTGGAACTTAGCGTTGCGGGATTGAAATTTAACAATCCATTAGGTTTAGCAGCTGGTTTCGATAAAAATGCAGAAGTTATTAAACCTCTTATGAAATTTGGATTTGGCTTCATCGAAATTGGAGCTGTTACTCCTTTTGCTCAACCCGGAAATCCTAAACCACGCCTGTTCAGGCTTAAAGAAGATGAAGCCATTATAAATCGGTTTGGATTTAACAATGATGGCATGCTTGCAGTCGCAAAAAGATTATCTAAGCGCCCTTCAAACGGGATAATTGGCTTAAACCTTGGAGCTAATAAAACCAGCGCTGATCGTATTGGTGATTTTGCAAATGTGTTTAAAACATGTTGTGAATTTGTTGATTTTGCTACTGTCAATGTGTCATCACCAAATACTGAGAATTTAAGACAGCTCCAATCAGAAAGAGCATTACGGGAATTATTAAATGGAGTAATGGCTAGTCAGGATAATTTTAAATCTAGGGTTCCTGTATTTTTAAAAATAGCACCAGACCTTGAACAAGATGAATTAGAAAACATTGCTTTGGTTGCGAAGGACACAAATATTGACGGAATTATTGCGACGAATACAACCACCCGGCGAGACAATCTAAAAAGTATTTATCAACATGAAAAAGGTGGTCTATCGGGAGTACCAATATTTGAGATGTCAACGCGTGTGCTTGCGCAACTTTATTCTATTACAGAGGGTAAAATACCATTAATTGGCGTCGGTGGCGTATTTACAGGCAAACAATTATTTCAAAAAATCCAGGCTGGAGCTTCCTTAGTGCAAATATACTCTGCCCTTATTTATTCAGGTTTTTCTGTTACAAACAAAATTCTTAGAGAATTAGATTTCTACTTAAGAGAAAATGGTTTCAAAAATGTGGAAGAGGCCGTCGGAACTCGCGCAAAGGAATGGCTATGAAAACGATCTGGCATAACCCAAGATGTTCAAAATCAAGGACTGCCTTAAATTTACTCAAAGATACGTCTGTTGATGTTCATGTATTTTATTACCTAAATGAAAGCTTTACCTACGAAGACCTGATGTCCGTAATAGAAAAGTTGTCAATCCCTGTTATAGAGCTTGTCCGCACAAACGAGAAAATATTTCGCGCTTCAGGGTTGAGCCGCACTAGTAAAGATGAGTTACTTATTGAGGCAATGTTACAAAACCCAATTTTGATTGAACGACCTATTATAATATCTGGTGACAAGGCAGTGATAGGACGTCCTCCAGAACGAGTTTTAGAGTTATCTAAATAATTGAACTTTCTAATCTTGGATATTTTGTAAGTAGTGATATGCCTCGTGCTGCATATGAGACTAAGAGTGCAACCCAAAGACCGTAAAACCCGTATAAGTCAATAAAAATATATGCAGATAGCGCGTAAATAATTAGTGATAAAAACATCATATTACGCATATCAACCGAGCGAGTAGCGCCAACAAAAATACCATCCATTAAAAAAGGTAGTGCCCCAAAGATAGGGCCAAGAACAATGAAAATTAGAAAATTTTCAGAAACCAGTCTGACCTCATTGGATGTTGTCATTATTGCAATAAAAAATCCCCCTAAAAAAGCATAAGTAACCGCCATAAAAACAGCGATTGTAAAGGTCCACACTCCCGACTTAACTACGGCATCTCTGAGCATAGAGCGGTTAGATTTACCAACAGCCTGTCCCACTAAAACCTCTGCTGCAAAAGCAAAGCCATCCATCCCATAAGCAGAGATATGCAAAAATTGGAGTAGAATTTGAGTTGCCGCTAATTCAACGTCACCAAATTTTCCTGAGGTCATAAGGAAAGACACAAATATTATTTCGAGCATAAATGACCGTAAAAAAATATCTCTATTTACTACCAAAATAGC
>Ga0181576_10002454_pt1 | contig 13841 bp, 8 predicted proteins | sample 101ome_22_FD_132464 | JGI IMG/M metagenome (GOLD analysis project Ga0181576, IMG submission 132464) | Coastal salt marsh microbial communities from the Groves Creek Marsh, Skidaway Island, Georgia - 101412BT metaG (megahit assembly) | ecosystem: Environmental > Aquatic > Marine > Intertidal zone...
GAGCGGCTGGACTGGTTCCTCGAGATAACAGGCGAGGGATCATCATCAACCCCGATGCCCCGGCTTCAAGGGCGTGTCGGGCATGGTCTACGGCCTGGGCCGTATTCTGAGCGCCTGTGCCCACGATAACCGGAATGCCAGCCTGGGTAAGCTGACTGACTCCTTCCTGTCGTTGCTGATGGCTCAACAGGGGCCAGTCCCCCATCGAGCCGCAGTAAACAACCGCTCTCATGCCCTTCTCAATCAATTGCGCGGCTGTGGCCACGAGACTGCCATGATCAGGGGCTCCCGAAGCATTGCAAGGCGTCATCAGGGCGGGAATACATCCATGGAAAACTGCTTGATTCATTTTCGAGATACCTGGTTTGGGCCTGTCACTAATCGGCCCTAACTCAAGGCAGCTTAGCGGCTTGCCGGAACAATGCCTAGATCATTCAGTCATGGAGGCAGGGCGAGGCCAAAGCTGCTCCTCTACAGGCGGAGCCACCCCCTCCTCAAGGGTTTCCTCCATCATGTAGAGCACACGAATGGATTCAGGCTGCTGACCTTGAAATTCAGGCGTTTGGTGAGCTGAGACAAACCATTGCACCACGCCTTCCCAGAGGTGGGCCTGGTCCGGGTAATCATAAAGCATCATCAGGAAATCCTTCCAGCGATCAGATGGAAAGGTAGCCAGCACATTGGCTGGCTTAAGGGCTGGATCCTGACGCTCTGGGTCCAACAGGTCAAGTTGTTGCCCTCCTGGATAAGTGGCCAGCATCACAAACCAGCCATCATGGACCATCGGATTTGGCGCAAACATCCCCCAATATTGATCCAGCCTCAGCAGGGCTATGCTTTGCCCTATCCAGGCTGGCAACCTTGACTTGAGGGTATCTGGGTAGGTGTGATTCATAGCAAGGTTCCATCCAAGCATGCCAACCAGCAGCCAGCCTGCCAGCCTGTCCCAGTGTGAGAATCTGAAGGGTTCCAAGAAGCTGGCCCGATCGGGCTTGCCGGTCAACCTGGCAGGCAGGTGGGGGATGAGGGCTAGGGTGGATATCCAGGGAAACCATCCAAGATCCATGGTGAACCAAAAGCCAAGTTGAAGCATACAAAGACTGAACAAGCCCAAGCACCTCCATCGAATCGAGATTGAAAGCAGCATGAAGGGGGCCAGGCACTCAAGGGTCAGGGTCGACCAAGTCATGATCTGCAGGTAATTGGGCGGGAGATCGAGTAACCAGCTGGCCTCGGGGCGAGAGAATTGATCGATTTCCAGCACGTAGCGCACCGCTGTGCCCTCTTCCCAAGTATGGCCCGTCTTGCGGAGCACGGAGAAGAGATACATGACACAAACCTGAAGTCGAAGGCCCCAGCCAGCCAAATGACGGATAACAGATCCACTAGCCCCTTGGCGTCCCAGCGAGGCAACCAGGAGGCTATACCATAGGAGCAACAGGAATAGGAGCTTGTCCGCCGCGTACAATACCCAAGGGTTTCGCGCCTGCACTGAATGAAGCAAGACAAGCAATGAAAGCGAAACCCACCGCACCCGGTAACCGATGGCTAAAAGTAGGGCGAGTAGTATTCCTAGCATCAGGCAACACTCCGACCACAAAGTGGATCCAGAGAGTGCCAGCAATGAGCTCACCCATGGCCAGTTGGCATGTGGGAGCTTCTTCCAGCTCTCGATCGGCAGAACCCCTTCATCAGAGAGAAGAGCCTGCGCTTCGGTGAGGTAGCCAGCAAACTGCAGGGCCAGTGTCAGGCCCAGTGCGCACCGAAAGAGCCGCAACGACTGCACATCAATAGACAAACGCTTGTCCAAATGAATTGTCAGCCTCTGAACCATCTGACCGAATCGATCGATGAGGCGCCGGGAATGCATTCAAGCCAATAACACCACTCGGCTTCCTTGCTTCAAGCTTATTCCGGCAGGTACAAGGTTGCCTGCTCAATCAGCTAAGGCCTCATTGGCAAGGGTAGCTTGATTTTACAAACCGTTGACCTTAGAACGACAACGTGAGTGTTCCATCATCGCAGACAGCCTCGGGAAGGCAATCTTCCGCCATGGGGCGCTTCCTCTATCTGACCGCCGCCATCAACGGCGGTGTCATCCTGGTCATTGAAATACTGGGCGCCAAGATGCTGTCTCCTTTTTTTGGGACCTCTCATTTCGTGTGGACCGCGCAAATCGCAGCCACCCTGCTCTCTCTGGCATGCGGCTACTACTTTGGAGGCTGGCTTGCCGATCGGAAACCCAATTTGTCAGGCCTCTATACCTGTATGAGTGTTGCTGCCTGCTACCTAGCCCTCGCGACCCTGGTGCTTGAGCCGGTGGCTTATTTTTTCCTGGGTTTCAAACTCGCTCTGGGATCAGTCATGATGGCCCTTTTCCTGTTTTTCGTTCCCCTAACATTGCTGGCTGTGACGGTCCCTTTCCTCATTCGGGTAACCCATGTGGAAGCCCATAACCTGGGAGTGCAGGTAGGCCGTTTATCTGCCATCAGTACACTGGGAAGCGTGGTGGGCACCTTGCTGATCAGCTATGTGTTGATCCCCTTGGCACCCAACAGCACAACTATGATGCTCATGGTCGTGATCGAACTAATGCTATCAGCGGTTTTTTTCGTCTTGAACCGATCCTCGCTGCGCAGTGGTATCTTCCCTTTCCTGATGATAGGAGGCTTGGGAATGGCTCTAGCGGCGATGGGCACTGAAAAGCGTCGCCTGCCAGCTATTGGTAAAAGTCTCTTTCAGAAAAACTCCAATTTCGGACTGATGCAAGTCGTGGACTCCCCATCGGGCGACGTCCGCTATTACCTCAACGATTACCTGACTCAGAACATTTATGACCCTCAAGCCAACCAGAGCCTGACAGTCTTCACCTACATGCTTCACGGTCTGGCCCACGCTTACCATGCCAACCCTGAAGATATTCTTTGTATCGGTCTAGGGGTGGGGGTTGTCCCCATGCAGCTGGCCCAAGAGGGAGCTGAGGTGGATGTGGTCGAAATCAACCCCGGCGTGGTAGAAGTCGGAGAGAGGTTTTTTGGCATGGATACAAGCCAGTTTAACCTGAGCCTCGGTGATGGAAGGCATTATCTCAATGCCTGTGATAAGACCTATGATGTCGTGATTCTAGACGCTTTTCTGGGATACAGTTCCCCTTCGCACCTCATGAGTCAGGAATGCTTTGAGAGCATGCGTCGCTGTATGAAGGATGAATCCATTCTGGTCATCAATGCCTTTGGTCATTTCGGTCAAGGTGAAGATTTTTTCATGGCCTCACTGGGCAAAACCCTGGCGACAGTGTTTGGTTCAGTTGCTATTCACGACGGAACACGGGGCAATGTGTTTTTTGTCGCCTCTCCGTCGGATTCGCTGGAAGTTCACCAATCCATGAGCCTTGCTAGCGTGCACCCCAAGGTCAGGCCATTTGTCGAAACCGCCTGGAAGAACAAGGCGACCATTGTGCCCGAAAACGGCGTCATCATCACCGATGACTACAACCCGGTGGATTATTACGATTCAGGCATGCGAGAAAAAATCCGAAGGGACTTTGCCATGCGCATGCGCGGCCGCTCCTGAGCCTGAAAGCCACCCCAACCTTGGTGGGATCCCAGACCATAGGCATACACCAAGCCTCGCCCGGTAAGATCACTATGATAGGATCACGCCCCGCTGAGGCGTGTCGTGATGCGGCCAAAGAAACGAGTGACTCACAACGCAAAAGCCCATCTATCAGATGACTTTAGAAGCCTGGATAGCCCTGATCATGGCCCTGATCATGATGATCGCCGGCTGCCTGGGCAGCTTGATTCCTGCCCTGCCTAGCACCCCCTTGGTCTTTCTTGCGGCTCTCCTTCATCGCATTTGGATGAAAGAGCAAGGCGTAAACGGGATCATCTTGCTGACCATGGGAATCCTCGTGGTCATCTCCCTAGTGCTTGAATATTTGGCAACGGCAGTGGGAGCCAGGAAGCTTGGAGCCTCAAGTAAAGGTGTGGTCGGAGCCATTGTAGGTGGCATGTTGGGATTGTTTTTTGGGGTGCCAGGCATCCTACTCGGTCCGTTGATCGGGGCGGTGGCGCTGGAATGGCTTGGTGGGCGTTCGCCACAGAGTGCCGCCAAGGCTGGTGCAGGGGCTTTGATGGGGATGTTGGCAGGATCATTGGGAAAATTTCTCATCTCCCTGATCATGCTGCTGCTCTTTGTGAGTGCCTGGCTGTTGGCGAACCAATAAAGCTTGAAGCCGTTAAGATTATTTGAGAAAAAATGTCTCTAGATCGTATGATCTCAAGTCGACACTAATCAGGAGCTGGCTATAAAAGGTAAAAAGAGATTTTTCAAACGTCCACCACGAGACACGACCCGCGTGAACCATCGTATACGTGCACGCGAGGTGCGAGTCATCCATGGCGAAAAGAACGTGGTAATGGACACCAAAGAAGCCATCAAGCTTGCGCAAAGCGCAGGGATGGATCTTGTTGAAATAGCAGAAAATGCAAAGCCTCCTGTTTGCCGTATCATCGAGTATGGCAAATACAAATACGAGCAATCCAAAAAGAAAAAGGCTTCAGAATCTCACAAACAAAAAACCAAAGAGATTCAGCTTAGGATTGCTATCGACGAACATGACTATGGCATCAAACTTGCCAGAGCTGAGCGTTTCCTAGCCCAAGGAGACAAACTCGTTGTGCAGCTAAGGTTTCGAGGACGGGAGAATGCACACAAAGACCTCGGATTCGATTTAATGAAAAAGGTGTGCGACAACCTGGGAACCATGGGAAAAGTGGATCTTTCCCCCAACCTGCGGGGCAAGCGCATCACCATGACCCTTTCCCCTCTTCCCAAACACCAGCAAAAACGCCAGTTCGACAAGCATCTCAAGCATCTTTCCGAAGAAGCCCTTGCCAGTGATGAAGGTGATGTTGATGAAGAGTTTCAGGAGGGAATCGAAGCCGAAGAAACAAACGCGGCTGACGAATCCTGAGCCCCTCTCTAACATGACCCTTTGAGCAAAGGTGATCTGTGACCCGGCAACAGGCAGTTGCTCTCAAGCATGGCCTAGCCACGTTGAAACTTTTTTAGGAACAACCTGGCAAAAGGATTGGCATCAAGGAGGCTACTCCATTCTATTTTCAAGGACCTGAACCTATCACTCTATGAAAGCAAAGATCATCATTACCCCAAAAAAAGCCGTATTGGACCCTCAGGGACAGGCCGTCCTCAACGCGCTTGAGCATATGGGTTATGAGGGCGTCCAAACCGCTCATGTGGGTCGATACCTGGAGCTGGAACTCGCGGGCAATGAACCCTGCACCAGCCAGATTGAAGAAGCCTGCGAGCGATTCCTATCCAACCCTGTCATTGAGGATTATCGCATCGAATGGGAAGAGAATGCCGAGGGCTAGTTTGCCCTGCCCTCACTCACTCTGACCAACGCCTCTCAAACGCTGCTCATGACTGATACGCTCCAAGTCTCCAACGACTCGCCCTCGCACAAATCATCCAGCAAACAACTCCAATTTGGTGTTGTCCAATTCCCTGGTTCCAATAGCGACCAGGATTGCATTCACGCCGTTGAGACCATGGGCCACCGTGCAGGATACCTCTGGCACAAGGAAACTCAGCTAGGCAACCTGGATGCCATCCTCGTGCCAGGTGGTTTTTCCTATGGAGATTACCTTCGAGCCGGTGCTATCGCACGATTGAGTCCTGTCATGAAAGCCGTAGCGGATTTTGCAGAGAATGGAGGGCTGGTTTTGGGTATTTGCAATGGTTTTCAAATCCTCTGTGAAGCGGGCCTATTGCCGGGTGCATTGATTCGCAATCGCTCCCTACAGTTTCGCTCCGAATTTGTCCACCTAAGGGTGGTTCATGACCAGTCCCCCTTCACCAGCCAAACCCCAGAAGGAACTCTCTTGCGCGTGCCCATAGCCCATGGAGAAGGCTGTTACTTCGCAGATCAGGAAACGCTTCAGGAGATGAAAGCTAATCGCCAGATTCTGTGGCAATACGCAACAGCCGATGGAGCTCTCGAGGACCATGCCAACCCGAATGGATCAGTCGAACATATTGCCGGAATCTGTTCCAAGCATGGCAATGTGGCAGGCCTGATGCCCCACCCGGAGCGTGCCTGCCAGAATCTGATTGGAAGCCAGGATGGCCAAAGTCTTTTCAGTGGCATCGTGGATCATCTCACTCAATCCAGCTGAAGGTTTCATCTTCGATGGAACAGGAACCCGCATGACACATCGAAACCTAACTGCCATTGCGCCTTCAAAAAGTCTCTGACAAACCATGCCTGAATCCCCGATCACACCAGCACTGATCCAACAGCACAACTTAACTCCTGAGGAATACCAGCTCATTCTTGAACAATTGGGCAGGGAACCCAATCTGACTGAATTGGGCATCTTCTCCGTCATGTGGAGTGAGCACTGCTCATATAAGAATACCCGCCCCTTGCTGAAGGGATTCCCCACTCGGACACCGAGGGTATTGGTCCCCGCTGGCGAGGAAAATGCGGGAGTCATTGACATCGGCGATGGCCTGGCTGTGGCTTTCAAGATTGAATCTCATAATCATCCCAGCGCCGTGGAACCCTTTCAAGGAGCTGCTACGGGTGTGGGTGGGATCATCCGTGACATCTTCACGATGGGAGCCAGGCCTGTATGCGCCATCAATTCCCTGAGATTTGGTAACCTGGACTCAGCAGAGGTCCGGCGCCTCTTTCGAGGCGTGGTGGCAGGAATCGGTCATTATGGCAATTGCTTCGGTATTCCCACAGTAGCTGGCGAGGTCTTTTTTGATGAATCCTACGAAGGCAACCCATTGGTCAATGCCTTCTGCCTTGGGGTTCTTCGGCACGAGCAGATTGCACGCGGAGCAGCCAAAGGTATTGGCAACCCGGTGTTTTATGTCGGTCCGGCAACTGGCCGAGACGGTCTGGCTGGCGCCGCTTTCGCCTCACAGGATTTAACCGAAGAATCAGCCAGTCAACAAAGGGGTGCGGTGCAGGTAGGCGACCCATTTATGGAGAAGCTCTGCATGGAAGCTTGCCTTGAGCTCCTAGCAACAGGCGCGGTTGCCGGCATTCAGGACATGGGTGCAGCAGGGCTGACCTGTTCGACTTGTGAAACCGCAGCAAGAGGCGGCACAGGCATTGAAATCGAACTGAACAAGGTTCCACAGAGGGCTCCTGACATGACTCCTTACGAGATCATGCTCAGCGAATCTCAGGAACGTATGCTGATTATCGTGCACAAGGGGCGTGAGGATGAGGTCAAGCGTATCTTCGACAAATGGGATTTACCATGGTCAGAGATTGGTATGGTCGCCGACCATGGACGCATGATTGTCAGGAACCATGGGATCACCGTAGCAGACCTACCGGCAGCCAAGCTCGCCGATGAGGCGCCTATTTACCACAGGGAAGCCGTCCAACCGGCCTATCTGGAAACAACCAGGCAGTGGCGCCCTGATCAAATCCATGACACTCAGGATCCAGAATCCGACCTGATGGCACTGCTTCAGTCCCCTTCCATCGCCTCGAAGAACTGGGTTTTCAGACAATATGACTACACCGTCCGCAACGGTACGGTCGTCAAACCCGGTTCGGATGCTGCGGTCATTCGCATTAAAAAGGACAGTCTACCCGATCTTCCCGAAGATGCGCCCAACCGACATGCCGAAGTGCCAGAGAAATTCCTTGCCATGTCCGTGGACGGGAATGGTTCCTACGTCTACTTGGATCCCTACGAAGGCGGCAAGAGCGCCGTGGTCGAGGCGGCCCGGAACTTAGCCTGCTCAGGGGCAGTTCCCCTAGGCACCACTGATAATCTCAACTTTGGCAACCCACATCATCCGGAACTCTTCTGGCAACTCAAGGAGGCGGTCAGAGGCCTCGCCGATGCCTGCACTCATTTCGAAGCCCCAGTGACAGGTGGCAACGTAAGCCTCTACAATCAGAATCCCAGAGGGGCCATTGACCCGACGCCAACAGTGGCCATGGTGGGCCTGATTGAAAAACCAGAGCACATTACCACGCAATGGTTCAAGGATGCCGAAGATGTGATCATCCTGCTAGGAGAAGCCGTGGACGCCCAGGATGCATGTCAGGGCCTTGGGGGCTCTGCCTACCTCAAGCTCAAACACGGACTCAAAACGGGTTTGCCACCACGCTGCCACCTTGATCGAGAAAAATCACTTCACGGTGCCCTCCGTGGATGGATCGCTCAGGGTATTGTCAAAAGTGCTCACGATTGCAGCGAAGGGGGGCTGGCAGTGGCTCTGGCCGAGTGCTGTATTTCTGGGGAAAAAGCCCGGCATGACCCCCATCTAATTGGGGCTACCATCAACTTGATGGGACAAGAGGGCCTTCGGCTTGACAGCCTTCTCTTTGGCGAAAGCCAGGGTAGAATCATCCTTACGGTTCCACAGGCCTTTCAGGGCAAATGCCTGGAACAAGCCAAGATCCTAGGGATTCCCGCGCAGGTCATTGGGACTACCGGGGGCGACCATCTAAGCATCCAGGTTCAGGACAAGAGCTATCGATGGTCGGTGGGCCAACTGCATGATGGATGGTTCAACAGCATTCATCGCATCATGGATGCCTGATAGGCAATGTGAGCCTGTGAGCTCAAATTCATGAAGGGAATCATCCTCAAACACCCTCCATCAAGGTAGGAAACCCGTCTTAATCTGGATTTCGGGAGCATTTTTGAATGCATGCTCCGCGACAAGACGTGGGCACAAAAAAGCGGGTCTTGGTGTACACACGGGATAATCACACCAAAACCCGCTGTCTCTACACTCGCAGAGACGGGGGATTTATATCTCGCTTGTCCAAGGATTCAAAGGGAAAAAAACAATTATTATCGGTCATAAGGAGGTATCCCACATGCTTTGTGTGGGGCTAAGAGCCCTTGATTAAGCCCGTTCTTGAGGGATAAAAAGCAGCTCATCCGGCCATTTTTCCTTTTCTATCCCCTCTAGTGGGCAGCAAGCCAGTGCTCTCCAACCCCCATTTCCACCTCCATGGCAACTTCCATGGGAAGGGCCTGCCTCATTTGCTTGCCTACCAAGTCCTTCAGCTCATCAAGTTCCTCATCAAGGACATCAAAAACCAGCTCATCGTGGACTTGAAGAATCAGCTGACTCCGGAAACCACCAGCCGCCATTTCTCTCCCGATGCCGATCATAGCCAATTTGATCATGTCGGCCGCGGTTCCCTGAATGGGAGTATTGATTGCGTTACGCTCAGCCATCCCTCGAATGGTTCCATTGGCTGACTGAATATCGGGCAAATAACGTCGTCGCCCTAGCAAAGTCGCGACATAGCCATTGGCACGAGCCTGTTCAAGTGTCTGATCGATGTAAGCCTTGATCGATGGAAAATTCTTCCAATAGTGCTCAATGATTGCCGCAGCTTCAGTTCTTGAAATCCCGAGTCTTTGAGCAAGTCCAAAGGCGGAAATACCGTAAAGGACCCCAAAGTTTACCATTTTGGCTTGACGCCGCATTTCCTGAGTTACCTCCTTGGATGGCACTTGAAAAACATGGGCAGCTGTTGCGGCATGAATGTCTTCCCCAGCAGCAAAAGCCGCCTTCATGGCAGGATCACCACTCATCGATGCCATGATGCGTAATTCTATTTGGGAATAGTCAGCTGAGAGTAAATGTTGACCTGCTCGGCACGGGACAAAGGCCTTGCGAATCTCCTGTCCCAAATCACGCCGGATAGGAATATTCTGAAGATTGGGATTTTGGGAATTCAACCTCCCTGTTGCCGTTGCTACCTGATGAAAAGTGGTATGAACACGACCTGTTTTCTCGAAAATACTCTGGGGAAGAGCCTCAGCATAGGTATTACGCAACTTGGTCACCATCCGATAATCCAGAATGGTCTGCACGATTTCATGTTCGGCGGCAAGGGATTGCAGCACGGCTTCATGGGTTGCATACTGGCCGGTTCGTGTCTTCTTGGGCTTGTCAACCAACTTCAGCCGCTCAAAGAGGATCTCACCGAGTTGCTTGGGTGAGGCAATGTTGAACTCAACCCCCGCCAATGCATGAATGCGCTCCTGAAGCTTATTTGTTTGTTCGAGTAATTGTTTGGAGAACTGTTCAAGCGCATCGGTATCCAGCTTAACTCCCTGTCGCTCCATCGAGATCAAAACATAAATCAGGGGCATCTCTATCTCGTGAAAGACCCTCTCCTGCCCTGATTGGCTAAGCCGATCTTGAAGCACTTGCCTCAAGCGCCAAGTCACCTCAGCGTCTTCAGCGGCATATTCTGCAAGCGTATCGAGATCAACTTCTCCCATGGATCGCTGGTCTTTACCCTTGGGGCCTATGAGTGTTTCGATTGAGATGGGTTCGTAATCGAGTAAAGACCGAGCCAATGCATCCAACCCATGGCGTTGATCTTGGTGCATTAAGCGGTTTGCGCCCATGGTATCCCAAAGCGGGCCCTGAACTTCCCAACCCTGCCAAGCCAACACACTGATATCGTATTTGATATTATGACCGACTTTGCCAATATTCGGATCGCAAAGAAGCGGCTCTAGCATCTCTCGAACTCGCTGGAGAGGAATAGGCTGATCGTCGTTAAGTGGGATGTAGCAGGCTGACCCAGCTTCATAGGCAAGCGAAAGGCCCAGCAATTGGGCTTGCTTGGGATCCAGGTCCGAGGTTTCACAGTCCAAAGCTATAAAAGGATGTTCACGGCACTGGGTAATCCATTTTCTCAGCTCCTCTTCCTCTATCAGACAAAGGAAACGGTGAGGATAATCCTGCAAGGTTTGCTTGGCCGGGTGGGCTTCATCCGAACCCGTGCTAGCTTCATAGCCCTGAGCCTGAACCAGGAGTTCAAGCTGTTGGTCTTCGCTGCCTTCTTGCTTGGTGGCTTGGATACCATCCTTGGAGGCCGCTGAGCTACCCAAGAGGCGTTTAGCGTGACTGCGAAATTCAAGTTGCCCCAGCAAAGCATCCAGCTTGTTGCGATCAGGTTCTTGTAACTCGAGGGAGATCAGATCTAGGCCCAAAGGAACCTCTACATCAATGGTGGCCAGCTGTTTGGATAATAGAGCTTGTTGAGCATGCTCGCGTAGACGTTCCCCTAGTTTACCTTTGATCTCGGAAGCCCCCTCAAGGATGGCCTCCATGGAGCCGTATTGACCTATCAACTTGATAGCGGTCTTCTGCCCCACACCAGGAACCCCTGGAATATTATCGGAGGCATCACCCCATAATCCTAGAATATCGATTACTTGAGAGGGTTGGTCTATCTCCCAGCGCCGACAGGTTTCAATGACCCCCTCACATTCAGCAGGTCCACCTTTACGGCCAGGCTTCAACAAGAATATGTGATCGGTCACCAGTTGAGAAAAATCCTTGTCTGGAGTCACCATGTAGGTGGTGAAGCCTTCGGATTCCGCTCTGCGAGCGAGGGTTCCAATGATGTCGTCAGCCTCATAACCATCCTGCTTAATGACGGGCAAATTCATAGCCTCGCAGAGCTCATGAAACCAAGGCAGGCAAGCGGCAAGTTCTTCCGGCATGGCCTCACGCTGAGCTTTGTAGGCTGGGTAGAGTCGGTGACGGATCGTGGGTGCCGAGGTATCAAGGGCTACCGCCATGTGAGTCAGCGGGTATGATGCTTTGAGTTCCAAGACGACATTGAGGAACCCATGCAATGCTGAAGTGTTGAGACCTTTTGAGTTCCGAATCGGATTGGTCACAAATGCAAAGTGCGCCCGATAGAGCAGTGCCATCCCATCCAGAAGAAACAAGGTCTTTCCCATACCCATGTTTCTAACCGGCGCGAAGGCACCTGGTCACGAATTAAAGTCCAATAGACACTAAGACAAGCTTTCTATTATGTTGAGATAAAATGGACTTTTAGATTAATTAAAACCTAGTTGGTTAATGGGTGTTCTCAACCTTTTGTATGGAGCTCAAATCAGCACCGACCTCCCCCGTGAAAAAACAATCTGCTAGCGCAAAAAACATTTTTGGCCGTTTAAGGAGCACGTCAACCTCGGATGGTTGGACAACCCTGGCCATAGCTCTCATCTATTTTTTAGTGGGCCGCTTGAACATTGAACTCAGTGCCCCGGACACAGGCGCGTCGGCTGCTTACATTCCCGCAGGGCTCTCGGTGGCGCTGGTATTACTACTTGGCCATGGTGTCTGGCCTGCCATTGCCATGGGAGCACTCCTTGTTGAGGGTTTTCTGCTTATCAATGCAGGCGGTTTCCCCTCAGGCATCTCCATCTTGCTTTGCCTGCTATCGGCTGGAGCCAGCACCGCACAAGCCATCCTTTGCTCTGCTTGGATTCATTCTCGTAGAGAGGGCTTTTACCTTGGGATGTCCATAGCAAGCTCACTGAAGACCGTGTTAGGAATCGCCTTGCGGTGCCTGCCTTCTGGACTTGCAGGAGCCTTGTTCCTGACCAGCTTATCTGAAGATTCACCTCCGTTGAATTCGATCTTCCTATCTTGGGTATCGGGTGATTGCTTTGGCATTTTAATCTGCCTGATCTCATTGCATCGGATTCGAATGCAGCAATCTGGCGTAGACAAAATAAAACCGCGGGCTTTGGTCCTTGGCGCTCTGGCGTTGACAGGTATGGGACTTTTGAATCTTTGCCTGCAGGCCACAGCTATATTGGGCATCAGCGGATGGCTTTTGGCCAGCGCATCAGTCGCCGGAGTCGGCTATATAACAGGCCGTATCCTTGATAGATCAAGCTCAACGGCGGTCCTTTTAATGCTTGGTTGGGGGGGATTGGTCACCTTGGGATCAAGTCATTTTGAAATCATTCGATTGCCAGATGGAGTGCTCACAATCTGGTGGCTTTTATTTTTTGCAGGGAACACATTATCCCAAAAGAAATCCTTTCCACCAGAAAACGAGCGGGATGCATCAAACTCCCCTCTTGAACGATGGTCTTTTCCTCATTCCAAACAAGGTCAACTCATTTTAAGGCAACCCACCGCGTTGCTTCTGTTGATATGTTTATTGGGAATCCTTGTTTATGCCTTCGAGCGCTTAAGCCTCAACCATCGCATGGACTTACTCAGTTCGCGGCTGACATACCAATTGGAGGCGATCATGGACTTCCCAACCCAACAGATACGCCTTTTAAATTTGACCGCAAAAGCCTCTGATAAAGCATCCAATCAAGTTGAGACAACATTTTTGGAATTCCCTTTCCTGGATGCCATCAGATGGGTTTCTCCCTCAGGCACAGTCCTTTGGGAGCTCTTAAACCGTAAATCCCAGGAGTCTGCAAACCCATTGCCCGTATCGACTGAGCAAAGCAAGGAGCTTTTGAATGACCTTGAAGAAGGCCAACAACCTTTGATGAGCCCTCTCCATTGGCTGCCAAGTGGTAGCATCGGTAGCGTTCAGTTCACTCCTCTCCACGAGGACAAGACTCTGATCGGGTTTTTGGCAGTTGATTTCAATTTTGAAACATTGCTCGAAACACTCCTTTACCCTCTGGATAACCAAACCAACCCATTTGAAGTGAGGCTCTCATCAGATGGGGCTAAGGATTCTGAGAACTATGTGGCAACCCATGGGCCATCGCCAGTGGGTACTGCTAGAAACCTCAAGAGGGACTATCCTTTGAAGCTGTTCAATCAGCCCATAATGCTTCGCATGACTCCTGTCAGCAGAAAATGGTATTTCCCGCCTTGGAGCGGGTCCAATGCTGTGATGGCTGGGGGTTTATTGCTTTTTTGTATGGTCTATGGCTTCGCCTACAATCGTCACAGACAATCGGAACAAAACAAAAAACTCGATCGGGAAGTACGATTTCGCCAGACAGTTCAAGCTTCAA
>Ga0181576_10002460_pt1 | contig 13819 bp, 13 predicted proteins | sample 101ome_22_FD_132464 | JGI IMG/M metagenome (GOLD analysis project Ga0181576, IMG submission 132464) | Coastal salt marsh microbial communities from the Groves Creek Marsh, Skidaway Island, Georgia - 101412BT metaG (megahit assembly) | ecosystem: Environmental > Aquatic > Marine > Intertidal...
ACCTTTTCATTTTCAAAAAAAGAAAAATAAATACTCGAATAATTTATTTTGCAGCTTTAATTTTACTTTTCTCTTTGTTTTCGGCTTTCTACTGGGAATCATATTATCCTGTTAAGAATCAATTTTGGCTTATTTCATCAATAATTCTTTTTGGATTAGCGACTAGAAAAGAGCTATCTAAATTTGTTGACATTGCTAGTTATTTTTTATTCATTCTTTTAATTGGAGCAATTATAGGATTTATCTCTAGTTATTTAGGCTTTGGACCATACTATGATTTCCCTAATCCAGATGGAAGATCGAATTATGTATTCATTGGAACTTTTACTAATGCTTTTCTTGGAGACTTTATTCGACCCGCTGGAATATTTGATGAGCCAGGCGCATTTAGCCTTATAATTTGTTTGATTGTAGCTATGCGACATGCGCTATCAAAGTCGTCTACTTTTAGTTTTTTAATTCTTATTATGGGGATCATAACTACTAGTCTTGCACATATAGTCTTTACCATAATCTTTTTGGTAGCAAATCTCTCAATGCTAATCAGATTTAAGGGTCTATTTTTTGGCACTTTTATTACAGGAGCAATAGTTTTTAGTATTTTAGGCTCAGATATATCCAATAAAATTTATGAAAGGTTAACTTTCTTTATTGCCAATGTAAGCCAGGTTTTGGAAAAAAAACCAACTCAGGAAATGGATCTTGACAATAGAACTCGACATCTAATGGTATCTATAAATGCCATAAAAGATCCAAGATTTTCTGTGTTAAATGGATTCAAGGATTGTCACAAATCTCCTGATTGTCTTGGAAAACTTGAACACATATGTTGTGAACCTCTCAGCCCGTTAGTTAAAGGTGGGTTTTTTTTCGCTTTTCCTTATTACCTTGCCTTATTCATTTCCATAGTTGCTTTATTCACTAAAGGAAAAAATGGTCTAATATTATTTGCTATTGGTGCTCTTCTTCTTCAGAGGCCCGCTTTATATGGAATTGGTTATAGTTTGTTGATTACCATTAGTTATGGATTGTTAATGTTTTATAAGATGGAATATAGTGAAATATCCAAAAATTAGCGTTATAGTTCCCTCATATAATCAGGCTTTATTCCTTGAAAGGACAATATGTTCAATAATTAATCAAGATTATCCTAATCTAGAGCTAATCGTTATTGATGGCGGCTCTAAAGATGGAAGTTTAAACATCATAGAAAAATATCAAGAGTATATATTTTATTCGGAAAGCCAAAAAGACAAAGGTCAAACCAATGCGATCAATAAAGGTTTGAAAAAAGCAACTGGAGAATGGGTATGTTGGCAAAACTCAGATGATATCTTCACCGAAAGTTCTTTTAGTACTCTAGCTAAATATGCTAATGAGAAACCAGGTATAGATGTTTTAATAGGAAATATCAATCTAATCGACGGAAGTGATAATATTATTAGAGATATTAAATACGTCAAACCAACTTACAGGTCAATTCTTGCCGAGGGTATGGTTTTGACAAATCAAGCAGCATTTTGGAAAAGAGCTGTACATGAAAGAATAGGCTATCTTGCAGAAGACTTACATTATGGATTTGATTACGAATGGTTTCTAAGATTACTGAAAGAGTTTGATGCTCACCATGTAAATGAAACACTGGGAGGCTATCGAATTCACGGTGAAACAAAAACAAGTCTACACAAAGAAAAATTTAAAGACGAATATGATAAATTCTTACCTAAATCAATTCCTGGAAGACTTGAAAAAACGTTTTTTTTATTCAGAAGAATATGCCTTCTTATTCTGAATCATAATTACAGATATGTATTGAGGGGTTTTAAAAATTTTTTAATACAGAAAAAGGAAATAATATAGGCCATGTGCGGGATTCTTGGCTTCCATTCTCTAAAGGATTCTATAAGCTATTCTGCTTTTAAATCAGGCCTTGATTCAATAAATCACCGAGGACCAGATGATGAAGGAATAGTCCATAAGGAAAATCTCTTTTTAGGGCATAAAAGGCTATCGATTATTGATTTGAAAAGATCTGCGTCTCAGCCAATGATAGATAAAGAATCTGGAGCTATTTTAATTTTTAATGGCGAAATCTATAATTATGTTGAATTAAAAAAGGATTTAATCAAGAATGGTTGCACTTTTAGGACAACTTCTGATACTGAGGTTTTACTTAAGGCGCTCCTGAAATGGAATGAAAAAGCTTTGGCTAAGTTGAATGGTATGTGGGCTTTTGCTTTTTTTAATCCAAAAAATAATACTCTAATGGTTTCAAGGGATAGATTTGGAGTTAAGCCATTATTTTTCTCTCATAAAAATGACACTTTGATTTTTGGGTCCGAGTCTAAAGCATTATTAGCGTTAGATAGATCATTAATGAATTTAAACTTAAAAACATTAATGAATTTTTTCGAGAACAACAGTCTCTATTCAAATCAGGATAGTTTTTATGATGATATAAGTGTTTTTCCTCCAGCGCATTATGGTATTTATTCTTTAAATAATTCAAAATTTAACATCTACAGGTACTGGGAATATCCAAGTTATGAGTATAGTGATATCTCATATGAGCGAGCTTATGAGGAGTTTGTTGAGATATTTAATGATTCTGTCTCTATTAGATTAAGGAGTGACGTTGGGGTTGGTATTGCATTAAGTGGTGGTATGGACTCCAGCTCTATTCTTCAATCTGCAAATAGCACATTAGAAAATAATATAGTCTCATTTACTTCAACTTATAATCGCAATGAATATAGTGAGTCGAGGTATGCAAAATATGTTGCAAAAAAAACAAATTCAGAATTAATTTTTTCAGAGTCTGCATTTGAGAATTGGATGCAAACAATGCATCAGATAACATTTCATCTTGACTCTCCTGGATACTCTCCTGCTGTTTTTCCACTTTGGAATCTAATGAATGATGTAAAGAAAAACAACTGTAAGGTCTTAATTGAAGGGCAAGGTGCAGATGAATTACTAGGTGGCTACATACAATACCCAATCATTAATTTTTTAGAATCAAACAAAAATATTTCTATGTTGAGTAATTTTCTTCAAGTATCTTTGCAAACTTTCACATCAAATGATCTTTTAAAATGGTTTATGAGAGAGAGTTTTCCAAATTTATTTCAAATTTATAGAAAAAAAATTGGATATAGAAATTATACGAGAAGCCAGAAAGCACAATTCGAAGAGATTGCCGAGCAAGACAACAAGTATGAATCAAGAATAAAGCAAAGACTTTATGAGGATCATTCGAAGAACATCTTACCTGGCTTACTGCACTATGGAGATGCTATTAGTATGGCTAATAGTATTGAGTCCAGAAATCCTTTTTTAGATTATCGTCTTGTTGATTGGGCTTTCAAAATGCCCTCCCATATAATTTTCAATGATTGGAAAACAAAAGCATTATTAAGAACATACCTTCTAGAAAATAAATTAGAGGAAATTGCCAATAGAAAGAAGGAGGGATATCCAACCCCTGTTTATTCATGGATTCATAATCAATTTAGAGAGAATATTATTGAAATTCTCCAACAAGATAAATCTGTGATTTCTGATATTGTTAATATCGAGAAAGTTATTAGTGATTTAGGAAATCCTAAAAGCAGTAATTCCAATAATCAATTTCTATATAAACTAGTAAGTTCCATCTTGTGGGCTAATGGAAGAAGTTAATTATGTTAAATATTGAAACTTATATTTATGCATTAGTTTTTTTCTTTATGTTTCTTTTTTTGCCTCTTATTTCCAAGATTGCAAGATTTTATGATTTTTTGGATATACCTAATTATAGAAAGATTCACTCCATCCCCATACCTCCAGTGGGAGGTATAGCAATTTTTGTAGCTGCATTACCAATTGTTTTTCTTCTAAGTAATAAAGATTCGAACTATCTCTATCTTTTATTATCAATGCTGACTCTTGTTATTTTAGGGGTTATTGATGATAAAAAACAACTAAGTGTGAGAATTAGAGTTCTTACTCAATTTTTTTCAATTCTAGTTCTAGTTGTTTTTGGTAATTTGACTATTGATAATTTGGGAAATATATTTGGAAATGGTCAAATAAAAATGGCTGAATTTTCAATAATATTTACCTTTTTAGCATGCATAGGGATAGTAAACGCTGTAAATCTTATTGATGGTGTTGATGGACTTGCTACAGGCATAGCTTTACCAGCAATTTCTGGAGTAATTTTCTTATCTTTATACTACAACACATATTTAGAAAATGATATTGCCACCCTGTTTTTTATACTACTTGTTGCGTTTCTGCCTTTTAATCTGGGTTTATTTGGCAAAAAACTAAAGGTCTTTTTAGGCGACTCAGGAAGTATGCTAATAGGCTTAATTCTGGCATTTATTTCTATCAAATCGTCTCAACATAGTTCTCAAATTGACTCAATAAAACCTGTTGTTATTCTATGGTTTCTAGCAATTCCAATTTTAGATACTATTAGTATTATGATAAGGAGAATCATTAAAAAACAGTCCCCTTTCTTGCCAGATAGAAATCATATTCATCATATTATGATGAGATGCGGTTTATCAGATAGTCAGACCTTTATTCTTATCACATTGATATCCCTAAAGCTCACCATAATTGGAATCTTTTTTCAGATATATAATATTCAGGAATATATAATCTTTTTGTTTTTTACAATTTTATTCATATTTTATCTTTTGACTATACTCAACATTTTTAGAATTTTAAAATTTTTGAGAAAAAGAATTATATGAAGATTTTTGGTTGTTTTAACTTTGAGTTAATCATACTCAAACTTTAAAAACCAAGGATTATATATTTTTGAGATTTCGTTAGAATAAAACTGTTCACATGAGAAACGGTTGAAAAAGGCAGGGCATATCTAGATTATTTTGTGTAAAAAAAATTTACCTACAGTTTCAATTGTGACTATTGTCAAGAACAATGAAGCAAATATTGAAAATACAATCCAATCTGCTTTAAGTCAGGATTATCCAAATCTAGAGTATATAGTCATAGATGGCAAATCTGAAGATAAAACTACTCAAATTATTAATAACTATTCGAAATCGATTGATAAGATTATTTCAGAACCAGACAAAGGAATATATGATGCCTTAAATAAGGGCCTTGGAAATGCTTCAGGGGAAATAATTGGGTTTTTACATTCAGATGATATTTTTTCAAATACAAGAATAGTTTCTGAAATCGCAAATATGTTTGCTAAAACCAATACCGATATCGTTTACGGAGATATTAGCTATATAAGGAAAAATAAAATGATTCATAGAAAATGGGTTTCAGGTAATTTTTCATCTTGGAAACTCTATTTTGGATGGATGCCTCCTCATACTGGAGTTTTTATTAAGAAAAATTTTTATTTAGATAATAATCTAAATTTTAATTTAAACTACAAGATTTCTGCTGATTATGATTTATTGATTAGAGCTCTAAAAATACAAGATTTAAAAATCTCATATATCCAGCAAAATATTGTCAATATGTTATTAGGTGGAGCAAGCAATAGAAATTTAAAGTCAATATTAATAAAAATTATAGAGGACTATAAAATAGTAAAAGCTAACAATGTTGGCGGTGTTATAACAATTTTTTTTAAAAATATTATAAAAATTAAACAGTTTTTTTAAATTGAAAGTTTTAGTTGCAATTGTTGGATATAACAGACCAAAACATATCTTGAGTTGTATTAATTCTTTAGAGAGAGAGCTTAATAACTACTCTGGCACTTTTGATTTTATTCCTAAATTTTTTATAGATGGTCTAAAGAGTCATCCTAATATAAATGAGAAAAATAACCATGATGAAGTTAGAAAAATTGTATCTTCGAGAGAATATCAATATAAATTTCAAAAAAATAATCTAGGCCTAAGAGAACATATATTTACAGTACTTTGCGAATTTAAAAAAAGTAAATATGATTGCTTAGTTCTTCTAGAGGATGATATAAAAATAATGAAATCATGTCTCAACTTCTATGATCAGATGCTTAGGAGATTTCAATTTGATAAAAATGTTATTCAGGTATCGGGATACTCACCACTCGATAGTGAAAATTTATCAATATTTTTTAACCATAGATTATCGACATGGGGTTGGGCTACTTGGAAGGAAAAATTACCTAATTTAGATGAATATAAAATAGATTGGTCAGAGTTTGATTCCAGAGATTGGCTTAAGAAAAATAGTAAGATTGTTAAAACTATGCCTGATATTGCAAGAATGTTTAAGTATCAGAAAAATAAGATCATTAATGCGTGGAGTCTTGATTTACTTGTCTACATGGTAAATAAAGAACTTTACACCTTATATCCTTCTATTTCATTAATTGAGAATATAGGCCATGATGGTAGTGGTGAAAATTGTAGAAAAAAAATAGATTTTAAATCTAAAGTTGTAAGATGTTCCAATTCTGATTTTACCGATACTCATTTAACTAACAACTCATCTTTCGATAGGGAATTTACTAACTTTTACAAACGAAGTGTATTTAAGCGCCTTATTTATAAAGTTTATGATTTTTTTCGAGTGTAGACTTCAATGTATGAAATTTTAATTATTCTTAGTTATTCCTTGATGCATACAATTGAAATGGCGTCATTTTGTGCAAGAGTAGCTGGAAGAATAGCAAAAAAACCCGCACTTGGTACAACTATCCATTATTCAATTTATACTGGCAGTAGATTTTTCTTAATTATTATATTACCGATTCTAGGCTATTTAATTGAATCAGGTTTAAATGTAAAAGATTATTTAAATATAGTAGTTATTTCTCTTCTATTAATGTTTATTAACTCTCTTTTTATAATTAATCGAGTAAATAATTTGCAAATAATTTTTCAAAAATTATTTCAAAATTACTCTATTAATAATTTGCCTGTGGCAATTATAAAAACAGTTTTTTATCCTTCAGTTGCATCAGAATATAAAATAATAGAAAGCTTTTCTCATAAATTAATTTCTAAGAAATTATTCTTCTTCTCTTTTGCGTCATTTATCTTTTTGGTAAATGGATTTTTTATAGCTTTCTATTTTTCAATTGTTTATATTGACTATAGGTTAACTATGAGTCAGTTAACTGCCGCTTTCCATGGAATTGGTGCAGTATTATTATCTTTTTATATTGACCCAATGATAAGTAGATCCATTGACAATACAGAAAATAAGCAGATGTGGTTGAAAAATATATACTCATTACTTCTTGGAAGAATGGCTGCATATTTTGTTTCATTTATATTTTTTTTAGTTTTACATAATTTTTCATGAACAATAACTATATTTTTGTTACAGGAGGTTTGGGTTATATTGGCTCACATTTATGTATAGAGCTTTTAGAAAAAGGCCACAAAGTAGTTACTTTAGATAATCTCTCTAATTCAAAAATTACCACACTTGAAAAAATAAAAAAAATATCGGGAAAAAAAGTTGAATTTTTTCAGGGTGATATAAGAGATGAAGTTTTATTAGAAAATATCTTTAATAATTTTCAAATATCTGGGGTAATTCATCTTGCAGGTTTGAAGGCAGTTAATGAATCTATTGATAAACCGACTGAATACTTTGATGTTAATGTTTCTGGATCAATTAACTTATTGAAAGTAATGCAAAAACATAAATGCAAGGTACTAATTTTTAGTTCTTCTGCTACTGTGTACAAATCATCTGAAAGTTTATTGGATGAAGAGTCTGAATTAGGTCCTGTAAATCCATATGGTCAAACTAAATTGATTATCGAACAGGCTATGAGCTCTATTTGTAAGTCCAGCAGAAAAAGCTTTATTTCATTGAGATATTTTAATCCTGTAGGTGCCCATAGTAGTGGACTTATTGGAGAAGATCCAAAAGGCATTCCAAATAACTTAATGCCTTATATTTCTCAAGTTGCTCGAGGTATGAGAAAAAATCTAAAAGTTTTTGGCAATGATTATGAGACTCCAGATGGGACAGGCATTAGGGATTATATTCATGTTTCTGACCTTGTTAAAGGACATTTAAGAGCACTTGATTTCGCATATGAAAACTCCGGTTATTTTGTTTTTAATTTAGGCACAGGTAAGGGTTATTCTGTTCTAGAAGTCGCAAAAACATATGAAAAATGCTCCGGGCAAAAAGTTCCTATTATCATTTCACAAAGAAGAGAGGGGGATATAGCTTTATCTATTGCCAATCCATCCAAAGCAAATGTTGTCCTTAAGTGGACCGCGAAAAAGGGTCTTGAAGATATGTGCAGAGATTCTTGGAAGTGGGAAAAGCGCATTTCCGATTCTCAATCTTAGATAAGATTGAGAATCCTTGATTTGTATATTAGTTAAAACCAGTCATCATCATCTTCAAATTCATCATAATTTTTTTCATCATTATCATCATCTTCAAATTCATCATATTCATAATCATCTGTATTCATTTTAGTCTCCACAAAAAAATAAACAAAATTAACCAAAAATTATGCTTTGGTTAATTTCGTAATATACTCTTTTTATAAAAATTGTAAAGAAAAAAAATATTAATAAATTAATTAAAAATCAATAATTTATAAATATATTTTTTTCTATGCCTACTGAATATTAACTGAATTGTTTTGGAAGAACATATGATTACTCTTAAGAGAATAGTTTAATTATTTGTTAAAGTTAAATAGGAATTTGTAAATTTGTCTACTTTGTCTTCAACTTCTTTAATGAGCGCTTCAACTTGAATTTGTTGAGAATAATTTTCAGAAGTTCTTATTGTGTCTCTCATTTTATCAACACTTTGAAATAATTTGAAGATCTCACCATAAGTCTCCTGATCAAATCCATTCAGATATCTTCTTATAAGAGATACCAATTCAATGCGAAGTTCTCTATTAATTTTTTGTTCTGATTTAGAAGGTTTAGGATTGATTTCATTAGAGTGAAAAAGAGTGCCATTTTCAAATTTTTCCTTAAAAGAAGTATTAGCCTTTGAAATATTAAAACCCAATCTTTGAAACATAGGGAAGTAAGAATCCTCATTAATAAATAAGCCAAACAGATTGTTAATTTCGGTATCGTAGTTCATTATTAATCAATGTAAGATTTATGAAACATGTAGCTATTTCACTGTAATTGAGTTTCACAATAGATAGTTTTTGTAATAATATTTCTAGCTTATTCGACTGTAACAGACTTGGCAAGGTTTCTAGGTTGATCTACATTACATCCCCTAATAAGAGCCACATGGTAGCTCAGAAGTTGTAAAGGTATTGAAAATATAATGGGACCAGTAATTCTTCCAAGGCCTTTTGTCACCGAGATTAATTTCATATTTTGTGTTTTTTTAATATCTGCTAATTCATCTTTAAAAACATACATTACCGAACCTCTTGAGCTTACCTCCTGCATGTTGGATTTTAACTTCTCTAGTAAGTCATTTTTTGGTGCTACAACTATTACTGGAGTAGACTCATCAATTAAAGCAATTGGACCATGCTTCAATTCCCCTGCAGCAAATGCTTCAGCATGAATATAAGTTATCTCTTTAAGCTTTAAAGCGCCCTCCATAGCTATAGCATGTTTTGTACCCCTCCCAAGAAATAATGCATTGTTTTTATTTGTGAAATCTTTGGATATTTCCTCAATGATAGGTTCAATTTTTAATGTTTTTTCAATAAGCCCTGGTAATTTATTGAGACCATTAATTATTAATTTCTCTTTATCTTGAGAAAGTATCTTTTTGGCTTTTGCAATTGATGTGACCAACAATGAAAGGCATACAAGTTGCCCAGTAAAGGCCTTTGTGGAAGCAACACCAATTTCAGGACCAACATTCATTAAGAACACCATCTTCGATTCTCTTGTTAAGGTTGATTCAGCCGAGTTGCATATACAAAGTGTTTGTGATTTTGGGTGATTTTTTTTTATTGCCTTAAGCGCTTCTATAGTGTCAGCAGTTTCTCCGCTTTGTGAAATTGTTACAAATAAAGTATTTTTTGGGGTTATAGAATTTCTATATCTATATTCACTTGCAACCTCAACACTGCATGACACTTTAGCAATATCTTCGAGCCAGTGCATAGCAACTAAACCCGCATTATAACTGGTCCCACAACCAATTATTTTTATGTGTTCGACAGTTGAAAAAATTTCTGCAGCATTTGGACCAAAAGACTCAATATATACTTCATCGTGTGAAATTTTTGATTCAAGGGTGTCTCTTATAGCTTGTGGTTGTTCATAGATTTCTTTGAGCATAAAGTGGGGGAACTTACCTTTAGTAATCTGTCCTGCTTGAACTTTAGAAGTAATTATTTCACGATTGACAATTTTGTTATTAACGTCATAAAATTTAATTTTATTATTTTTTATTAATACAATATCCCCATCCTCCATAAAGGAAAATCTAGATGTTAAGTCAATCAGTGCCAATTGATCTGATGCAAAAAATAATCCAGTATCACTGTATCCTATAACCATTGGTGCCGATCTTTTTGCAATCACAATCTCATCAGAATGTTGCATTGAAACAACTGCAAGGGCAAAAGAACCTTTAAATTTTTCTATTGATCTTTGTGTAGCTTCTAAGAGGTTTTTGGAAGTTTTTAGACTTTCATATATGCAATGAGCTATAACTTCTGTATCAGTATCAGAAGTAAAAATATAACCCTGTTTTAATTGTTCATCCTTCAAAGATTGAAAGTTTTCAATAATGCCATTCTGAACTACAGCAATTGAGTTATTACAAATATGAGGATGGGCATTATTCTCAGAAGGAGCGCCATGAGTAGCCCATCTTGTATGTGCAATTCCAATTTGACTTTTTAATTCATCTTTTGAATCGTTAACTTTTTTCTCTAAATTAGAAACTTTTCCTTCAGATCTAAATCTTTTGAATTCTTTATCAACAGTCACTAAAAGACCGGCAGAATCATACCCTCTATATTCTAGATGTTTTAAGCCATTAATCAAAAAAGGCACTATATTGTCTTTAGAGATTCCTCCAACAATTCCACACATAGTAATTAGATATATAATTTAATAGAAATTAAGAACATATTATAAATGAGAAAAATTATAGATCTTCATACTCACTCATATTATTCAGATGGCGCACTATCTCCTAGAGATATAGTTAGTAGGGCAATAAATGCTGGTTGCAACTATCTTTCTTTAACAGATCATGATAGCGTTGAAGGAATAGAAGAGGCTGAAAAATTTGCGAAAAATTCTGAAATGAATTTTATTAAGGGGGTTGAAATCTCAGCAAAATACAATTCTCAGTCTATACATATTGTTGGTTTGGGAATTGATTCTAATGAAAAGTCGTTGCTTGAGGGACTTTATAAGAATAATCAAGTTAGGATTAATAGGGCAAAAAAAATTAGTGATGGTTTAAGTAAAGTGGGTATTCATTTTGCATATGAAAAAGCAAGAATGCTGAGTAGAACAGACTATTTAACCAGAACACATTTTGCCCAGATGCTTATTAAAGAAAAAGTTTGTCATAATATTTCATCAGTATTTAAGAAATACATGACTGGAAAAAAACCCGGATCAGTACGAGTTGAGTGGTCTTCAACTATTGATGTGATCAAATGGATTCACCAAGCTGGAGGAATTGCAGTTTTAGCCCACCCTCATAGATACAAAATGTCTCTTACAAAATTGAGAAAATTAGCTAGAGATCTAAAGATGGAGGGGCTAGACGCTATAGAAATTGTTAATTCATTTTCAAAGCATGAAGATATAGCGATTGCAAAAAAAATTGCCGATGAAAATAAATTATTATATTCCTGTGGTTCAGATTTTCATGGATGGTCTAGCCAAACAATTGAGATAGGAAATATTCCTAAGTATGATTTCGGAGGAAATTTAGTTATTAATTTCTTGTAGATGAAAACCGAAATTATTGAAATTCATCCCTGTAATCCTCAGAATAGAACTGTCAACTATGTAGTCAAGAAAATTATTTCCGGAGCGGTAATAATATTTCCGACAGATTCGGGATTCTCAATTGGTTCAAATATTCGTAATAAAAAAGCTGTTGAATCTATAAGAAAAATAAGAAATTTATCAAAAGATCATGACTTTACATTAATGATAAATTCAATCAGTCAAATTGGTAAGTTTGCAAAACTTGATAACGATGCTTTTAGAGTTTTGAAGAGAGTTTTACCGGGCCCATACACTTTTATTCTTGAAGCAAGAAAAAATATCTCTTCTATGCTTGTTCATCCCAAGAAAAAAACTATAGGAATAAGAATTCCTAATAATCTAATCTTAGAGGCTATTTTGAGAAAATTAGATGAGCCTATCATGTGTGTTTCACTAATAATTAAAGGGTATGATTTTTTTAACACTGATGACATTCTTAAAGTTTGCAATAATAAAGTTGATATTGTCATTAAATCTGAATTTTGTCCACCTGACCCCACAACTGTAATTGACTTATCGAAGAAACCTTATGAATTAAGAAGGTTAGGTGCTGGTGATATAAATTTCTTCAATGAGGTATCGAATGAAAATTAGTTTTGTATGTGAAAGAAAAAGTACTTATGGAGGAAAAGAAAAATATTTCTCAAAACTCGTTACTTTTTGCAAAGAAAAAAATTTAAATATAGAAGAAATTTATTCTCCTTTTCCTAAAATAATCCCTGGTTGGCTGAGGGCAATTCTTTTCAATATTTACCTATTTTTAATTAAAAAAAATAGCTTTTTTTTCTCATTAGAGAAAATCATTAACGCCGATATCTATAGAGCCGGAGACGGCGTACACAAGTATTTCTTTAATCATTTTAAAAAATCTAAAATCAATATTTTCCACTATATAAATATATTTCTTGAGAAGAAATGTATAAACAACTCTAAACATATTATTGCCAACTCAATTATGACCAAAAAACAAATTATTGAAATTTATGGCATAGACGAAAATAAAATTTCTTTGGTTTATAACGGGGTAGATAAGGAAGAAGCTAATTCCTATAAGATAGAGTCGATTAGAAAAGAATTAGAGCTATCCAATTGCAAGGTTATTTTATTTGTTGGCTCCGGGTATAAAAGAAAAGGAGTAAAAGAGTTTCTGTATATCCTTTCCCAACTCTCTTTTAAAAACTTTAAAGCTTTGGTTGTCGGTAAAGAAAAGAATATGAGTTTCTATAAATCCTATTCCGAAAAGCTCGGATTGGGCAGTAAAGTTCATTTTATTGGACCATCAGTTAATGTTGCAGAATTTTATGAGGTTTCGGATATTTTCTTGTTTCCTACTCATTATGAACCATTTGGTTTTGTTGTTCTTGAGGCTATGCATCATGGAAACGCTATTATCACTACAAAAAAATGCGGAGCATCAGAGGTTCTGAAAAATGAGTATGTTATGAAATCTCCTAGTGATCCTAGAGTCGTTAATGAGTTGGACAACTTGTTAGATAATGAGAAGCTTCTTGGTGAAATAAAAAGAAAGAATAAAGAAATTGCAAAAAAATATTCTTTGCAAAGAAATTTTAATGAAACTTTGAAAGTTATTAATAAACATATTAATTAAAATATCTATTGATTATCTGCAAAAGCTATAAATACGATGAAGACAGCTGAAATTCGAAAAAAATTTCTGGATTATTTTGCTAAACAAAATCATGCAATTGAGACCAGTTCAAGTCTTGTTCCCCACAATGATAAAACTTTATTGTTTACTAATTCTGGGATGGTTCCCTTTAAAGATGTATTTAGTGGGGCTGAAAAAAGACCGTATACTCGAGCTGCTTCATGTCAGAGGTGTGTTCGTGCTGGAGGTAAGCATAATGATTTAGAAAATGTTGGATACACTGCCAGACATCATACCTTTTTTGAAATGC
>Ga0181576_10002466_pt1 | contig 13804 bp, 10 predicted proteins | sample 101ome_22_FD_132464 | JGI IMG/M metagenome (GOLD analysis project Ga0181576, IMG submission 132464) | Coastal salt marsh microbial communities from the Groves Creek Marsh, Skidaway Island, Georgia - 101412BT metaG (megahit assembly) | ecosystem: Environmental > Aquatic > Marine > Intertidal...
GCCATGAACATGGCCAAACCGCTTCGTCTCTTTTCGATTCCGCGAGACGACGGGTCGTCCATGTGTAAAATCGTCTTAGACGGTAAAAGTGGGATGATGACACCATCGCAATTGGCTCCGAGTTGTTTACTCAACCATTCAAAGTCTGTATATCTCCGCGCGACGCAGCCGCTGGCTCCTTTTCCTCCGTACATCTCTGAATCCGACCAAAACGTCAGCTTGTACTCGATGTGTTTATTTAAACCGTCGCCGACGCGGTGCGGATCGCCGACTTCGATGATGATTTCGTCGCAACTCTGATCTTTGCTTCCCGCGAGCTCCTCGTACCCGCCCGGCACGCGCAGGATGCCGACCGAAGGCGCGCTCGGACGTGGGCCCGGCGTGAGGAATGCGTTCTGATTATCCGACATCGTCGACGCGCGAAGGGTTTGCTCGGCGACGACCGTCGCGGACTCGTCCGTCATCATCGTCGGTACCGTTCTCGTCGACGCGCGCGAGACGAGACGGTGCGCTCGACAGCCGCGCTGGACTCTGTGGCGTGGATCGTGTTAGGCTGATAGTTTAAGCGAGCTCTTTATCAGCCGGTAATCTCTCTGGCTCTCCCAGGCGAACAAAACCGCCGCGTCGCGCGCGCCGACGCGGCGTGTGCGCGGTTGTGGAACACGAGCGGTGTGTTTGCGCATAACATTACATTACATGGACGTTCTTTGTACAACAGGAAAAGATGGACAACGGCGTCGGCGCGAGTTTGAGTCACCGACGCGCTCCCAAGCGTAAAAATAAGCCGCGACCGACTGTTTCTTCCGGACGCACCCGAGCGGGCGGATCGGCGAACGGTCCACGATTAGCCAGCCAAAGAAATGCTCCGACACCGCCCCACCAGACGGCGCTCTGCACCGGACCCGCCACGAGCCACGCGACGCGCGCGTCTTGAAGAAACTCGCTCACCGCGCTATACACGCTGTGCGCCACGGTGAGCGTCGTCACCGTGATGGTGCCCAGCGTGAAAGTCATGAGAAATACTAAGATGGCCGCTTGTCGCGGGTGCGCGCGATGCAGCGCCTGTAGATACTGGTGCGTGAGCGCGCTGGCGGACGTCGCGTTGGCGCTTCGTCTCGCCACGTGCCTTCCGTCCTTCGTCACGCGCGTCGCCTCTTCCGGCGGATCGAGCACGCCGTACCCGTTCGCTAATCCCCATTCATCCACGCTCTGACGTAACGACCAGTTGGGGACGATATCCGTGCACCACAACTCCACGTTCGACGTCGGATCAGTCGGCGGAAACTTTGCGTTCAACCACCTGAGAATCGCCGCGCGTTCGTAGGTGTACCCCGTCTGCACCAATACCACGGGATCGGTGAACAGCTCCTGCGTGATGACGCACTTGAGGTGTTCGGGAGGTTCCTCTCTCGGTCCCGCGATCGTCTTTTTCACCGCCGCTATGAAGGTCCCGACGAACGCAAACTGCCCGAGCCCGAGCCCGGTCGCCATGACGAGGTTGCGATCGCGTCCCTCGCCGCGCGCGACGCGCTCAACCTCCGAGTCTCCACCTCGCGGTCGACGCGCGAACGCGACGAAACGGCGCGATTCGAACGATCGCGCGAGACGTCCGCACCCTCGACCGACGTCGCGACGTGCGGACGACTGCGGTCGGCGGCGTTCTGGTTTTTTTTCATCCGTCGACCGCGGATGGGACGTGTCCTCAACCTCTGAGTCACGAACGGTGAAATCGGAGGCCGCACCGATCCCGACGGCTCGAACCGCGCTCGACGGTCCGAGAGCGAGCGGGATGGCGAGGAAAAACCCGAAGCGATGCGTCCCCGCAGACGACGACGGGCGTCGTTCGCGCGCGCACGCTCGAGGAAGCGCGCGAGTAAAATCTTTGTGTCCGAATTCTCGGCGGAGCGAGGACGCGCGCGCCTCGGCGAGGGCGTCAGAACTCGGATCGTCCATACGTTTTCCCACGCCCTCGCGCGCGAGCGGTGCGCGACGAGGTTCTGAGACATGCGAGCGCAGGAGACGCGCGAGCTGGCGGCGCGCGCGGAGACGCGCGGCGATGATGCGAAAGGAATAGAGTCATCGTCCACCGACACAGAAAGAGCCGCGAACGGCGGTGGAGTCGTCGAAAACTCAATCGATATGGTGCGCGATGAGGGTGAGGGAGAGTGGGAGACGGTGGCTAAGAAGAAGACGACGGGCGCGACGAACAAGACGGGCGCCGACCAAAGCGCGTCGAGCGATGACGCTAAGAAACGGCGAAACGGTGCGAACGGTACGCGAAACGGTCAAAAATCCAAGGGTAGCGGCACGAGCGGCAAGAGCGGTGAAAAGGCGATAGCGACGGCGAGCGGCGAGGGCGAACCGCAAGAGAAGCAGCAGCAACAGCAACAGCAGCAGCAGCAACCGAGCGTGCGCTCGGAACCATCGGGCTGGGCGGCGATCGTCACCGGTAGACTCTCTCCGAACGAAGTTTCCGCCGTATCCCGGGAAACGGCGGTGGTTACGGATGGCGACTCAAAGGATTCGAATGATTCGAACGACGGCGCTCGCGCGCCGCCGCAGCAGCAGCAGCAGCAGCAGCAGCAGGGTGAGGATTGCGACGTGACGTCTAGTGACCGAAAAGCAAACGATAATCGCGCCGGATCTGTCGAACCCGAAGAGTTGTCCTCCCCTGGGGAGACGCGGGAGGCGCGATTGATCGATGGAGCCCGCGAGAACGCCCAGGTTGTCGGCGCGGGCGCCAAGGCGTTGCGTGGGTGGGCGTCCATTCTCGGAGGTTCCACCGCGAGTCCCACCGCCAGCGACGATGCGACTGAGCAAACAACCTTCTCGATCGAGGAAAATCAAGTGAGTGAATCTCATCGGGAGGAAGAGACGCCCCCGGCGCAATCGTCCCCGGCTTGGAGCGGGTGGGCTGTGAAGTCGCCTCCGCCGAAGGTCGATCTCAAGGCGACGATGGAAGCGGACGCCGCGGCAGCCGCGGCGGCTCCCGCGCCAGTCGCGACGGCGACCGCGAAGAAGGAAGCGAATCGATTGGATGAAAAGCAAGGTAGGCAAAACTCTCGCAAGAAGGATGGGAAAAAGGACAACAAGTCGAAGCAACGTCAGGAACCTTATCGAAAAGACCGAGCAAAACCGTCGAGAAGCGCGGTGAATGTGTCAAAGGTTTCGTTTTCTCAGCCGATGGACGTTTCGAGTGATCGCCCGAAAGCGCCTCTGAGTGAAGAACTCGAAAGTGTTCTGGCAGCAAAGCTCGGTCGCGAACTTTTAGAGTGCGCGCACGTGCAATTTTTCACCCCCACGGCGCACTTGCTGAAGAAGGAGAGACGCGCCGTGGACGTAGTGATTCGCGCCATGAACGCGATCGTCCAAACACTGTTCCCCTCCACCGGAGTGGACGTCTTTGGATCGTATCCGACGCGCGCGTGGGTGCCGGGATCGAGTAATCTTGATTTATCGCTCAATTTGCCCGAGGCGGTGAGCTCGAATCCAGAGCGACGATTGGAAGCACTGAATACGCTAGCGATGGCTCTGCGCACGAACCCATGGGTGATGGACGTGAACGTCGTCCCGAGCGCGCACAGGCCCCTCATACGAATGTCGACGCACACCGCGTTTTTCCAACCGATGCCGCAGCAAATGACTGGCAAAGCCGTCGCTACGCTCGCGACGGCCATCGCCGCGGTGGTGCCTCCGAGCGCGAACGCAAACGAGACGAGCGGCACGCCGCCGCTGCCGCCGGGACCGAGGCCCGGCGCGTCGCCGTACGGCATTCCGGGACTCGGACAAAACGGTATCGGCCTTCCGCTCGAGGTTCACATTTCTTTGAAGGATGCGAAACACAAAGGAATGTCGGCGATGCGTTTCGTCCAAAAGGCTGAGGAACAAAACGGCGCGTTGGCGCCCATCGTTTGCGTGCAAAAGGCTGTGTTGGCGAGCAAGGGTTTGCGCGGTGTCTACAAAGGCGGTCTCGGATCGTACGCGCTGACGATGATGGCGCTGACTTCCATCCAAAGGTCCGGTTGGTTGGATAAGCAATCCGCCGACGGAGCGGACGGCGACGGTTCCGTGGCGAGCGTCACGGTGGCGAAGGATGAGGGCAAGAAGGGTACGGAACTCGATGAAGCGGACGCCCGCGACGCCATGATTCTCGGTCGAGCCATGATCCAATTCCTCAAGCTGTACGGCTACGAGGCGGATCTCACCAAGGATATCATCGTCTCCGCGAAGGACGAGGCGACGGAGTGGGGCATTCTCGCCGAGTCTCCGAACGCGGCTCCGCTCGGCTCGGGACTTCGCGTGCAGGATCCCCTTGACGCGTCGAACAACGCCGGCGCTGGATGTTTTGGAATCGCCGGCGTTCAAGCGTTGTTCAGAGAGCAACTCGAAGCGCTACAAAGAGCTGCGAAATCCAACTTTCAGAGCGACGTGCCGCTCCTCATGCAACTCGTCATGCTCGGCGGATCTCAGAAAGTTTTCATCGTCTAGAAGCAAAATAAACACCACGGCACACGCGCGCCGCTTTTTTTAGACACGATATTGTTAATCTGAGCAGATATAATTCTTTTCTAACAACGCTACGCACAGCCTAAAAATCTCCAGCAGACCAACTCATTTCATTCTCCCCCACACGCGCGAGCGCAGCGCCGGCTCCGAGGCGAGTCTCCCGAGCTTGGTCACCGTGCACGTGGAGCTTCCCGGCTTTTCCACGCCGCGACTCACCATGCACAGATGCGCGGCGCGCGCGGCGACCATCACGCCGATGCCTCCGGTGAGCGCACTGATCTCTTCCGCGACGTCCCGCGTCAGACGCTCTTGCACTTGCAGACGACGCGAGTGGCGGCTCACCAGAGCCTGCAACGTGTCGTGGCTCAACGCGCCCGCCGTCGGATTCGTGATGTAGGCGACGCTCACCGTTCCGTGGAACGGTAAGAGATGGTGTTCGCACACCGTGGACATGCGCAAGTTTCGCACGACTACCACGCCATCGTCGCCCCTCGCGTCGGCGTCGGCGTCGACCCGTCGGGACAAGTCTCGCGCCGCCGCCGCTTCAATCGGGCCAAAGGGTACGTCCGATCCCGATCGCATGGCTGAGAGAAGACGCGAAAACTGTCGAGCGGTGTCTTCGGCCGACGCCTCCTCGTTTGTGGCGTCTCGCACCGATTTTTCGACGTCCAGTTCGCGAAATAAATTCATCACAGACTCGCGCACGGATTCGTCGACGCTCTCGCGCTCCGCCGCGTCCATCGCCGCCGCGTCGACGAACGTCTCCGCCGGACCTCGAGGAATCGCGTTCTCGTCGTCGTCGCACGGTGTGCAGCGCGCATCATCACCCCATAACCCCCGAGAAAGCTCCGATGGACCACCACCGTGCTCTACTAAAGCGCTAAATTCTTCCCACCACACCGAGTTTGCCGAGGCAAAGCACCCCGTCGACGCTCTCCCCGCGGTTTCGCGCGTCCCGAAAGGGCCGAGATGAACGCCCGTGAACATCACCCCCACGCCGAGCGGCGACGCGACGTCGTGCAGCGCGTGCGCCACCGCGTGCGCCAACCCATCCGGCGTCTGCAATCGTCGAGCGTACACCTCCGCCACTCTCGCGAGTTTACTCAAGCCCACAATCACCCCTCCGTGCGGAACGTACCCCACGTGAATGACGCCGTAAAACGGCATGAACGTCTTGGCGCACGTGCTAAATACCGGTATATCTCGCACGACCACCATATCGTGCGTTCCACTCTCCACCTCTTCCGCTCGCAGCGCCCTGACGAGTCCGTCTTCGTGAAAGAGCGCCGTGCCCAACGCCGCCGTGGCGCTCGCCCCGTACCCTCGCATCGCGAACGTCAACGCCTTGGCCACGCGCGCGGGAGTGTCCAACAATCCCTCTCTCGTCACGTCTTCACCCATAGCGCGCAACATCTCTCGCACGCACCGCTCCAACCGCGCGCCGACCACCGTCTCATCCTCATCGCTCGTCGAGGCGGCGCTCGCCTCCCCCATCGCGGTCGTCGTCGTCGTCGTCGTCGTCGTCGTCGTCGTCGTCGCGACTCCCTTCCCCCCACCGTCGTCCTCGACGACGACCGCGACGACGACCGCGGACGTCTCCTCGTCCTCGTCCTCGACGACGTCACCCCCTCGCATCACACGCGCGTCGTCGCGACGAGTCGTCGCGTCGTCCTCTCCCGTCGTCGTCGTCGTCGTCGTCTCGTCTCCACCGTCGAGGGCGTGTGTCGCCGTCGAGGGCGTGTGTCGCCGTGGACCGGTCGTGATCGGTCGATTGAACGCCTCGATCCGTTTATCGAATGGAATGGACGCATCCATGTCGACTCGAGATGGGTGACGCGCGTGTGTGAATACGAGGAGACGACACGATCTCGATCTCGACCTCGACGGACGCGGACAACCCTTTGAAGACCCTCGCGACCTCGGAGGTCGGGTGGTGAAGACGGCGCGCGGCGCATCGTTTCGACCTCTCTCTGTGACGCCCGTCGCGATGGTGAAGTTCCTCAAGGTGCGCGAGCGACGATATCGACACGAAACGATGCGCGTCGATGCGGCGCGCGTCGTCACGTCGATGCGGCGTCGGCGTCGGTCGCGAACGCGGACGAGAACCGCGACCGATCGATGCGCGGATCGAAGACCCTGGACCCTCGCGCGCGAAGGAGGCGCGAGAGACGGCGCGAGAGACGGCGCGAGAGACGGTGCGCGACCTCGAGAGAAATCGTACTGACCCGATCGTTTCTTCATCGCAGCCCGGTAAGGTTGTCGTCGTGCTTCAAGGCCGCTACGCGGGCAAGAAGGCGGTCATCGTCAAGAATGTCGACGACGGCAGCTCTGCGCACCCGTACGGGCACGCGCTCGTGTGCGGTCTCTCCACGATCCCGCGCAAGGTACGAATCGATGCGACGCGTTATTTCGAGTCGATAGCGCGCGCCGGAGCCGCCCGCGGATCGTCGCGGGCGCGCGCACGCGCGATCGATGATGCATCGTTCTAGGTCCTGAAGCCCTAAAGCGCCTCGCCGACGCGAGACGCGCGCCCGACGGAGAGTATCGATCACTGACCGTCGTTTCTCTTTACAAACGCACAGGTGACGAAGAAGATGGATGAGAAGAAGCAAGCCAAGCGCTCCCGCTGCAAGACGTTCATCAAGAACATCAACTACTCCCACCTCATGCCGACTCGATACACGCTCGACGTCGACTTCAAGAACGTCGTGACCCCGGATGCGTTGGAGAACGCCACCAAGAAGGTTGCGGCGCAAAAGGAGGCGAAGAAGCTCCTCGAGGAACGATTCAAGACTGGCAAGTCTCGCTGGTTCTTCACTCGCCTCGCCTTCTAAGCGCTGCGCGAAGAAGAAATAGGGGTGACAAAACTTAGACTACGGATGTTTGGGGGTGACGTTCAATTAGCCGAGAGACTGGTCTCTCCTCGTGTGCCGTGCGCGCAAATAGATTGATACATTTTTATGGTATGCCACGTAATCACGAGATAAAATAATCGCATAATCGCCCGTCGCGAGCGTCACGCGTCGGCGTCGCGTCTGAATCGCGCTGCGTCCGAATGGTTCGCGCGCGTCTTTTTTCCGCACCGACGACGCGAGAGAGAGAGAGACAGAGAGCGAGAGAGAGACTCGTCGTAAATACTAAAAGAGGTGAGATGCTCTTTACACCGCTAAGCAAGTTCCTATGAGTAACAATAAACACAATAAACAACCGGTGATAAAATTCGGTCCAAAGGTCTACAAACGAAAGAATATGAGATGCGCGCTGGTGGATCCCGGGCCGATTACGCGGCGCGCGCCACTCGCCTGAGCAACTTGAAGTTGTCGGAGATGATGGTGGTGCTCGGCGAAGAGCGGTACTGAATGCCGTTCGCCTTGGCCCAAGCCTTCAATAACGGACGAAGCTTGTGGTAGTTGTAACGAGGCATGGTCGGGAACAAGTGATGCTCCAACTGCGTGTCCATGCCGCCCCAGATCCACGTCTCCAACCCGCCGAAGACGCACTCGGCGTCGCGGGTGGATCGGAACTGACCCTCCACGTACTCCGGATCCTCACCAAACTCCATGATTTCTTCGCTTTGGTGCGTCGCGCTGACGAGGGAACCGACGAGGAAACCGCTGAGCGTGATGGCGCCGACGGCAACCTGCCACGGCAGCATCGTCGCCAAGAAGAGATAGTTGGCGCCGATGAAGGCGAGTTCCTTGACGTCTCTCTTTTTCCAAGCCGTCTGCACGGAGTGCCAACGCCACAACCAGAACATGATGGACAAGAGCGGGTAGCCGTAAATGTGCTGAAACTTTCGCAGCGGATGATCCGGTCGGCCGGATTCCGTCGGGCTGCGCAAGAAGAAGAATGGCTCCATCATGATGTCGTTGTCGAGGTGCTCCTCGTTGGTGAAGGAGTGGTGCATGGAGTGCTTTTGCATCCACCACTCAACGCTGTGTCCGTTCAGGAGCGTGGGCATGTAACGCATCAAGCTGCACCACGGACCGCGCCCGTGGACGTAATCGTGACCCAACCAGCCCGCTTGCTCCATGCCGAGGCCGAGGAGAATGGTGGCGACGACGGGGTGCGAGTACGCGAGCGCCGTGCCGCTCGCGTACAGGGCGACGACTTGGAAGAGAGCCCACGCCTCCTTGAGGGGTTGACGCTTAAAAAACCCGTCTTCCGCGAGCTTATCGCGCAATTCACCGAACGCCATGCTCACCGCGTAGGAGCTTTCACTCGGAAGTCTGCTCTTATCCTTCGGCGGGTCGCAGCGGGGAAGCTTTTCAAGTCGCTTCACCGCCAAGTCGCTTCCGTTCGGGCCGTACGAGTGCAAGGCGTAGAAGACGTCCGTGGCGTCGCGACCGTCGAAGAAATACAACCATCGCTCACCGCCCGGGTGCGCTTTCGCCCACCCTCGACAATCGTACCACTCGTCGCCGATTTTCACTCTGATGGGTTCCTTGGAGTCTCTCGCCTCCGTCATCTCTTCGCTCGGTTCGTCGTACTCCGGAAGCGCCAACGGATTCGCCACCGCCCCGATCGTCCGTGCGTTTCCTCGCTCTCGTCCGCTCCACCGTCCGCGCGCCATCGCGCGTCCGCGTCCGAGACCACCGTCCACCACCGCGACGTCACGACGGCGGCCGCATCCCACCGCCACCACGCGCGCCGAGGTCCGCGACCCGATCGTCCGCGTCGCCGCCGTTCCGCACACCGTCGTCGTCACCGTCGCGCTCATCGTCGTCATCGTCATCGTCGTCGTCGTCGTCGTCGTCGTCTGCGCGTCCACACACACACGTCACGACGCGTCACCGTCTGTCCCCGTCGTCATCGTCATCGTCATCGTTATCGTCCCCGTCGTCGTCGTCGTCGTCGTCGTCGTGTTCGTCCCCCGGTCGTCGGTCGTCGCGGCACTACGTAGTCGTGGGAGTCGTAAGAGGATCAAAAGACGTGTTTGTGTACGGGGACGTAAAAACATACACGAAGGGTCCTCACTCGCGGTAACACCCCCCCCCATACGCTCACGTCTAAACCCTCTCAGACCCCTCGCCCTCGATCTCGCCGCTTTGGTCGTTTCGTTTTCGTTTTCGTCGAACGTCACCGGGCGACGCGGCGAGCGAAAAGAGTCGACCGAGCCCACTCGACCGACCGGTGCGGTGCGGTGCGGTGCGGTGCGTCGTCGCGAAGACGCGGACGCGGACGCGCGCGGTGAAGATGTACGCCGCGAACGCGCGAGCGGTGGTGGCGATGGCGCGACGCGCGGTGGCGCGAGCGGCGACGACGACGGCGGCGACGACGGTGCGAGGGGCGGAATCCGCGCGCTCGGGGGCGAGGACGCACGCGGTGCGCGGTGGAGGGGCGAGCGATGGGCGAAGAGCGTCGGGGTGGACGGCGTTGGAGGAATTCTTGAACGCGCGCGGGCGCGCGAGCGGGGCGGGAGGGGGGAAACGCGGTGGAGGGTCGACGGGCGGCGCGGGCGGGGGCGGACGCGGCGCGGCGGAGGACGCGGCGACGAGGCGAGGCGCGAGAGCGATGGCGACCGCGATCGGACTCGATCCGGGGTCGAGGATACAGGTTGTGTTAGCGAAAATAGCGATGCGCGACGCGATGGACGCGTTGGGGGTGTTTGAGTACGAAGAAGACGAGGATACATGAACGAGTCGCGCGTCTCGTCTCGTCTCGCCTCGCCTCGTCTCGCCTCGCGCGCGGTGCGACGCCACTTATTATTGGTATTGGTATGAAAGCGAAGGTATTCGCACGCACGCGCGTCGTTAATAGTAAAACCCACCGAAACCACGACCGAAACCTCGTCCTCGTCCGCCGCCGCGTCCGACGCGTCCGACGAATCCTCGACCGCCGCGTCCGCCCCCGCCGACCGGCGCGGTGAGCATGAGCGCCAAGCCTCGACCGGGACCGGGTGGAATGGGCGCGGGAACGATCATCCCGTCGGAGAATCTCGACAGACGTTTGCCGTCGGACAGACTCCACTGCGTCTGGTCAGCCGGCGACGCGCTCGCGGTGAATCCGAATTTGTTCAAACACGAGTTGAACGCGTTCAACACCTCGGTGTCGCACCGCGGCGCCCCCGACGCGTCGTCCACGGGGCGACGCAAGCACACCTCACCCGTGGCGGAGATTTGGATGATCTCCGCACCGAACGCGCGCGCCACGACGACGCCGTCCGCGCGCTTCTCCACGTCGCACGCGTCGCGTCTCGGCGCGCGAGGTCCTCGCGGCGGTCCTCCTCGAAACCGTCGATCGCGCTCGCCGTCGACGACGTCGTCACGTCGATATCGACGATCGCGACCGTCTCGTCGCGCCCTGGAATCTTCCCCTCGTCGCTTAAACGTCCCCCCGTCCCTCGACCCGCCGCCGCCGCGCGAAGACGTCGGTTGATTCGTCTTCCCCAATCGATCCAACACCGACACCCGTCCTCGCTCTCGACGTCCACCCCGTCCTCGTCGCCGTCCATCGTCCTCCTTCCCATCCTCCTCCATCGCCCCGCTTCGATCGCTCTCCGCGCGCCCTCCCGCGCGCTCGCCCTCGATCCTCGCCGTGACCGCTCTCGCCGCCTCCACCGCCGCCGTCGCCGCCGTCGCCGCCTCCACGCCCTCCATGTCCGTCATCACCGTCGTCGTCGTCGTCGTCGTCGACGCACGCGCGGACGCGGCGGCGCGGACGACGATCGGCGCGCGACGACGACCGAGGACGGGCGCGCGACGACCGACTTTTGTCGCGAGATTGGACGACGACGACGTGCACTGTGCGCGGCGATGCGTGTACCCTCTTTACATGGTCCGTTCACAACTCGTCCCTTCACATCCTTGAATCATAACCCTTCGTGTACCTCCCCAGACACCCGCGACGCGCCCGACGCGCCCGACGCGATGCGATGCGATGCGATGCGTTTGGTCGGTCGCGAGTGCGCGGCGCGCGCGTCGGTCGTCGCGATGAACCGACGTAAGAGCGCGGCGTTGGAGACGATGGCGAGGCGAGCGCGCGCGGCGGCGAGGCGCGCGGCGACGGAGGCGGTGGTGACGACGATGCGGACGACGGTGGACGACGACGACGAGGTGGCGACGATCGGGCAGGCCAACACCCCCGCGACGAGCGCGACGCCGAGCGCGACGACGCCGAGCGCGACGAGCGCGGAGGCGATGGCGGTGACGGCGGCGATGCGATGGGAAGACATGTGGGAACAACAGCCGTTCAACATGACGCTCGCCATGGGGGCGCTTCCGCTCGGACTCTTTCTCGCCCTGCTCGGACGCAGACATCACAAGACGTGCTCCTTCGTCATTGTCGCCGTGTTCGGCGCGTGGTTGGGGATGCTGGGCGTGGACGCGGTGCGAGACGTGTTGGAGGATTTACCCGTCGTGGGTGATAAGTATCAAATCCCGGATAGCATGTACGTGGACGCGGGCGCGGCGCTCGTCGTCGCGCTCTTGCTCAACGCGCTCGCCGTGGGGGTCTTCAAACTCTTCGGTCTCTGTCTGGGCGTCGCGTGCGGATACGGGTTGAGCACGGTGGCGTCCATGCTCATCGATAATCTTCCGGAGAGCGTGAACGTCGGCGTCGCCATCGCCGGTGGTCTCTTTGGATGGTTGTTCCTCGCGCGCTACATCGTGAATCAGATTGGCATCTTGTTCGCCGTCGTCGGGGGCGCGCTCGTCGCGGCGAGCTCGTCCCTCTTCCTCTGGGTCGGCACCGTCGGCGACTCGCCGAGTCTCTGGCCGTTTCACGTGTACATCGATTCCGAATCCGTGAATGAGATCGCGTGTGATCTTTCCGATTATAGCACGTACATCGCCCTCGCCATCGCCTTGGTCGTCGTGTACATCGGCGTGTGCGCGGGCGGCGGCTCGTCCAAGGGGGACGCGCCGTCGGAGACCGAACCGCTCCTCGGCGACGCCGAGAAGGGCGAAGCCAAGGGTGAGAAGAAGGGAAAGAAGTGATGATCTCGCTTCATTATACGAACGCAAAAAGGTTGTAAACAGATTTCAAACAATATTCGCTATCCGAACGCCTTGATGAGGTGTGACTTGTACAACGCCATGAATTGCGCGACGAACGCCTCGAGGTGCATGATGGCTTTGGAGCCGCGCGCCATGCGCGCGTCAAAGTGCGCCGCCCAGAAGACGACTTGATGTTTCACCTCCACGTCGACGCGACGCATGAGCGCCTTGGCGAGCGTCTGCATGATGATTTCCGGTGGAATACAGTTGACGATGAGTTCGTAGAGACGTCCGCGCACTTGCAAGAGACGCGCGGGCGACTGTTCGGCTAAAATTTCCGCTCCAATCTGGTTAATGTACACCTCCCAATCCGTGAGCTGCACCGCCTGCGTCGGTTTAAAAGGATACGAACTCACTCGACACGTCTCTAAAGTAAGCAGCGCCCGTCTCATGCTACGTCCGCTCGCCGCGGCGACGCGCGTCGCGAGTTCGGGCGGCAAGTCTAGTTTTTCCTTCTTGGCGACGTCGTGCAAGAGATTTTCAATCTCCCCCAACGTCGGCCCCGGCACTCGCACGGGAAGACATCTCGATTGCAACGCATCCATCACTCGGCTCGGTTTCTCGGCGATGAGAAACAATCGACACGACGCGCTATACTTTTCCATGGTTCGTCTCAATCCGTACTGCGCCTCTCTCGACAACTGGTCCACCTCGGTGAGCACCAACACCTTGTATCCCTCGCACCCGTTCGCGTCGATCGGTCTCGACCGCGCCATCTCCTTGATCACTTCCTGTACCACGTATCGATCTTTACTCCCACAATCGCTCGGATTCATCTCGCAGTGATGGTTGCTCGACATCATCGCCAGGTCCACCTCGATCGCGCGCTCCTGTTGGGGAATCTTCCACGTCTTGTTTTCCAACTTGACCTTCTCCGCCCCCGGTCCGTAGAGCTCTCTGAGCACCCCCAACGCCAGCGTCTTCTTCCCGCTCCCGCTCGGTCCGTAAAAGAACAGATGCGGGCAATCACCGCTCGCCACCAATCGCTTCAGATGCGCCGCGAGCGCGGCGTGCACCCCGACGCACGCATCGAGCGCGCGCGGGCGATGTTTATCGACCCAGAGCATGCGGAGCGACGGAAGGACGCGGAGGGGGGAAGAGTCGAGCGAGACGAACGAACGCGATCGATCGATCGATCGATCCTTTAAAGCGCGCGCGTCGTCGTCTCCCGTCGTCGTCCCTTTCCGTCCCGTCCCGTCCCGTCCCATGACATTTTCAAAAATCGTCCCGGGGACGTCCGTCCGTCTGTCCCACCGGTCCGATTGGTGCGACGCGATCGACGCGTCGACGAGGACGCGTCA
>Ga0181576_10002467_pt1 | contig 13800 bp, 26 predicted proteins | sample 101ome_22_FD_132464 | JGI IMG/M metagenome (GOLD analysis project Ga0181576, IMG submission 132464) | Coastal salt marsh microbial communities from the Groves Creek Marsh, Skidaway Island, Georgia - 101412BT metaG (megahit assembly) | ecosystem: Environmental > Aquatic > Marine > Intertidal...
AATTTTTGCAGCAGACCCCGTTGCCTTTGCTCTATGTTTTCTAAGTCTTTTTAAAATTGTTTCTGTTGATGCTGATGAGGTTGATATTCCTACATAGTATTTTTTAAAGTCTTTAAAAAACATCACATATAAACCTGCTGTGCAATGATCTTTAACAAAATTTGTTTTTGGAATCAGTAACTCGCTAAATTTCATTTCAAATTTTCTATCAGGGTAAGGATTTTTACCATTAATAGTTCTATAGCTTTTTCCATCCCAGTAGGAATGATCTACTGGGATATCAAAATGATCACTTAGTTTTACGGGATAATTAACCATATAAGTTTGTGTATTCATTAGATTAACCCCCTTACTTTGCAGATTGAACATTTTTGATCTGATGATGGAGTTTGACCTTCTAACAAATCAACAACATCGGTAATGAATGAAAACATTTTTTGATCATCTTTTTTAATATCATAGTATTTAGTTTTCATCTTGAAATTAGGTGAGCTTTGATAATCCACCATCGTATCTGGTTCAAAACAAAAAATTCCAAGATTTTTAATCGGATCAAGTTTTAAATGACCCTGTTCTGGCTGCTCAAACATTAAAGCATAAGATAATAACTGAGTAGCGTATGTGTCTATCTTTTGTTCATTAATATTAGTTACTTTAAAATCAATAATAGAATAAAAGTCTTTGTGATCCACATAAGCATCAATTTTACCTTTGAGTTGAAACTTACGACCTTTATTATCTTCTAAAACTTTAGACTTTTGCATTTTGGCATAATCTGTTTTGATCGTGCCAGGTTGGATATTTGCACCAAGTAAATCACTTGATTTGTCGTGATAGAAATTCTTTTGCAAAATATCTAATTTTGAAAATACTGATGGAAAAGGAACAGAAACCTTAATTCCATTTACTTTTTGGTCATAATAACACCTTTTGCAACCTGCATGTCCAAATGCAAATTCACTAGGTGAAAATGTATATATTTTATCCATGTTAAACCTCCTACGTTTTAAGATCATTAAACACGACAAGGTCAAAAAAAGATAGTGAAGGTTTGTATAGATTTTTTCACTTAAAAATATTAAATTTATTATTAATTGTTATGGATGACAAACTTCAAAATTTAAGAGACATCAATGAGTCTTGTTTAGCTAAACATGATGAAATTGTTCAGTTGGTAATTGATTTTTTAGAAGAAAATTTTGACTCCATAGATGATTTTGAAAAATCAAAGTTTGAGAATGAAATTCCTGAAAACATGTCCTTGATTAAGGATGTATTACAAACCGCATTAGAAAGAAGTTGGGGCGGTGTCTAAAATAAAAAAAAGCAAAACACCTAAAGCAGATGCAATGGCCAAAGTTTTAAATTCTAGTTTAAAAGAGGCGTTAAAATTAGTTAAAGCTATCAAAAAAAATGCAGATAACAAAAAAAAAATAACTGATCCCGAAAATAAAAAACTGTTCAATAAATTAAGGGAGATAACAAATAATACTCAAAAAGAATTTAATCGTATTAAAAAAAATGTTAAATAATTGATGACTTTTCTTAATACAAAAAATAAATATTCAATATTAATTAATTTAGTAAGAAAACATTTAGACCTTTTAAAATAAAAAAAGATAAGAGATATAACTAAAGTAACCAATCAGTCCTACAAAACCCACTGCTCTAGGAATTTTCTTTAAAAATAATACGCTTAGTGAAATAAGAAGAGTTGCACTTAATAATATATAATGATCAAAGCTAGCTATTCTTGAAGGAATAATAATATTATCAATCATTAAGCTAATACCAAGAATTCCAAAGATATTATAAAGGTTTGAACCCAATATATTACCTAATGCAAAAGCAGTTTTTTTCTTTAAACCAGCAACAATACCTACCGTTAGTTCTGGAAGTGATGTTCCAAATGCAACTAACGTTATTCCAATAATTGCCTCTGATATGTTGAGTTGTTTAGCAATAATAATTGCAGAATTTACAAATAAATCTGCACCATAAATTAAACCTATTAGCCCAAAAATAATTAATAATAAAATTACTAAGGAATTAGTTTTTTTTGTTGTTAAATCTTTTTCAATTTTTACTGCATTAAATTTTGTCTCATAAACCATGATCATTAAAAGAATAATTAAAAATAAAATTCCAATGAAAAAATTTAAAGTAATAGAAAAAAATCCAAGCAAACATAAAAGTAAAACCACCCCCATATTTGAATAAATTTGAAAAAACTGATCTTTAGAAACAGTTAAAATAGGAGACAAGATTACAGTCGCAGACATAATTAATAATAGGTTTGCAATATTACTCCCAATTAAACTACCCATGACTAAATCAGAATGTTGACTTAACATAGCATTAATGCTGCTACTTAGCTCTGGCAAAGAAGTTCCCAGTGAAATGATGAGCACTCCAATTAAAAATTCTGAAACATGAAATTTTTTAGCTAATCTGACACTGCCTCTAATCAAAAGCTCAGAACTTATTATTAAAACAATAAGACCAATTATTAAAAATGAAAAATTTAAAAGCATTATGAAATTAAATTATGAGGTTATCCGTCATTGGAACCATCAGTCCCATCTTCATCAACTCGTAATTTTGTATCTTCATCTGAAGATAAGCTAGCAGCAATAAAACTAGATGCCGCAAGCATTGGAATTGTAAATACCATTTTATCAGTGAGGTAAGCTACTATATAAGTAGGCACCAAAACTATAACAGCTTGTAACAATCCTTTTTTTATTTTTTTTGAAAGCATGTTTGAGAATTTTTTATATTATTTTATAAAAAATAAAACTTAAACCCGTAGTAGGAGCGAGGATAACGTACGGGTTTAAGTAAAAGCTTTTTATTAACTTATATTTTAAGCAAGAAAGTTATGTAGTGAAGAGATATTTTAAATTTTCACTCTATTATTTATTTTTAGCTTCAAAATCCGACTTTTCACTTGAAAGTATATGATATATTGATCAAGAAAATGTTCAAAAAATTAAAATATAAATTTGATAGTGCACTAGAGAGAGATTTTTCAAATTTAATATTTTTGTTATTTTTATTTAGTATCTTAGGAATATTTATCTTTGCTATAATTTTTGGTGTATTGCAGCTTTTTGGTTTGACATCAAAAGATGTGGGTTTTTTGGAATTCTTTTGGCGAAGCTTTACCTTTTTTTTAGATGTTGGAACTTTATCAGGCGAAGTTTATACTGAAAATAATTTTGCAGAAATTATTTTAAAAGTTTTTATTACTCTTTTTGGAATTATTATTTTTTCAACATTAATTGGTATTATTACTTCAACACTTTCACTTAGGATTGAAGAATTACGTTCGGGTAAGTCATTAGTTGATGAAAAGGGACATATAATAATCTGTAATTTTACCAAAAAAACTATACCGCTTATGCAAGAACTAATTGCAGCTAACCAAAAACAAAACCTTGTCATAACTTTGCTTACAACGTTACAACCTGTTGATGCTCAAGCTAGAATTTCAGCACAAATCAAAAAACAACCAAATGTAAAAATTATTTGTAGGAAAGGCTACATGTGGCAACCAGAAATGATTGACATTATGAATGTTGAACAGTGTCAACAAATCATAATTTTAAATCCAGATGTTGATAATGATGATTATAACACTGAGCTAGATACGGATATAGAAGTAACAAAAGACTTTTCAGCTATTATACAAAGTGCAAGTTGGCAGAAAAATTTGTGTAATATTATTATAGAATATTTTAATACAGCCACAGGTCAACAAGCCATAGAATTTAATAAAAATATTATAGGTGAAAATATTAATAAAATTAAAATTGTATCCTCATCTCAAATTAGCGAACAGTTAATTGCACAATGCATCAATACACCAGAATTAGTTCAAATTTTTGAAAGTTTATTTGGTTTTGAAGGGTCAGAGATTTATTTAATTGATGAGACAAACTTTAAAAATTTTGAAACAGTTTATAATAAAACTATACAACAGTTAAATAGATTATTAGATAACATTATTATTCTTGGTTGTTATTTTGATGATAACAAAAAAACTAAACCAAATATTATTTTAAATCCAAATCAAAATTATAAAATTAAAAAAAATTACGGGTTAATTTGTTTAGCAAAAGATCAAGAACAAATAAAAAAGGATTTTGAAAATTTAAGAAACGATTCACTTGGGGTTATAAAAGATATTGATATAAAAATTAGTGAGGAAAAAAATGATAAAAATTTATTAATTATTAATACTGCAGATAAACCAGATAAATTAGTAAATATTAATAATTCAATCTTAAATTTAAGTTATCAAAAAAACATTAAAAATATAAAAATTATTAATAAATTTGATAACCTGGAAAAAGAAAAGCTAATAAATAAATATGAGTTTCAGTTTTCAAATGTAATTTATGGAGTCGAATTTCAAATTATTGAGTTTATCTTTAATGGAAAATCTTATTATGCCTATCAAGTTACAAACAAATTTGAAACTCCATGTAATCACTTTAAAGATTTATTTGAGATAGGTGATTATCTACTCTATTTCGATTGGATTTCAGAGGATTTAAAAAAAATAACATGGAATAAATTAATTACACAAGGTGGTGCCAGTTTAATAGGTGGTGCTGATTATGGATCTTTAAAACTGTTAGCTTTTTATATTGCACAAGGTACTGATTTTTTAGTTGGTATGTACGTTGCCAAAGCTATAAATGGAGAATTATTTCCTAAGGTCCTCACAAGCAATCAGTGTAAAGAATTAGGAGAACATTTTAATCTTGAGAAAAATGCTGATCCAAAACTCGTGCAGCATTCTTTTAAATTATTAAATGAACTTCAAACACAAGAAAATTTTGGAGAATTTTTTAAAGAAGAGAATATAAATGAGTATTCTAATGTCATTGTGATCAATAATGAGATTGAAGGTACTAATAAAGTTAATCCTGTTGAAGATCATGATATGATCAATTATTATCTTGGAATATCAAACGGTTATAAAAATAGTCCAAAATTGTTGACTGTAAATGAAAAGAAAAAATGGACCCCAGCTGATCAAGACAGACATACAGGTCTTGATTATAGTTATTATAAAGAGCAAGTGTTAAACGCAAATAAGAGTTTAAGGTCCTCTAAAATTTATCAAGATATAAATAAATTAGATTCTGATATCGCAGACGACTTGGTGATCACATTAAACAGTGCTTTTGATAATTTTAATGATACTAAATTTACTAAAGAAAATATTAAAAATTTATTTTTATTAAATACTGATTTATCACATTCTTATATTACCGAGGTAAATTCTTTTAGAACAAAAAGAGTATTAGAGAGTTTTAAAAAAAACATTTATCAAACCTTTTTTGGCACTGATATTATCGATTTAAATAGCATCATAGGTAAAATTATGGCCTCAACAGTGTATCAACCAAGTACTATTGAAATCATAAATAAGCTTCTAAAAGAAAATCATTTTATAAGAAGTTTTACTATCCAAAGTTCAGATCTTAATGTTACCTTTAGAGAACTAGAGGCTTATTTTCAAAAACAAAATCAAATTTTACTTGGTTATATAGATTATGATTACTCAAATTATATAGATGGTGGGGAGAGAAAGATAAAAAAAATTGCAATTAACCCCAATCAAAATGAAGTTATTAAACTTGGCGCAGGTGATCGTTTAATTACACTAAGCCATTATTAGCAATCAATCTAAGGTGAAATAAATATAAAAAAATTCACTTTTTATTTTAATAAAAGCATTTTATTGTAAATTTATGAAACTTATTATTACAGCGTTAATCACTGGTTTAGTTGTTTACTTAGCGACCACATTTCTAAACAATAATTATAAGGTCCAAAATTACTCAGATTGTATTATTAAAAAAATGAAGGATGCAAAAAATGATACAGCTGCTAATGCGATTAAAGATGCATGTAAAAAAAAATTTGAGAGTCAAAGTGAGCAAATTACATTAAACGATACTCAATCTATAAATCAAAAAATTGATCAACTGTTTGAAATTTTAAATTATATGAAATCTAAAATGAGCAGTTCAGATCAAAATCAAAAATAATTTTAAGTGAAAAAATAAAAAAACTCTTCACAAGATTTTTTTAGAATTTTAAGTAAAGTTGAATAATGTCAAATCTAAAATTTATTCAACGAAATATACACATTGAGCCAAAATTAAATTATTATGAAACCCCTTTTGTAAAAGAGTTTCAAAAAGATTATCAAATTCTTGAGGTTTGTTCCGATCTCACATCCCCAAAAAGACTTAAAATTTTTTGTACAAAATGTCCTAATCGAGTAGGAATTTATTGTAGAGATGAATTTGATAATATTTTAATTTATAAAATTTTGTTTCTCAATGATATTTCAGATCAAAAAAAATTTATTCAAATATTCGAAAAAATTTTAAAAATGCACGCTGCATTTAATATGATTAATTATGATACATTTTTAAAAAATATTTCTATAAAAGAAATAAAAATTCCTTTTTCAATTAAAGACTGGCATTTAAAAAAAATTAATGAAAATGAATTTAGTCTTGAAAGCTTAATTGAAGAATTAGATATCTCTATAAATCATAACAAGCGTGCACTTTCAAATTTTATAGATCGACTTTCAATATTAAGTTTAAAACTATCAAAATTAAGAATAGATTTTTTAAAAGAAATTGGATTTGATATTTCTCTGAAACGTTTACAATATTGCATTGAGCGATATGCAAAGTTATATATAAAAAAATATGAATATTATCCAAAAAATATTCATGAAGTCCCAATTCATTTTTTTAATATAAAACGATTTCGGTTTGAAAAAATGATTCAATCTTTTAACTTTAGTTTATTAGAGCATTTAAAATCACCGACAGACCTTAATCAAAAAATAAAAATCTTTAAACAATATGAAAAAAAAATTGAAAATCGATCAATTACTTAAATGGGTAGCGACCTTTATTTTAGGGGCAGGGGGTATAATTAATAGTTTAGGTTATTACCCTTTAGGACCAATTGTATTAGGTTGCGGAAGCTTAGTTTGGTTAATTGTAAGCATCATGTGGAAAGAAAAGTCTTTAATTGTAACTAATAGTTTATTTTTGGTTTTAACATTTGGCACGTTAATTTTTGCAATTAAAAGTTAATCGTGATTTAATAATAATTAAATGTCAGATATTGCTTTTCCACCAGATATAGAAAGAGAAATACCACTTCCATTTAAAATTGCTGCAACTGAGTTAAAACGAGTATTAGATAGAATATTAATTATATGGCAAAAAAAGAAAGCTCAGGTTTACTTGTTGCAAGAGTAAACCGTAACCAATTTAATAATACAATTACCCTAGATGATACACATAAAAGAGCGCCTATTGAATATTTGCTAGTTCATCCAGGAGGACCTTTTTATGAAAATAAAGATGAAGGGACATGGTCAATTCCCAAAGGAGAGATTGAAGATGGAGAAGTTAAAAAAGATGTTGCTTTAAGAGAGTTTAAAGAAGAAACAAATCTTGATTTAGAAATAAAGCAAGATGATTTTATTGATCTTGGAAATACTAAATTAAAATCAGGTAAAATTATTCACGCTTATGGTACTTGTGTTAAAAGGGATTTTGAAATTAAAGGTTTTAAAAGTAATAATTTTGAGATGGAATGGCCTTATAAAAGTGGAAAAATGCAAAACTTTCCTGAGGTTGATAAAATAGAGTTTTTAGGATTAAATCTAGCTATGAAAAAAATTAATCCAGCACAACAAATTTTTTTAAAAAAATTTGAGGATTTAATTTTAAATAATCAGGTAAAGGAAACATTTTCCAGAAAGGTAAAGTTATGAGTGATGTCGTTCAATTTATGAATGATGCTATTGATGAGTGGTACAAAAGTGAACAAAAAACTTCTCCCAAAGGATTTAATTTAAAGATGGGACGTAGTGATGGAAATTTTGATGAAATAGAGTTTTATTACAATGATCCAAAAGGACCATTAGTTGATAATCCAGACTGGGGAATGATACCTATTTCAAAAGCTAATCGAGATGAGACAAAATTTGGTCCAAATAAAGATCAACTTTATAGTACGGTTGATTTATCTGACCGAGATAAAGATGATATTCAAAAAGTGATTGATCTTGCCTCTAAATAAATATGTCTGATGATATTAAAAAACAAATAGAGGATTTAGCTGGATCTTACAGCAGACACCTTGGTAATGCTTGTGATAATTTAGCTCAATATCATGGTGGTGATTTACCAACCGAAGTCTCTCAAGAGTGGCAGGATTTTTTAGAAGCTGTTGCTGAGGAAATATCTCTAAATTCTTGGGTGAATAAACTTATTCTTCCAGATGAAATTTATAAAAATCATTTTGAAGAAGTTATGAACTTAGCAATAAAAACTGAGAATGGATGGTATAGAGATGTTTTACAAAATGCTTTGGAAAAATATAAAGAGTTGGAGGAATAAATGCCAGTTTATGAACTTTGGGTAAAAGTGCCAGTTGATAGTAGACCAACTACAACATCTAAACGACCAATTAGAGTGCAAATTACAGCCAATTCTCCAATTGATGCAATCTCAATTGCAAGAGGTCAGTATGGTACAGAAAACGTTGTAGCATCAGCAACAAAAGTTAGAGACTAAATAAAATTTTTTTGCTATAATTTTTCTATGTCCAATAAAGTTTTAGTATCTTGTCCTGGATGCGGATCGTCAGCTACACATAACGTTGGAGTAAGTAATGGCAGTAGTCCTGCTCAATGTAAAAAATGTAGAAAAAGTTTTCGTATTTATATGAAACAAGGTCAAGTTTCAGAAGTTAAATAATTATTATTTAACATATATGTTTTCGAAAATAAGTTCTTTTATTGAAAATATAAAAGAGCAATTTAGAAAATATTTATTTGATATTAAATCTCCAGGTATCGTTTTTTTTATCTGCAACAATTGTCAATCAACTTATATACCTGCAAAAATTAATACATATAGTGATGCAGATAAAGTTAGGTTTTCTGAAAATGTTGAAACCCTAGATCCAAATTTTTGCGAATGGATTGTTACCATGGATTTTGCATGGAACTGTAAAAAATGTGGAAAATATTTAGACTCTTTTAAAACCAAAATAGGCATGTTCCATTTTACCGTACCTAAGTTTTGTTATTTAATCCTTAAATATAAAGATAAGTTTTTAAAAATGTTTATACCTTTTTTAATATCCTTTGTATTATTTAAATCCTTTGTTTATGAGTTTTTATTTGGACTTCTTGGATTTTTAGCTATGGGGTACCATTATTTTTTTAATAAAGTTAATATCTTAAGTTTTTTTAAAAATACAAAGTAAATAATTATAATTAGTGCTTTTATAGACATTGGCTTCATAATCTCCTTCAATAGGTAAATTTTTATTAGAACCATAAGTTGGTTTTTCTACAATCTTTGTATTTACAACTTCAGACTCGTAATCTATTTTATAGTCTGAACTAATTAATTCCCAGCCTAGTTTACCAAATTCGTTTAACTTTTTTTCCAAATCTTCTTGATCGAAAATTGAAACTATTTTTCTAGGATTTTTTAATGCTATGTCAATTAGATCTGTTTCATCAAACATTTCTTTAAATTTTAGAGGTATTTTTTCAACACGGTATTTAATTGTCATTTTTTAATTTCTTAATTTTATTTTTAAGCTCTATATTTTTTAATTGTAATCTATCCTCTTGCTGTTCTTTGATATCTTTAATTAATGATTTTTTTAGAAGTTTTTCATTTTCTTGACTTCTAGCAAGCTCTTCTTTCAAATCATTTTCTGTTTTTGATATTATTCTATAAACCCCAGTATAGGGAAAGTATTGATGTTTTAAAGGTGACCCTTTATCTATTCTATCTTCATCTAATTTTTTTTCTGTTTTAATATGATGTTCTTCTCTAGTGTTTTTATTAAAAAAACCTAATTTTTCATGAATAGTCCACCAATCCTTTTTATTTTTTTCAATCCATTCAAAGAGACTATCATTTTCAACCAAATAAGGATTTCTTTTAAAAAGATCTATATATCTTTGATGGTCTGGATAAGCAGATCCTAAATATCTAAGGTCATATAAGAAAAAAAATATTAAAATTGCTACTAGAATAGATAAGATCAATATAATCATGTAATTATTTTAACCTGAAGTAGTTTAATAATAAATAGTAAACTTAGCCTTTAATAATCTTGCATTGATAATTTTGAAATTTTTTATGAATGTGTTGTTTTGAAAAAAAAGCAGGAGGATAGTTCATAACATCATGAATACTGTATTTTTTCGTAGGGGGATAAATTTTTGTATTTAGATTTGTATTTTTAATCTTTTCAAATTTCATTGATATTGGAGATTTAAATATATTTACCCATAAATATAATTCTTTGTTTTTTAAAATATCTTCTAATTTTTGGTCAAATTGAAAGTATATATATTCCTTAGGTATACTTTGATGTTTTCCATTTAAATCAAGGTGTGATTTTTCTGTAGATTTAAAATAATCATAGGTGTGAGTAACACCTAAATTGTGCCCAGATCGACTTTTTAAACCTTTTAAATTTAAAAAATGTGAATTGAGGTATTTAGCTTGGATAGGTTTGTAAATATTGGTAAGTTTTTGAAAAGTAATCTGATTATCTGATATTTTTAAATATGCTGTATATGTACCAGTGTAATCATATAAATTTTTTTTATTTTTATAGTATTTAATATCCTCAATCATTTCTGGTGCATGTCTTGAACAAATATAATCAAGATCCATGCCTAAAGCTTGGTTAGAAAAAATAACTATAAAAAATAGAATATATTTAAAATTTTTCATGTTAGTTTTTTAAATGATAATAATCATCAACTAAAACCCAGCTTTGTTTTACTTCATCAAAGCATGCTTTGTTAATTCCAACTTTGTATCGATTATTTTTAATCCCAATCTCCTCAATCCAACTTCTACACAACTGATTATTTTCTTTAATTGAAATTACCATTTTAACTTTTCCATAAAATCTTCCAAATTCCCATGAAAAATTTTCTCCATGAACAGGCTTAGTTAACGCATTAAAAATGGCTCCATTATGTTTACTCTTAGCTTTTTTTGGAAGGGAATAAGCATAATAAATTATTTTATCTAGAAACGCATCAATAGCAAAGCCTTCAAACTCACTTTCCGGATTTTCATAAATAGGTTTTTTTGCAAAATTAGAAAATTGATCTGCATTTGAAATTTGAGAATAAAAAAAGAAAAAGATTATAAAAAAAATTTTAATAAACAAGAAGTTGCCTTTCATTTCTAAAATCATTACACATCAATGTTAGACGTCTTTTTTTTTGTCCCTTTAATTTTATTGAATAACTTTCAATTTTGCAGGAATGTTGATCATAACCAATCTCTGGCACCTCAAATTGATAACCGTTCTTACATCGTATAATCGATTTTATTTTTTTTGATTGGTTAATACTTTCATAATTACAGTTTTGATCATTATTATTTTTAATTTGAGGAGATTTTGTTATTTTATCTCCTACATTTATACATTGAGTAATCATTATAAAGGTGGTGACTAAAAAAACTTTATTCAATGTTAAGTTTGTTTAAAAAATTTCAAATTATAAAATTCCCACCCACTAAATTTGATCATAGGTGGTATTCCATAGCCAAATTTATCCATCGGTAGTCCACCAAAAGCCTGCAGTTTATAGTTACATGCTCTAAATTTATGCTGCTTGATTTTATCTTTTATCCCAATAAAGCTAATGTAATCTCTACATACTTCATCTGAATAGGATCGATATTTAGGATAGGTTTTGAGTAGTTTTATTTTTCCATAAGTTTTTTTTTCATTATTCTTCCATTCAAAAGACATTAAATCATCTCCATTATTTAACGCTTCAAGCAAAACCTGTGTATGACGACAACGGTCTTGAAAATCAAATTGTTTTATAAATCCAGATTGAAAAAATTTTGCTACCCCTAAACCACTGTGATATCGATAATGTTTAGTTCGTTCATGATAATTTAAAGCCTCTTGCGTATAATAATTAGCCCCAGGGCTTAGACAATTATTATCTTGTGCTTTCCAATAGGTTCTTGAGCAGTTTTGCAAAAGGGTAAATGATAAGAAAAGTATGAAAATTTTTTTCATATCTAATCCTTAATGTGATCGATGATTTTTTCTGTTTTTTTATCTACAGATTTTACAAGTTTATTCCAATTTTTTTTCTTAAAAATTAAAACCTCTTGTGCAAATAAAACACCAAATACAAATAAGACAATTAGTATCCTCATGATTATCCTCCTAATTTAGTTAAAATGATGAGCTGAATAATAAAGATTAAAATAGGAATGATAGTTCTTATCAATTCCATAATATGATTATATTCATCTAACTTTCTCTCTAATTTTAATCTTTTCTTTTTCATGATTTTTCATTGTTCAATATAGGAGACAAAAGGTAAAATTTTTAGTGAAATTAAGATTTTTTATTTCACTAAAAAAATAATCTATTCATCATTATATTCTTCTTTGAAACCAAATAGGAGGAACTATGATTAAGAGGATTATATTAGTTGTTACATTATTAAGTTTAGCAGCTTGTGGTGGAAAAAATTATAAAGTTAAAAATTATAAAAATGAAATACCAAAATGGTATGTTGAAGATAAAAAGATTGGAAAAAAAGTTTTTGGTAAAGCGATAGGTCAGTCCGAATCTTTGGAAATGGCATCAAGAAAGGCTGAAGGGCTGGCGGTAAGTAATGTATTATTAAAACTTAAAAGTGAAGCCAACGTTATAAAGAATATTTATATAGCAGATTCTATTAAAAAAAAGAAAGATAGCTCGATTATGACGGAAGAGAATTTTGACGAAAAAATTAGTCAGTTGGTTGAAGGTTATGAAATTACAGATTACCGTGTTACAAATAAAGTGATTTATAAAGATAAAAATTTGTACAAAGTATTTGTAGAAATAGCTTTTAAAACCGATGAACTATTTGAAGCAATTGATAAGATTAATTAGTTACATAATACTAGTTATTTTTACATTTGCATGTCAACAAACAGATGGCAAAGGTGTTTTAAAGAAAACGATTGAAACGACAAATAGAGTAAAAAACTTAAAATCTTTGACTAAAGATGGGGTTCGAGAAGAGATATATAACAATACTAAACGTGCCATTGAGCAAATGGGTCGTTAACGTATTCATTCTTTTTCTTTTTATTATTTTTGCTCAATGCAGTAAACCTGATCAAGCCATAATTTATCAACCTTGCCAATTTATTGATTCTAATGGTGAAAAAGTTTTAGTTTGTAACGAAAGTTCAAATTACAAATATGTTTATAAAAACAAAATATACACAAACTGCAAAACCTACTCATACTTTTTAAATCATAATAAAGAAGTGAAAGAGTTTTCTGGATTAAAATGTTTGATTGATAATAAATGGCTGATTATTAATTAACGGCAATTCCAAGGTGTTTTTCTACAATGAAAATGATATTTGCTTCTTTTTATATCAGGATGATCATTATCATTTAAGGTTCCCCAAGATTCTAAGATGGGTCTTCCTTGTGATTGATTTGTTTTATAGGGGTAAAATACCCAATAATCTTTCGACCCTAGAGTTTTTTTTGCAAGTTCTCTTCCTGTACAAGCAGTTCCTTGATAAACATATTTCTTTTTTTGCTTATGGATGTAAGTGTAGTAATCTCTACATATTTTTATGCCAAACTCTTTTGTTAGTGTCACAATAATTTTTCCTCCTGTATTTTTAACTTTGTTATTCCAACGATGAACAA
>Ga0181576_10002470_pt1 | contig 13793 bp, 20 predicted proteins | sample 101ome_22_FD_132464 | JGI IMG/M metagenome (GOLD analysis project Ga0181576, IMG submission 132464) | Coastal salt marsh microbial communities from the Groves Creek Marsh, Skidaway Island, Georgia - 101412BT metaG (megahit assembly) | ecosystem: Environmental > Aquatic > Marine > Intertidal...
GGCCTTGAGCTGCTCGCCGGCGGGCATGTCGCCTACACAGCCCAGGACCGAGGCGGCGCACGCCTTAAGTTTCAGGAAACTGTCGAGATGCTGCGACCCGGCCTCGGCTCACGCTTCCAACAGCTCCGGCTCGCAAACGGCAGCGAATGCCTGACGATGACTAACGGCGCATCGTTCCGAGTGGTCACCCCCTCAAAAGACGGAGCTCGTGGTCTGTCGCTCGACCTCGTCGTGATTGACGAAGCGCTGGCGCATCCGCTTGAGCTCGTCGGTGCCCTCGGTCCCACAATGTCCACCAGGCCGTCGTCGCAAATGTGGCTCGCCTCAAACGCCGGCACGAGCTCATCGCAACTGCTGCGCCACTACCGTGATCTCGGCCGTGCTGGTGACTCGCCCTCGCTGGCTTGGTTCGAGTGGGCTGCAGCTGACGACGCCGACCCTGACGATCCTAAAACGTGGCTGGCAGCGATCCCGACGCTTGCCGAGGAGAAAGGCGTCACGATGGCGGCCGTCGAGGACTTCCACGGCACCATGACCACCGACTTGTTCGATCGGGAAATCTTGAATCGGTGGCCGTTGGAAGCCGGCGACTACGCCCTCGACCTAGCCGTGTTCGCACAGCTTGAGGAGCACGACCTGCCGCACGGCGACAAACTCGCCCTCGGCGTCGACGTCAGCCCGATGCGAGACTGGTCAACAATTGCGATCGCTTCGCAGACTGGCAACCGGTACCTTACCGAGATTGTTGACCATCGGCCCGGTGTCGGCTGGGTACCCGCCCGGCTCGCCGAGCTTGCACAACGATGGGGCGCAACAATCGTTATTGACGCCGGCGCAGCCGCTGGGTCGCTGCTGCCACACTTGCAGCATCTCAACACGCTTGAGGTCGGTGCCCGTGACTACTGCGCCAGCTGCGCCACCATGCACGACGCCATCGTCGACGGCAAACTGGCACACCTCGGCGATACCATCCTTACCGACGCAGTCGCCTCGGCTACTCGCCGCCGGCTCGGTGATCGGTGGGCTTGGAAGCGTACAAGCGACGAAAGCCCAATCACGCCGCTTGTGGCTGCTAGCCTTGCACTATGGGGCGCAATATCAGTCGCGCCGAAACCTACCCCGCAGGTGTTTTGATGTATCACGCCGCCCTTCAAGTCGCCGGCTTGCTGCTGGCGATCTTCGCTGTGTTGATGGAGTTCGGAGCGTGGCCGGCAGCGTTCGCTGTCGGTATCGCTGTCGTTATCGTGTCGGCCGCTGTTGAAGCTGGTGAAGCGTGATCGGCGACCTGATCCGCAGAAACGTCCAAACGAGGGCAACGACAATTGAGCTGCCCGCCCGCAGCATCACGTCACAGACGCTGTTCGGCCCAATGTCGGTGACCCGTGACACGCTGCTGTCCGACGTTGTCGCAAACCGGTGCGTGACCCTTATCAGCGATCAGTTGGCTTCGCTGCCCGTTTACGCCGAGCGCAACGGCGAAATGGTCGAAACGCCGACCCTGCTCGCTGCTCCCGAGATTGACCGTACCCGCTCCGAGTTCATGGCCGCCCTGGTCACGTCGCTGCTGATCAACGGAAACGCTTACCTACTCGCCGGTAACCGCAACAGCCTCGGGTTTGTGCAGAACGTCGTACTGCTCGACCCTGAAGCCATCCAGGTGTTCATGCAGGACGGCCGGCCGCAGTACCGCACATCGCGAGGCGCATTGAATCCTGAGGATGTGCTGCACATCCGCAATTTCACGCTGCCCGGTCACGTCGTCGGATACGGCCCGCTCGACTACAACCGGCAAAGCATCGCCCAGGCGCTCGCCGCCGACCAGTACGCAGCACAAGCATTTACGACCGGTGCGCTGCCCGACGGTGTGCTGCACTCCGAGAACGAGATTACCAGCGAGCAGGCCCACGACCTGAAGCAGGCATGGATCGCCGGCAACGGCGGCCGGCAACGAGGCCCGGCCGTACTGTCCGGCGGCGTCAAGTACCAGCCGCTCGAGTTCTCATCCGTCGACATGGAGCTGCTCGACAGCCGCCGGTACAACGCCGAACAAATGTGCACCTTGTTCGGTGTCCCGCCGCACCTCGTCGGCGTCCCCTCGCAAGACTCCAAGACCTACAGCAACGTCCAGCAGGACTCGCAGTTCTTCGTCCGCTTCACGTTGCGGCCGCTCGCAGTCAAGATTGAGGAAGCGCTGTCGACGCTGCTGCCTCGAGGTCAGCGGGCCGTGTTCAACTTCGACGCTGTGCTGCGAGCAGACACACAAACACGTTACGACGCATACGAAACCGGTCTGCGGGCCGGCTTCCTTACCATCGACGAGGTCCGAGCTTTGGAGGGATTGACGTGACCGAGATCGAAACCCGCACTATCACGTTCGACGGCATCGAAACCCGCACCGATGACGACGGCTTCCGGCACCTGGTCGGCATCGTCGTGCCCTGGGCCGGCGAATACCGCATGCCAAACGGCCTTACTGAATCGTTTGAGCGTGGCGCATTCACAAAGACGTTGCAGGAACGTGGCGACCGTATTCCGCTGTATCAGCAGCACGAGTCACGCTCGACGTTGCCAGTCGGCACGTCGGTCGGCTGGGAAAACACCGCCGACGGCCTTGTCGCTGACTTTCGCATGGCCCGCACCGAACGAGCAGCCGAAGTGCTGTCGCTCGCCGATGACGGCATGGTGACCGGCTTGTCAGTCGGCTTTATCCCGGTACGGTCCCGCACCGAGACACGCTCGACTGGACAGCACGTCGTCCGAGTTGAGGCCCGCATGGATCACGTCGGATTCGTCGCGCAGCCGGCCTACGACGGCGCACGCGTGCTCGCTGTGCGTCACTTCGACGCCGACGACCCCGAGATCGCACCGAGGCTCGCCCGCTGGCGTGGAGCGTTCGCGTGAAGTCCGCACAAATCACCGTCGGCACAAGCGCTGTCGAGATCATCCCCGCTGCTGATCTGCACCGGCACGTCTACCTGCATCACGACTCAAACCAGTCAATCTGGATTGGCGACGCCACCGTGTCAAACTCGACCGGGTTCCACCTGCACAAAACGACCTATCACGAGCTCGTCCTGCCAGCGCACTCGCCGCTGTACGCCATCGCTGACTTAGCCGGCCAAATAATTGATGTTCTTTACCTGGCCGACTGATCTGGTAACCTCACACAAAACCCACGTTGCGCCGCTGGAAGCGCCGCCCGCCAGCTACGGGCACCCGGCCAGCACCCGACACCCCCACCCCAACCCAAGAAAGGCGCAACCGTGCGTTTGCTTGATCAGCTCGTCGAAGAACGAGCAGAACTTTCCGAAACTGTCGACGGCATCCTGACCCGTGCAGCCGACGAAACCCGTGACCTGACCGAGGCCGAGGACAAGAACCTCGCTGATCTCAAGGCCCGAGCCGATGCCCTCGACGAGCGCATCACCGAGCTTCGCGACATTCAGGTTCAGAACCTCGAAGCGGCCAAGCTTCGTGCCGAGGTTGCTGCGACCGACGAGCCCGAGTCCCGTGCGGCTGCCGGCGTCGTCAACGTCACCAGCGAGCCGCTTACCTACGCCGAAGAGCGCAACAACGTGTCGTTCTTCCAGGACATGTACCAGTCGCAGTTCTACGGCGACCCAACTGCAACTCAGCGTCTGGCTCGTCACCGTGATGAAATGGCTGTCGAGCACCGTGACGGCACCTCGGCGAACTTCGCCGGGCTTGTCGTCCCGCAGTACCTGACTCAGCTCGCTGCCGAGCTCGCTCGTGCGGGCCGACCGACTGCTGACCAGTGCACGGCGCTTCCCTTGCCGCAGGCTGGACTCAGCATCGAGGTGAGCCGCATTACCACGGGAGCCTCTGCAGCCGTCCAGGCCGCTGAGAACGACGCTGTTTCTGAGACTGACGTCGACGACACGCTTCTCTCGGTTCCCGTCAGGACCCTCGCCAGTGGGCAGCAGCTCTCCCGTCAGGCCATCGAGCGTGGCACCGGCGTTGACGCGCTGATCGCTGCGGACATGATGGGCGCTGTTGCGACCGTGCTCGACGATCAGGTCCTCAACGGCTCCGGCTCGTCCGGTCAGATGCTCGGCATCCGCAACGTCTCTGGCATCAACGACGTCACCTACACCGACGCGTCGCCGACCGCTGCCGAGCTCTACAGCAAGATTGTCGACGGCATTCAGCAGGTCAACAGCAACCGGTACGCCGGTGCCGATCTCATCATCATGCACCCTCGCCGCCTGGCCTTCATGCAGGCTGGCGTCGACGGCAGCAACCGCCCGCTGGTCGTCCCGACTCAGAACGTTCCTCAGAACGCCATGGGTGTCGGGCCGGTCGCTGGCTACGGCAACACCGGAGCCAGCATCGCTGGCCTGCCCGTCGTGACCGATGCGAACGTCACCACGGCGCAGGGTGCAGGCACAAACCAGGACGAGATCTACATCGTCCGGCGCAGTGACCTGCTGCTGTTCGAGGACGCTGGCGCACCCGCCATGGCTCGGATGGAACAAACGGCCGGCTTGAACCTCACGGTCACCCTCGTGAGCTACCAGTACGCCGCCTTCACGGCAGGCCGCTACCCGGCTAGCATCGCCCGCATCGGCGGCACTGGCCTCGTGACCCCGACCTTCTGATAGGTCCCCCTTCGTCGGTCGGGTCGGTACCAGTCCCGGCCCGGCCGACACCTCCTACCTCGAAAGGTTCAGCATGTCTGACGCCCTCTGGGAAAAGCAGGCCCCCAGCCGCATTCAGAAGCCCGTCAAGGCTCCTGAAAAGGTTCCGGCTGAGAAGGCCACCAAGAAGGCCAAGAAGGCCTGACAATGGCTTACACGTCCCTGACCGTGCTCAAGGACTACCTCGGCATCCCGAGCGGCACCACGTCGGAAGACACGCCGCTTACGGCAGCGATTAACGCTGCGCAGGACCTGGTCGACGGGTACACCAACACAACATTCGAGACGGTCACCGAAGCCCGTGTGTACCGTGCCGAAGACCCGCAGGTGTTGCTCGTCGACCAGTTCCACACCCTCACCGGCCTCGTCGTCAAAACCGACACAAACAATGACGGCACCTACGACACGACCCTGACGATCACGACCGACTATCTGGTGCAGCCGTTTAACGAGCCGCCGTTTACGTCGCTGCTGCGAGTGTCTGGCGATTGGCCCCGTTACGACTCAGGCCGGCCAGCCGTGCAAGTAACAGCCGCCTACGGCGACCAGAACGACGCAGCTGTCCCCTACGCCGTGCAACAAGCTGCCCTGATCCTCGCCGCACGGCTGTACCAGCGCAAAGCGTCGCCGCTCGGCATCATGACTGGCTTCGCAGACTATGGAATTGCGAGAATCAGTCGACAGGACCCCGACGTCGCTGCGCTGCTGCAGCAATACAAGCGGCTGGCTACCGCCTGATGGCCGACTACACCGCCATTCGGGACGGCCTCGCCACACGCCTCGAGACTGTCCCGACGTTTCTAACGGTGCACGCCACCGTTCCAAGCCGCATCGTTGCGCCGTCAGCCGTTGTCGTTCCTGGCCGGCCCGTTGCCGTCTACCACGACAGCATGATCGGCAGCGGCGGCAGCCTCACCGTGTTTAATTTCGAGCTCGTGTGCGCTGTGCAGTCGATGACCGAGGAGTTTGCCCAGGACGCGCTCGACGATTTGATTAGCGGCGCTAACAGCGTGCCGGCAGCGATCGAGGCCGACCCGACCCTCGGCGGCGCAGCGACAACGTGCCAAGTTCGCCAGGCCGTTGACTACGGCGTGGTAGCCTTTGCAGATACCGAGTTTATCGGTGCCCGTTTTCTCGTGGAGGTAATTGCACGATGAGCAGCTACACCGTCACGTCACACAAACTTGTCGGCCATGAGCACGGCGATACCGTGACCGACGCCGACCTCGAGGGCGCAAACGTGCCCGCATTGATCGCAGCAGGCCACCTGGCCGAAGCGAAAGCGAAGAACAGCCGAAAGGCCAACCCAGAAAGTGAGGCCGACTGATGGCCGTTTTTCTTCAGAATGACGTTCAGGTCACCGTCAACTCGGTTGACCTGACCGACCACGTCGCAAGCATCACCTGGACCGAGAGCGCAGACGAGCTCGAGACCACGGCGATGGGTGACAACAACCGCACCCGCATCGGTGGACTCAAGGACGGCAGCGTTTCGATCGAGTTCCACCAGGACTTCGGTGCGTCGTCCGTCTACGCCACGCTCTACAGCTTGCTTGGCACGACAACGACCGTCGAAATGACGCCGACCAGCGGTGCGCTTGCAGCGACCAACCCGAAGCACTCCGCTTCGGCCCTCGTCACCGAGCTCCCCATCATTGACGGCAGCGTTTCTGACCTTGCCACCGTGTCGGTGACCTGGCCGCTGTCCGGCGCTGTGACGGTCACCACGAGCTGACATGCTTGATCTCTCCATCTCAACTCGACTGGCCGATGAGACGGAGCCAGTCACAAGCAAACCCACGATGGGCACGCTGCTCCAGCTGGAGCGGTACTTCAATCTGCCGAGCGCTATCGAAGCGTTGCAGCAGACAAAGATTGAGCATGTGGCGTGGCTGGCGTGGGAATCACGCCGGCACGCCGGGCTCGTCGTGCCGACCTGGGAAAAGTTTCGCGACACGCTGGTCGACATTGACTTTGACAGCGACAACGACACCCCTTTAGCCGAAGGGGAACCGCCTACGGCATAGCGTCGTTGGCACTCGCTACCGGGCAACCGATCAGCGAGCTTGAGAACGCTTCCCCGGCCGTTATTCGTGCGTTGCAGGCAATCCTGAAAGAGCGTCACCAGGCGCAAGAGAAAGCAGCACGGAGGCGCTGACGATGGCGACTCAGACATTCAGCTACGACCTCGGTGAATACCGGGGCCGGCGCGTGTCTGATCGAGGCGGCGGCAATCGTCATGCGTCAATGCAAGCCGGCAGCCTCGTCGAAGTGCGAGGGCTGCGCGAGCTGCGGCGCGACTTTCGCAAAGCCGGCAACGACATGTCGGAGCTCAAAGACCTGCACCGATACATCGCTGACGACGTCGCCGGCACAGCCAAAACGAAAGTTCCGGTGCGTAGCGGCCGGCTTCGCAACTCAATCCGAGGATCAGGCACGCAAACCGCTGCTCGAGTTCGGGCCGGCAACAACCGCAAAAGCGGCCCAACATCGGTGCCCTACGCTGCTCCGATTCATTTTGGCTGGGGCAGGCGCGGCATCAAACCTCAGCCGTTCTTGTATGAAGCGCTTGACGATCGCCGCCAGGAAGTGATCGAACGTTACAACGACGAAATCGACAGCATCATTCGCAAGGTGTTCTAGGATTGACCCATGGCAGCAGGCTCGAGCGTAATCAACGTTGCCATTCTCGGCGACGCTAAGAAGTTCAAGAAAGCTGTCGGTGAAGCCAGCGACAAGCTCGGCAAGTTCGGCACGAAAGTCGGCAACGTTTCGGCAAACGTCGTCAAAGGCTTCGGCGTCATGGGCGCTGCAGCCGGCGGCCTGGCTGTCGTTGTCGGCAAGCAACTGTTCGACGTCGGCGAGGAACTGACCGCCCTCGACCAGAAGATCGGCACCGTATTCTCCGGCGACTCGCTCAACACGGTCACAGACTGGGCCGACGAAGTCGCAGCCCGCATGGGCCTTACCGCAACCCAGGCAGCCGGCCTCGCTGCTAACGCCGGCGACCTGCTCAAGCCAATGGGGTTCACGGCCGACGAAGCCGCCAACATGTCGACCGAGATCATCGGCCTGGCCGGTGCGTTGTCCGAGTGGTCGGGCGGGCAGCGTGGCGTCGAAGAAACCGCCGAAATCCTGTCGAAAGCGCTGCTCGGCGAACGTGACTCGCTCAAGTCGCTCGGTATCGCGATCAACCAGGCCGAAGTCGACCAGCGTGCCCTGCTGATCGCTCAGCAAAACGGTCGAGAAGCGATCACCGAGCAAGACAAAGCGCTTGCGACGCAGGCCCTGATCCTTGAGAAGTCGACCGATGCGCAGGAAGCGTATGCCGCTGGTGGCAACAAACTGACCGCTGCACAGAACCAGCTAAAAGCAGCGTTCGGCGAGCTCCAAGAAGACTTGGCCCGCAAATTGCTGCCGCTGTTCGCACAAGCCGCCGACATCGTTGTCGAGCTCATCGAGGTGTTTGACGAGGAGGGCCTGGGCGGCGTCATCTCAAACGTTTCCGAACGGATCAAAGAAGCGTGGCCGGCGATTAAGGCACAGCTCGCCGTGTGGGCGCAAGGATTCGTCGACTGGGTTAAGAAGGCTGGGCCGCCGATGCTTGCAGCACTCGGCAACCTGATCCTCGACTTTGCGAAGTGGTGGTACACGACCGCCGTGCCGGCCATCGTCGAACAGCTTCAAGCATGGGCCAAAGCGTTTATCGATTGGATCGGGCCGCTTATCCCGCCGTTCCTGACCAAGCTCGGCGAGCTCATCGCAGCGTTCGCAAACTGGTTTATCGACATCGGCTTGCCGATGATCGTCGAAAAGCTCGCTTCATGGGCGAAAGCGTTTGTGGAGTGGGTCGGGCCGCTGATCCCGCCGTTGCTGATGGAATTGGTGAAGCTGCAGATCAAGATTCAAAACTGGATGCTGACCGAAGCGCTTCCTAAAATCATCGGTTATCTCGCCGAGTGGGGCCTGGCACTGATTCAATGGATCATTGATGTCGCGCCTGACGTGATCGAGGAGCTCGTGACGTTGCTTGCCGACCTCACTACCGCGATTGTTGACGGCGCAATTCAGCTCGGCAAAGACCTGGTCGGCGGCATCGTTGACGGTATTAAAGCTGCTGGTAGCGCTATCGCGAGCGCACTTGCAGACTTGGTGCCTGGCGGCGGCATTCTCGGCGCAGCATGGGATTTCGTCTCAAACCCGGGAGGTAGAGCTGCCGGCGGGCCAGTAAGTGCTGGCAGCCCGTACATCGTCGGCGAAACCGGCCCAGAACTGTTTGTGCCGACCGGCTCGGGCACAATTATGAACAACAACCGCCTCGGCGGCCTGGGCGGCGGCACAATGAACGTCACCGTAAACATGCCAGTCGGCTCGGATGGTGCCGATGTTGTCGCAGCGTTGCAACGATATGCACGGGCGCACGGCGGCACCGTCCCAATTCTTACGGGGCAGCTGTAGTGGCTTCGTGGGCCTGGGCGCTCGAGTTTCAGCCGACCGACAAGGACGGCGGCAGCAACCCGCCCGCCGTGCCGATCGGTGACGTTATGGGCGCAGCGATCAGCTACGGCAAACGAGGCGACGCCCTGTCGTACAGCGGCGGCACTTGCGTTTTGCAGCTCGACAACACGACCAGCGCTTACACGCCCGACGCCGGCGGCACTTACGCCAACGCACAATTCCTCGGTACCAAAGTCCGCATTTACGCTGACGTGACTGGGGCCGGCGCACCGTCGTGGACGCACGGCCCACCAGCAGCGTTCACCGGCGTCGTGACCGATATTGAATACAGCTTCCAGGGCACGTTCGAGTCGTTGGTCAGAGTAACCGTTTCGGATGCTTTGACGATGCTCGGCACGCTGTCATTCGGCACAACAACGCTCGCTGGTTTCACCCTCGACTCGGCAACCCGTGGCCTGCTTGACACCAGCCCGCTCGGTTTTGACTTGACTGACGGCCTCGACGTCGACGCCGGCCCGGCCGCCGACCACATTTCACGCGTCCTCGCAGCCTCAAACGCTGTCACGACACAAATCGAACAAACCCAGGTCGTTAACCCGTCGGGCGATACCGGCCAAACGCTGCAAGCCGTCACCGACTACAAAGGCACCGCTGGCTCGCTGCTGCAAACTGTCGAACACAGTGATGGCGGCGACGTGTACGTTCGCCACGGCCTACCCGTCGACGGCACCACACCAAACAACGCTTTGACGTTCCGAACACGCGGCCAGAAACCAGTCACAAGCGCCGTTACCGGCGTCGTCGGCCTGACCCCGCTGAACTTGTGGGATGCACGCCTCACGCCGTCAGGAACCGAGCCGCACTACTACGCCAGCATCGACTTCGCTTCCGGCACAAAAAGCAGTTACTCGCAGGTTTCGTTCACCAGCACCGGCGGCACCGAACAAACAGCAACCGCCAACGTCGACCAGTTCGGCGCACGAAGCATTAGCCGCACCGGTCTGCTGTGCCAAAACGACACAGCAACAAAGAACCTTGCTGATGCGTTCCTAGCGCAGTACGGCACCGAAGGCGCACCACCGCTCGCCGTGCGCGACATCGTCCTGCAAACAATCGTCGAAGGCGAAAACGACGACTACCAGCTCGTCAAAACATCAGTAGGCGACTCGACAACCGTCCGGCTACGGCCCCAAGGCGCAAGCTCAACACTTGACTTCACTGGCGTCGTTTCCGGCGTCAGATGGAACATTACCCCGACGGGTTCACAAATGACCGTGCAGCTCGAGGACGGAGCACAAACCGTGTTCTTCCTGCTTGATGATGCGGGTTACGGACTCCTCGACGTCAATCAGATAGGCTAAAACTCATGGGTTCCGGTTACAGAACATTTGTCGCAGGCGAAATCTTGACGGCAGCGAACGTCCAGGGCTACCTGGCCGACCAGGCCGTCATGGTGTTTGCTGACGCCACAGCGCGTGACGCAGCGATTACGTCGCCGGCCGACGGCATGATCTGCTACCTCGAATCGACCGGCTATTACCAGGCATACGAGTCGGCATCGTGGACCAACATGATTACGTCGGGCGGTGTCGCACCCGAAAACGCTGATATGTCCGATTCTGACAACGCCGGCCGCAAGCTCACCGTGTCGACCACAGCACCGTCGAGCGGTCAGACCACCGGCGATCTGTGGGTCGACATCTCGTGACGTTCTCGGCCCTCGTTCACCTTCGCAACAACGACCTCGACGACGTCGACCAGGAGGCTTCTGACGCTCGTCCGAAGCGTGGCGACATCTTTGAGGTTCGGACCCGGACTGCGCAGTACGGCATTCGTGAATCGTTGCGGCGATGGCTTGAGGTTGGCCGTGCCCAAGACGAGTTCGACGCTCGGTTCTTCATTGTTCGGGTAAACAGCGGGTCGGTGCCAGCCGACGAGATTCGAGCAAAGCTGGTTCGGCAAGCAACTCGGCCTGCTGTGCTTGGCGAACCAGAGTTTGACAAGGAAACGCTAAGCGGCGAAGTCGTGACGCACGAATATGTGTGGCGGCTGCGCCTGTCCGAGTTCACGCCGGAAGAACTGGCCGTTATCGACAGCGACGGCGAGATCACGATGACGCAGGCCCGGTTCTGCGAGGTATCCGAGCACAAGGTGAACCGCACAAAGTTTGATCCGTCGCATGAGGACGGTTACGGCGCTGTGCGTCCTGACGCTGACGATCCGTTGCCTCGGGAGGAAGAAAATGCCTGATACGACGGTCACAATTCGCAAGGATGGCGCAGGCGATTACACGACGATTTCTTCAGCGAATGCGGCGTCAGATGTTTCGACCGGCTATTACAAGATGGTTGTCGACGACCAAGGAGAATACACGAGTTCCATTAATTTAACTCCAAACACTGGCACAGCTACCGCCTCAAATTATGTGTGGCTTACAGTTTCGGAGGGAAACCGTCACAGCGGCGTTGCGGGCACAGGTCATGCTCGCATCGTGCGCGGCCCTACACTTGTAATTCTTGGCGATTACAGTCGCCTTGAATATCTTGAACTAAAAGGAACTGCTGGCGGTGGTCAGGTCGTTCTTGTCAATGGTCAAAACACGCTCGTTTCGCGTTGCATAATCCGCTCACAATCTTCCATCACCGATTACGGCATTCGCGTGAACGCTAGTCCCGGCACACGTTCCGCTTTTGTCGACAACACACTGATTTACAATGTTCAGTATGCCGGGGTTGACGGCATCGACAATGGCAGTTACTCAGGCAGCATTTACTGCGATTTCGTAACTATTGCAGAGTGCGGCGTCGGCGGCGGCACCTACCGACACGTTGGCCTCAGAGTTGGCGTCAACACGGCAGGCTGGAGTGTCAATCTGTACAACTGCGCACTGGCCGGAAATGGCGTTTACGATTACAGCGCAGGCAATGGTTTCACAGCTACAGGCGGCTGGGCCAGCATCACTGACGCCGGTTCGAACAACGCTTGGGACAATGACGACACCTGGTATGCAGCCAACTCGGGATCGTTCTCGTCATCACAAACGCTGTCTGGTGGCTTGACCACGACGACGACTACCGCCAACGCAATGATCGTCACCGACTTGACGACCAACACCGAGGACTACACGCCGGTCGTTGCTACCGGTGCAGGCTCTAATTTGCTGCTCGGTACTGGCGTCAACCGGCAAGGTTCCGAACCCGATTCTCGCCAGGACTTTTCTACCGATATTGCAGGCAACCCTCGACCGACCAAAGCCGGCTCAATCGACGCTGGCGCATTCCAAATCACTGTTGCGGCCGCCGGTTTCAAGTATTGGACCGGCAGCGCCTGGGACGACGCCACAAACGTCCAGTATTGGAACGGCTCAGCCTGGACCGACGTCACCGCAGTGCAATACTGGAACGGCTCAGCCTGGACCGACCCGTCCTGACCAAAAGGCACGACCAGCATGATTGAACGCGTCCGCACCGTCCTAACCGCTGCTGTGACCTGGCTTACCGCCGCCGGCGCTATCGCAGCCATCCTCGTCGAGGAACTAGCTGACATGCCAGCCGTCGCCGACATCGCCGCCCAAGCCGCCGTCATTATCGCCACCGCCACCATCATCATCCGCCGGGTTACGCCGGTGCTGCCCGACCAACGTGGCCTGACGAGCTTGAGCAACGACGAATGAACGTGATTCCGCACGGCGCATGGTCTGTGTACGGCGTGTGGGGCAAACCGGCACCGTTCACGACCGGCAACGCCGGCATTGTCGTGCACCACACCGTCACCAGAATCACGAGCGACCCGGTCGCTGACGTCCAAACCGTCGAACGAGTCACCTACAACCGTGGATCATTTGCAGCAATCCCGTACTCGTATCTGATCCATCCGACCGGCGCGGTGTTTGAGGGCCGTGGCACCCGCTATCGCAACGGAGCGAACCGGAACGATAAAGGCGGCAGCTACCAGAACCACAACACCGTCAGCATCTCGCTGATCGGTGATTACCGAACTGACCCGGTCACGTCAGCGATGCGGTCGTCGTTCTGGCAGCTCGTCAACCAGCTCGAACGCTCAGGCGCTACGCAAGAATCACCGGCGCTCATGCCGCACTCCGCTGTCGCCTACACTGAATGCCCATCGAAGGCATTTGATCAGCTTCAACAACCGACACCACCAAACGAGGACGTGATGCAAACGCTCGTCAGCAAGACCAGCGGTCAGGCTTGGGTTACAGCCGGCAACCGTGCCCGACCCATCAGCAACGTGCAGCAGTGGCTTGCCACGTTCGACGGGCCGGTCATCGCTGCTGACAACATGGAGCATGTAGTTGCTGATCTTTACGAGCTTGTCTCGTAACATGTCGCCATGCAGGTCTGGGTTGCTCTCATCACCGGCGCGTTCTCGTTGGGCGGCATCGCCCTCGCTTCCCTTCTGCAACTCCGCAACCTACGAGCCGAAAACACCGCTCAGCACGGCGAAAGCCGAGTGTTGCTTGGCCGGCTCGACGAGCGTTCCAAAATCACGTTGGACCGTGTCGACCAGGTAGCGCACCGGCTCGACGACCACCTGGAGGACCATCACCGTGTCGAAGGCAGACCAGTTTCGTCAGACAATGGTGCCGAGTAGGCGGCCTAACTTTCACGCTGTCACCCGAGAGCTCAAGGCCAACGACCCCGACCTGCTCGCCGCC
>Ga0181576_10002473_pt1 | contig 13779 bp, 13 predicted proteins | sample 101ome_22_FD_132464 | JGI IMG/M metagenome (GOLD analysis project Ga0181576, IMG submission 132464) | Coastal salt marsh microbial communities from the Groves Creek Marsh, Skidaway Island, Georgia - 101412BT metaG (megahit assembly) | ecosystem: Environmental > Aquatic > Marine > Intertidal...
AAAAATAAATTCCATAAGGAGACAATAATATTCTACCTTTGTGTATGTCAAAGTTGAAAGCCCTCCTTGTTGCTGTTATTCCTATAGCTCTCCTCGTTATAGGAGGAGTATATTTCTACAGTCAATTTCCTACAACACCTGCATTAATTTTGCTTTTACTTTTTGCATTTTCGGCGGTTTTATTGGGTATTACACTTTACAATAATGTCTTGGAACGTGAAGAGACGAAAGATATTCCATCCTTTGAGTGGTCAAACATCAAAATAGAAGGAAATCTACTCCCTATCTTCCCCGACGAGTTTTTTGCTAACCCTCAAGTCACCGATGGTACTTTGTGGGTATTTGGAGAAAATGTTGCAGAAGGAAGGTTGATTTATCAGAAAGGAAGTATCAATAAATTAAGCAATGAATCTATTTTTAGCTTTACCCAAGGATATTCTGTAGTTGCGAAGGCACTTCACCTAATTCACGTAGGTGATTTTCAATTCAGTATTTCAAGTTTTGACAACTTAATCATTAAGAAAAATAGTCAAGAGCTAATTTCACTCTCTAAAAAAGGAAATATAATCTCAGTTCAGAAAAACGATACTATAACGACGTTTAAGATAGAAACTAATACTCCATTGTTGGTTTTTGTATTTGATGAACAAGAAGACTAGTTTGGACTACTCTACTTCTTCCATTTATCTAGATTTGTAGTGAGCGTGAGCATATTGTTATATCCAGCACTTGAAAAGATTAGAAGGCCATAATCAAGAGAGAAACGTTTAAAATACAATCCGGTTCCAAAGGAAAACCCACCCATTCCTGGTCGCTGCTGTACGATCATTTCTCTTCTTCGCTGATAATCAAACGCCATTCGTACATGAAGTGTCTTACCAACAACTAATTCTAATTGTACAATAAAATGACGCGCCAATTTCTCTCCAAAGCCAGCAACGGGGACAGGAATCTCTTCACCAGTTAACGGGTCAGTAGTCGGCTGCAAATTGGGGTCATTATAGGTTAAATCCCACTTATTTAAGCGATGTGCAACAAGAGAAACACGAAATGGTGCGTGTTCTAATTTATGTGATACAGCCATCAATGCTTGAGTCGGAAGTGGAGCGCGGTCATCTGAAGTGTAAGTTGTTAACTGATATCCCGCATTGCGTATCATCGCCGTAACTGTTGTACGCTCATTCTCATTTCGATAAGTACCCGCTAGATCGAGACCTACGCCAAATGAATTAAATGATTCCAATTGAGAAAATATAAAATTAAGATTCGCTCCTACAGAAATTCGAGGATTCAACTGTCTACCAAAACCAGCTCCCAAGATGAAATCTCCTGCAGAAAAGGTGCCCATTACTTCGCCATTTACATCAGTACGATCCATTTCTCCATACGCCACATACCGTATATGAGCTGATCCGGTTCCTGCACCTTGAAAGTGTCGCCCATAAGATACCATTCCAAAATTAATACCTCCAGCGAGCAAAGCTTGATTAAAACCAATTGTATTGTGCATTCCGGAATTCAGCATCGCTGGATTCGATACACCAATGTTAATGTCGTCATCCATAACTGAAACAAAGTCTCTACCAAGACCATTAGCGCGTGCATTATATCCTAAGTCCAAAAATGGAAATATGTGTTCACCACCAGTTTGAGCCAACCCTATGGTTCCCATACACAAAAAGATGACTTGGACTAATTTCTTCATGACAGCCAATAGAACGTGTGAAGTTAGTAAAAATTGCATTTCAAATGGGAAAGTACTCCTTGAGAATTCAAACCGTGTGACTTCTAAATTAGTTCAACAAAAAAGCCAACTCACAGAGAGATGGCTTATATTAATTTGTCTGGAGCGAATTATCCTCCGAAATCGTCAAAAGCTACATTCTCAGGTGGAACCCCCCAATCGTCACACATCTTGATAACGGCTTGGTTCATCAATGGCGGTCCACAGAAGTAAAATTCAATATCCTCTGGAGCTTCATGCTTTGATAGATGTTGATCAATTACTACTTGGTGAATAAATCCGACGAATCCGTCACCCTCTTCATCATTAGTATCCTTCTTCACTTTCCAATTATCCGACTCCAATGGTTCAGATAACGCCATAAAGAATTTAAAGTTCGGGAATTCACGCTCTAATTCACGGAAATGTTCAATATAAAATAATTCTGCTTTTGAACGACCTCCATACCAGTAGGTCACATTACGATCTGTTCGCATTGTTTTGAACAATTCATAAAGGTGAGAGCGCATTGGAGCCATACCAGCACCACCACCTATGTAAAGCATTTCAGCCTTCGTTTCATTTTTAATGAAGAACTCACCATAAGGTCCTGAAACAATCACTTTATCACCTGGTTTTTGATTGAAGATATAAGAAGAAGCAACTCCTGGGTTTACTTTCATCCAAGTATTCGCATTTCTGTCCCATGGTGGGGTAGCGATACGCACGTTCAACATGATTCTTCTTCCTTCAGCCGGGTATGAAGCCATAGAATAGGCACGCACCGTATCTTCCGTACTTTTCATCACCAATGGCCATAAACCAAATTTGTCCCATTCAGCTTTAAACTTATCTGGTTCTCCTTTGTGATCCTCTGGATGTGCAGTGATGTCCATTTCAGAAAAATTCACTGTACAAGCAGGTACACGGATTTGGATATATCCTCCTGCTTTGTAGTCCATATCTTCAGGAATTTCAACAATGAACTCTTTAATGAACGATGCTACGTTGTAATTCGAAACAACAGTTGCTTCCCATTCTTTAATCCCAAGAATTTCATCGTGAACATGAATTTCCATATCCTCTTTCACTTTAACTTGGCAACCTAAACGGTAGTTGTCAGCAATTTCTTTACGTGAAAAATGAGGTTCCTCTGTTGGAAGAATATTACCTCCACCTGAATTCACCTTACAAACACATTGCACACATGTACCACCACCTCCACAAGCAGAAGGCAAAAAGATACCGGCATTACCCAACGTACTCAACAACGTTCCTCCGCCATCTACCTCAATGACTTTGTCGTTATTGATAGTAATCTTAATCTTTCCGGCGGGAGAAAGCTTCGCTTTTACAAACAAGAGCATTCCTACTAAGGTTAAAACAACCGCTAGAAAGAAAATAATTGTAATAATAATTGATAAACCCATTACTATATTTTTTATTCGAATTAATAATCAATACCCATGAAGCTCATGAAAGCAATCCCCATAAGTCCAGTGATAATAAACGTTATACCTAAACCTCTAAGTGCTGGTGGAACATTCGAATAACGAATTTTCTCACGAATTGCCGCAATGAAAACAATGGCAATTAACCAACCTATTCCTGAACCTAATCCAAAAGCCACTGCATCCGTCATAGTTGAATACTGACGGTCTTGCATGAACAAGGCACCTCCTAAAATCGAACAATTTACAGCAATCAAAGGAAGGAAAATACCCAATGCGCCATAAAGTGCAGGAGCGAATTTCTCCACCAACATTTCCACCAATTGAACGATTGATGCAATAACGGCAATAAACATAATGAATGATAAAAAGCTCAAGTTAATCGTTGATGATCCATTTACACCGTACGCTGGATTCAACCATTCTAAAGCTCCTTCTTTCAATACATAGTTTTCTAACAAGTAGTTAATTGGAATGGTAACTCCTAATACGAAGATAACAGCAACTCCTAATCCTAATCCTGTCTTCACTGTTTTGGATACAGCCAAATAAGAACACATTCCAAGGAAGTAAGCGAAAATCATATTTTCGGAGAAAATCGCTTTTACAAATATATCTAATGTACTTTCCATAATCTTTCTTCAATAATTAGTTTAGTGTTCCTCTACTAAAGATGGGTTCTTACTTCTCTGAATCCAAATAATAATACCAACAACGATTAGTGCCATCGGAGGTAAAATCATCAAGTTGTTGTTCATATACCCCATTTCATAAAATCCTTGTGGCAATATTTCCATTCCCCAGAATTTACCTGATCCAAGTACTTCGCGAAAAATAGCAACTACTAAAAGAATCCAAGCATAACCCACGGCATTTCCAACAGCATCCAAAACAGAAGGCCAAGGCTTATTCCCCATAGCGAATGCTTCAAAACGTCCCATGATTATACAGTTTGTGATAATCAAACCTACAAATACAGAAAGTTTCTCAGAAACATCAGGAACGAACGCTTGTAATACCTCATTTACAATAATCACTAAAGAAGCCACAACAACAAGCTGAACAATTATTCGGACACGTGATGGAATCAAGTTTCGTAATAATGAAATTGAAAGGTTACCAAAGATTAATACAAAAAGAACCGAAGCTGACATAAAGAAGGCCTGTTCTACCTGCACGGTAATAGCCAATGCCGAACAAATACCCAAAACTTGAATGGTAATTGGATTATTGTCTGATAAAGGATCTGTTATTAATTTCTTGTTCTTTTTTGAGAACAAAGGCTCAGAAGGCGCTTTTACTTTTTCTAAACTTTCACTCATGACCTTAAATTTTAGTTTTACTGAAATAAGCAGAATATACTGCCATTGTCCGGTTCATCATCTCTTCAACACCTTTTGAAGTAATCGTACCACCTGTGATACCATCTACTTTTTGAGCGTCTAATTTACCTGAACCATCTTTTACAACAGTAATATTTGAAGTCATTTTAGCTCCGATATACTGCTCTTCGAAAGATGTATTCTTGATTTCCGCACCTAAACCAGGTGTTTCCGTTTTGTGATCAAATGAAGCACCTACTATTGTCTCCATATCTTCACCCACAGCAACGAATCCCCAAATAGGCCCCCAAAGACCTTTACCTACTGTAGGCAAAACATACATGGTTTGGCCATCCTTGTTCGCTACGAAAACAGGAAATTTTCGAGCGTCCTCGGCAATGGTTTTATCACGGTGTTGCTTTTGAACGTCAAGCGCGAAAGCATCTTCACTCTCCAACTTTTCACCTTGCGCTGATACAACGAAAGTATTATTTCCAACATACTGAGTATAAAGTTCCTGTGCATTTGAACGATCAGCATCAACTCCAATTGCATTCAAAATGTCGATCTGTTTTTTAACCTCAGCATTCTTATCCTTAAGCGGTTTCAATCCTAAAGACAAAGAAGACAGAATTGCTCCAACTAGTATTACCAAAAGGATAGAAAATCCAAAGGTATAAGCGTTACTTTCTTTATTAATAGCCATAATTATGCAGTTTTAAATCGTTTCTGACGACGCTTAATGTTTGTTTGAACAACATAGTGGTCAATCAAAGGCGCCATTACATTCATAAATAATATCGCGAGCATAATTCCTTCAGGGTACGCTGGATTCAATACTCGAATCAATACAGTCAACGCACCTCCTAATAACCCATACCATATTTTACCCCAAGACGTTTGTGCCGCTGTAACGGGATCTGTAGCCATGAACACCGCTCCAAAAGCAAAACCACCTATAATCAAGTGATAATACCCCGGCACATCCATGTAAGCATTAGCTCCTGCTCCATTCATTAATAATCCAAAGAGCATACCTCCTGCGAAGAAGGAAAAAATAATTCTCCATGAAGCAACACCTGTAAAAATAAGAATAGCCCCTCCAAGAAGTGCTGCTAGAGTAGATGTTTCACCGACAGAACCTGGAATCATTCCAATAAAAGCGTGAATTGGGTCGTATGCGCTTTCAAAAGCAGCCACAAGATCATCGCTTGATGACATCACCTTTCCGGCGACAACAGGCGAATCACCTACAAAGGAGGCTAAATCACCCAAAGCTGTGGCACCAGAAGCACCATCAGGCATTACGTTATCAGCTTGAACTAACATGTCATCCGTTCCTGACTTCCAAACTTTATCTCCTGACATTGCTGTTGGATATGCAAAGTACAAGAAGGCTCTTGCAGTTAAGGCCACATTCAAGATATTCATCCCAGTTCCTCCAAACACTTCCTTACCTATAACCACTGCAAATATTGTAGCAATCGCTACCATCCACAAGGGAACATCAGCAGGCATTGTCAATGGAATCAACATTCCCGAAACGAGGAATCCTTCATGTAATCCATGACCTTTAATGAATCCGAAAACGAATTCAACCGCTAAACCTGCGGCATAAGAAACAATCACCAATGGCAATACTTTCATCAAACCGTAAATCACCTTATCACCAAATCCAGTAAGGTAATCTCTGTACCCTTCAAACTCTGGATTCACGTATGATTGGATTTCGTAGTGCCAATGGCCTGTGTTATAAATACCAAAAAGTAAACAAGGTATCAAAGCCAATACCACCATAAACATAGTTCTTTTCAAATCTACACCATCGCGAATATGTGCACCTTTCTTGGTCACATGCTTTGGGGTAAATAGGAACGTAGATAAGGTCTCGTATAATGGGTACATTTTTTCCCATTTCCCTCCTTTTTCAAATTTAGGGTCGAGGTTGTGAATTATTTTTTCTAATGCTTTCATCTTTTGTTTTCTCGTTCAATCGTATTACATGCATTCTTCCTTAATCAAGTCTAGACCTTCACGGATCTTTTCTTGGATATCAATTTTCGATGTACATACATATTCACACAATGCAAAATCCTCAGGAGCTACTTCGTAAATCCCCAACAACTCCATTGCATCAATATCTTTAGTCATCACTGCTTTGATAAGTTGCATAGGAAGAATATCTAAAGGCATAACTTTTTCCATCTCACCCGTAACAACAAATCCACGCTCTTCACCATTCATATTTGTATCCAAACGGTATTTCTTATTTTTCATCAACCAAGTTGGAAATAGCATATGGCTTGAATACTTATCAAAACCAGGGCCTAACCAACCTTTTGTCAAGAAAAACTTATATTGATTACCTTCTGGAAGAACAGTAACTTGAGCATCATAGAAACCTAAATAGCCATTGCGATCTATTTTTTCTCCTGTTAATGCATTACCACTGATAACACGAACATTCTCAGACTCTAAATTATCATTCACAATTCCAGCAACCGAAGCTCCCACAATTGTGCGGTAATACTTTCTATTCTTAGCTTCTGAACCAGTAAGCGCAACAATTCGCGTTGGATCATATTGACCTTCCGCGAAAAACTTACCAATCGCTACTACATCCTGAGGATTCACCGTGAAAACAAACTGCCCCTTATCGATTGGATCGATAAAGTGAATTTGGGTTCCTACATTTCCTGCTGGGTGCTTGCCCGATATTTTATTTATTTGAACATTCTTAGCATTCTGAAACGTCGCGTCAGCTGGCACATTACTGTTCAAGGTTAAATGCACTTTTCCACTCGTCAACTTCTCCAAGGCATTCAATCCGTTTTGAAAAAACTGATCCTGTCCATGAACGATATAATCATAGTCTGGAGCCAACGGATGAGAATCAAAAGCAGATACAAAAATTGCTTTTGGCTCGACGTTGGGGTCCGCTACAATATCCAAAGGACGTTGCTTCAGGAATGGCCAAAGACCATTTTCGAGCATAGCCGCCTTCACCTCTTCACCTGACAGCGAAGCAGGGTCCTTAGGCTCGTGTTTAACCGCGTCCTCTAGTGCATCTGGAGTAATTCGAACCTCCAAAATCTTACGCTTCGCACCTCGAACAACCTCTTCGACAACTCCGCTAACAGGAGAGACGAATTTGATTGCTTCGTTGTATTTATCGTAAAATATGACTGATCCGATTTTCACCTTATCGCCTTGTTTAGCAACCATCTTAGGGACTAATCCGTGAAAATCAGTTGGCTTGAGAGCTACAGATGCTGGCATTGGAGCATCTACCTTCAACTTGTCAGCTTCACCGACAAGCTTAATATCCAACCCTTTTCTAAGTTTAACTGTCTTTGACATGTTATTAGAACGTTAATTTTAGTCCGACAAAAATATAAATTTGTCCGACTTACAAATATCCTTTAGGTGCTTTCCGATTTAATTTATGTAATTTAGAATAATTCTAAACAAGAGGATAGGTTTGGACATTCCCTTACTGCCGCTCAACCCACATTTTTGAAAACTTATTCACAATTCTTTATCTATCGATCAAATAATTTGTACATTTCCCAACAAACACGTGGATTTATGAGCACGACCATTTCTCAAGGAGTAAAAATCTCAGTAACAACTATTTTTCGGAAAGATCTATCCAATACCGACAGAAGTGAATACTTTTATAATTACGTTATTGAAATTGAAAATCAAAATCCGTTTGACATTCAATTGCTTCATCGCCATTGGAAGATAACAGATTCACTGCGCCCGACTCGAATAATTGAAGGTGCTGGCGTAATTGGAGAACAGCCTAAACTTTCACCCGGAGAAGTGTTTTCATACAGCTCGGGTTGCGATCTCGAATCTGAAGTTGGAGCGATGTCAGGAAAATATGAATTCGTTCAACTCGATGCTAGAGGGAACCACGTCTCCTCTTTTTTTGTTCCTATACCGGAGTTTCGACTTGAATTCCCGCCGAAACTTAATTAAACCATTTCACGACATTAACACCAAATACACTTCATTTGCTCACGAAATAAGTTGCAGCACAATATTTGAAAAACAACAACGCTTCCATGATCGAGGTAAACCAATTATCAAAAGTCTTCGAATTCACTAAAAAACAACAGAAGGAGAATAATTCGAACGAAAAAACATCTACTGCCGTAAATAATATATCTTTCACCTGTCAACCTGGACGGGTCTTTTCGCTACTTGGACCAAACGGAGCAGGAAAAACGACTACACTTCGAACGATCGCCACTATATTTCAACCAACGAGTGGATCAGTTAAAGTCAATGGATTTGATACCGTTATTGCCCCAGAGCGTGCGAGAAAAAATATTGGTTTTTTAACTGGTTCTACAGGTTTGTATGAACGATTAACACCAAATGAAATTATAGCCTATTTTGGTGAATTATACGGAGTTGAAAAGATAGCTTTTGAAACCCGAAAGGAGTACCTCTTTACACTCCTTGATATGCACGACTTTAGCAATAAACGAATCGGTCGTCTTAGCACTGGAATGCGTCAAAAAGTATCCATCGCCCGAACCATGATTCATGACCCACAAGTGGTAATATTTGATGAGCCTACCAGTGGATTGGATGTTATCACTGCTGAAAATATTATTCAATTAATCGACAACTGCAGAAAACAGGGGAAAACTGTGCTTTTTTCATCACACATCATGAGTGAAGTGGATTTATTGTGCGATGACCTAGCCATCATCCATAAGGGAGAAATTCTTTTCAACGCTACGATGGATGAGTTTAGAAATCAAATGCAATCAAAAAACCTTACGGCAGAATTTATTCGCATTGTTCAAAACCAGACTAAAACGAAATTGGCATGATTTTTACAATATTCAAAAAAGAACTAAAAGACACACTGAGAGACCGAAGAACGCTCATCGCGATGGTAGTTATTCCAGTATTAGTTTTTCCGCTCATACTTGGTATATCTACCAGTGTTTCCAACAGTTTCGAGGACAAACAGCAAAACGAAGTATTTAAGGTCGCATTACTTACGGATGACCCTGGAAATGAATTCGTCCGAGAGCTCATGTCTATTCCCGACTCTTTAGGTCCGAAAGAACTCGAATTTTACCCACTCGAAGAAGATGCATCTCAGCTCATTCATATGGATTCGGCACAAATAGCCATCGCAATTCCTCCAAACTTTGACCAAGACCAAGCGAACCTTAACTCTAGTAATATCACTATTTACTTCAAGGAGACAAACTTGGGTGCGAGACAACGTGCAGAATTCTTCGCTCAACACATTGAATCCGTTCTACAAAATAAGCGTTATGATGCGCTTGATTTAAATCCAACTAAACTAGTTCCTTTCACCATTAACTATACAAACCTATCCTCGACCAAAGAAATGTTGGGGAAATACGTTGGCGGATTCATTCCATATTTATTCATTATCTTTGGATTCATTGGTTGTCTCTATCCAGCCATCGACCTGTTTACAGGGGAGAAAGAACGAAAAACACTCGAGACATTACTCACAGCCCCCGTACCACGATGGAAGATCCTTGTAGGCAAAATGTTCGTTGTAGTGCTTTCAGGAATCTCTGCAGCCAGTTTTGCAATGATCGGATTATTCCTTTCCCTGGAGGTTTTTGAATTCATTGATAACCCGAAAATTCTAGAAGCAGTGAATAGTATATTGAGCTTAAAATTCATTTCCTTCTTATTTTTACTTCTTATACCTTTGACTGTCTTCTTTGCTGGAATCATGATACCCATTACAATTAGTGCGAAATCATTTAAAGAAGCTCAAAGTATTTTGACTCCAGTAAATTTCATGATTATTCTGCCCGCGATGGTCGGATTTATACCCGGCATTGAGCTCACCTATGCGACCGCTTTAATTCCAATCGTTAATATCGTTTTAGCATCGAAAGAATTAGTTGCCGATACTCTAGGAATAGATCTCTTAATTTTAACTTTTATCGTAATGACTGCTTTTGCAGTACTATCAATAGCACTATCCTACAAGCGTTTCGGAAGAGAATCGAATATTATTAGCTAAAAAGCTATGCACCGAAAACTTGGCGATAAGTGAACTGTGTGGGAATTGACATAATCGGCAAGCAACTGAAAAATAATCTACTAAGGCAGTTGCCAAAGTGAGATTTTTTTCTAGATTTGTATGTATACATAATAAACTAACAACGTATTAAAATGAAACGATTTTATTTGGTAACGCTTTGTGCGGCGATTTTTGCACTAGGAAGCTGTACTTCTTACGAAGATAAAGAATATGGACCTGTTTCTTTCGAAGTAGATCTTGAAGGAGGAGAGGAAATGCTTTTTGAAGGACCGAATGAAGCGATAACGACTATTGCATTCAACCCTGAAGAATACGGATTCCCTAAAGAATCAGTTGGAGGCATGAGACTTAAGTCGATTACTTTGAACACTACCAATGAAGAGGGCTTTAACGTATTTGAAAATTTGAAAGTTGAAGTCTCTAGTGAAAATACCGAAATGCTTGTTATTGGCGTCTTGAACTCTTCACCAGAGGGGAAATCAGTAACAATTGAAGGTTTAGAGGAAGCGAAAATTGAAAAATTTAATGAAGTAAGTGAGTTTTACCTACATATTTCAGGAAATTTAGTGAAGGACTTAGAATCCGCTTTTACAATAACAGGCGAATTTACATTAAACGTTGAATCCTCAGAAAAATAAAATAATCATGGCATGCATTTTGAAAATATGCAGACCGTAAACAAAAAACAAATACTATGAAAAAGAATAAATTTGCAGGGGTAATTTTTGCATTGAGTGCACTCTTTTTATTTGCATTCACCAATGATAACCGGGTTGTACAGCAGGAAGAAGGTGATGCTTTGATAGGAGTCTGGTCTCCGAGTCACGGAAAAGCAAAAGTAAAGATTACAAAAGTAGGAACGAAGTATTTCGGAAAAATCGTTTGGTTAAAAGAACCTTTAAATGAACAAGGAGAGAAAAAAACCGATCGTAATAATCCTGATGCAAAGATGCATGACACTCCTCTTTTAGGTTATAAAATCTTGAAGGACTTTGAATATGTCGGAAAAAAAACTTGGGAAAATGGTACCATTTATGACCCGGAAAATGGTAGCTTATATAGTTGCACAATTAAAATGACCAATAAAAACACATTAGATGTTCGTGGATACATCGGTGTATCTATGATAGGTAGAACAGATACTTGGACACGTCTAGAAAAAGGCAAGTAATTTTTTTTTGAATTAAAAAAGTGTTTCTCCATTGGGAAGCACTTTTTTTGTACTTCACAGACTCAGCTGCATTGTTCACTCCAACTTCAAATCTTTTGATTATATTCGAGCTATTCTAATTAAATAGCATGAAATATACTATTCTTTTCTTCTTTGTCGCAACTACTCTTTTAACCACTTTCGCCCAAGAAAACGGTAAAATTGATGGTGAATTAATCTCTAATCTTTCTTTTCGAAACGTAGGTCCAGCCTTTACATCTGGAAGGATTTCTGATATCGCAATTCATCCAAACAACACAAATGAGTGGTACTTGGCTATGGGGTCAGGAAATGCCTTCAAGACTTCCAATCACGGAATTACTTTCGAACCAATTTTTGAAAACTACGGTGCTTATTCTGTCGCCTGTATTACAATTTCACCATCTAATAAAAATACGCTTTGGCTTGGAACGGGAGAAAACAACAACCAACGAGCGATTGGTTATGGAGATGGTGTTTACAAATCACTTGATGGCGGCAAAACATGGAAAAATATGGGCCTTAAGGCTTCCGAGCACATTGGTAATATTATCGTTCATCCTACTAATGAAAACATCGTATGGGTGGCAGCATACGGCCCGCTATGGTCGGAAGGTGGTGAGCGCGGTGTTTACATGACCACCGATGGTGGCAATACTTGGAACAAGACCCTAGACATTTCAAAGCACACAGGTATTTCAGAAATTCAAATTGATCCTACTGACCCCAATATTCTTTATGCTGCAGCCCACCAAAGAAGAAGACACGTCTACACATACATCGGAGGAGGTCCTGAAAGCGGAGTTTACAAGTCAACAGATGGGGGTAAAACCTGGAGGACCATTGAAAATGGACTTCCATCAGGTGATATGGGACGAATAGGCCTTGCAGTTTCTCCTGCTGACCCTAATTACATTTATGCCATTGTAGAAGGACGATACGACAAAGGTGGTACATATCTTTCTACTAACAAAGGTGAGTCGTGGAGCAAACAATCATCTCACAGCACATCAGGAAATTACTACCAAGAAATTGTATGTGATCCTCTAAACAAATATAAAATATTCTCCATGGATACCTGGCTCCATCATTCAGATGATGGCGGAAAAACTTTCCAACCTACAGGAGAATCAGACAAACACGTTGACAATCACTGTATTTGGATTAACCCTACTAATACGGATCACTTCATTGTGGGATGCGACGGAGGACTATACGAAACATATAATCATGCGAAAGAATGGCTATTTTATCCAAATCTCCCAGTAACACAGTTCTACAAAGTTACCGTTGACAATGATGCTCCATTTTATAACATTTATGGAGGAACACAAGACAATAACTCAATGGGAGGACCTTCTGCAACCTTAAATACCGCAGGAATCGTGAATGCTGATTGGTTCATCACCAACGGTGGAGATGGTTTCGAATCGGAGGTTGACCCAGTTGATCCCAACATCGTATACGCTCAGGCGCAATATGGATGGTTGGTGCGCTACGATAAAAAATCTGGTGAGAAAATTGGAATTCAGCCCATGCCTGGTAAAGGAGAAGCGGCGTATCGCTGGAACTGGGACGCTCCTTTACTAATATCGCCACATGACCATAAAACATTGTACTTCGCTGCAAACAAAGTATTTAAGAGTATTGATCGCGGAAATACATGGCAAGTCATCTCTCCAGACCTTACACAGCAAATTGACCGCAACAAAATTCCTGTAATGGAGCAAGTATGGAGCATGGATGCAGTTATGAAAAACAAATCCACGACCATTTACGGCAACATCGTTGCTATGGACGAATCTTCTGTAAAAAAAGGATTATTGTACATTGGTACAGATGACGGTGTTATTCAAATTACCGAAGACGACGGAAAGACTTGGCAAAAGACCATTACATTTCCAGGTATTCCAAAAGATACTTACGTTAACATGATTCGTGCATCACGTTTTGACGAGAATGTGGTATACGCTGTTTTTAATAATCATAAGCGTGGTGACTTTAAGCCCTACGTTTTAATGAGTAAAGAC
>Ga0181576_10002482_pt1 | contig 13751 bp, 10 predicted proteins | sample 101ome_22_FD_132464 | JGI IMG/M metagenome (GOLD analysis project Ga0181576, IMG submission 132464) | Coastal salt marsh microbial communities from the Groves Creek Marsh, Skidaway Island, Georgia - 101412BT metaG (megahit assembly) | ecosystem: Environmental > Aquatic > Marine > Intertidal...
GCGGTCGAGTTTTTGACCCCCTACCACGTACTCTGCAGTGTTTGGAAAGAATGTTTCCCCAGTGTTTCCCCAAAAAAACAAAAGACTCAGCGTCTTTCATCTAAGCCTTTGAAAACAAGGGTGCCCCCAGAGGGGGTTCGGTTCCTAGCCAAGGAGCAAGGTCCGCGTACAATCCTTGCAATATCAATATGTTAGCAATCCACAAGCAAAACGCAAGTGCCTAAAAATGGTACACTGAGCGGTACCAGAGCCAGGGGCCACGATCTGGGGGTTACTTGACCAAAAAATTGGTGATGGGGCGCAGGGCCATGGACCGGGGGCATTGGATCACGGACCATGCGCCTTGGACCACGGCCTTTAGTCATAGAGTGGTAGTTTCATTGAAGGTAAGTTCGTCTGGTAACGCCGCCTATGCTCACGCACCAATTTCAATTTTAGTAGTGCCTCTGCTCTTGCTGAGCGGCGTCATCTAACTTTTGCACAAAAGCAGCGGTCCACACAAGACATCACAAATTAGGTCAAAGCCATACATTCAAAGAGCTTCAAATTCTTCTAGGAGCATACAATAAGCTTTCTGCGCCTTCTCAAAGCTTTCTAGGCGAAAGAATTCGTTTGGAGCGTGTATCTGTTCGTCATCTAAACCGAAGGCGAACATAGTCGCGTGCACGCCTAATTCTTCCAACAGTGTCGACATTACAGGAATTGAGCCACCAACCCGTATTTCGTAAGGTTTTTCATTATATAGTTTTTTAAGCACTGATCGTACAATTTCGCTTGAGTTGTGCCCTTTCGGAACCAGGAACGGGTTCGCATTTCCCGGTAATTGATCCACGGAAACGGTAACCCCTCTTGGAACGTTGGCTTCAATATGCGCCTTTAACAATTCATAAATTTTTGTGGGCTTTTGATCTGCAACCAAACGACAAGTGATCTTAGCGGATGCTTCAGATGGCAGAACTGTTTTAGTACCCTTTCCTTGATAACCTCCCCATATCCCATTCAGTTCAAGTGTGGGGCGTGCCCAGCGGCTTTCGGGTATTGTGTAGCCAATTTCGCCAAATGGTTCTGGAGCTCCTACGCTTTTACAGTAATCATCTTCGTCGAAGGGGACTTTTGCTATTTCGCGTCGATCCTCAACGGTCAAATCAACGACATCATCATAAAATCCATTAACCGTTATTTTGCCGTCTTTGTCTTTCATAGAAGATATTATGAGGGACAAGGCATGTATTGGGTTCGCAATACCGCCCCCGTGCATTCCTGAGTGCAGATCTCTCCCTGCGCCGGTTACCTTTACTTCACATCCTACGAGCCCTTTTAAACCCATTACTAAGCTCGGTTGATCTTTGCCCCATTGACCTCCATCCGAGGAAAAAATCATGTCTGCGGACAGCATTGCGCCATTTGCTTTTATAAATTCTGGCAAGGTAGGAGAACCAATTTCTTCTTGTCCTTCATAGAAGAATTTTACGTTTACGGGCAGTGAACCGTTTGCTTTCAGATACGCTTCAATAGCAATGATTGGAGCCAGCATATTGCCTTTGTCGTCAGAGGCTCCGCGACCAAATACACAGTTATCGCGTATTTCGGGTTCAAACGGTGGACTTTCCCAGAGATCTAGGGGATCGACCGGCTGTACATCAAAATGACCATAAATCAGGATGGTGGGCTTATCTTTACCAGCCAGGAGCCAGTCTGCATAAACTACTGGATGTGTTTTTGTTGGCAAAAGTTTCGCGTTGGAAATACCGGCTGCAACCAATCTGCGTACGACCCAGTTACCCGCTTCCATCACATCGTCAAAATGTTCATCTTGCGCAGAGATCGATGGGATACTTACAAAATCGAGTAATTCGTGGGTAAATTGGCTTTTGTTGTTTTCTAGATAATCAGACCAGTTCATGTTGAAGTTCCGCATTAGTGAGACTGCATACTTGTTTTCATATTCGACCAAAAAATTTTAATTTCAAAGTGGAAATTGCAGCGAGTCTCCAGAACACAATTTTGAAGCTATATACTGATGTGCTAAACTGCGTCTCTCCCTGGCTAGGATTAGGGAAAGTTAATGACGGAAAATCGCATGAAAAATTTATCTAAGTGGCCAATGGTCAAGGCTTTGACGGTTATTTCATTCTTTTTAATTTTGATGCTGCTCAGTGGTCCTTTTTAACCCAGTTTAGCGGGTATGTTCCCAGCGTGACGAGGGATGGCATGCTATGAAATACGTGATCAGCTCTATTTGACTTGTCTATATTGGTCATCAGTGCACAAACAGAAGAAGATCATTTTTATTGACACATCATAATGTTTGGTGCTGAAATTATGACTACTGTATTTTTGTAAAGTAAACTTGGATTAAAATTGGTCAAATTAAACCTATCTCAAGAAAAAATTGCTGCTGCCGAGGAGTTAGTCGGAGTTAGTTACACGTCCGATGAGCGTGAGCAAATGTTGAACAATCTAGAAGGGCAAATTCTGTCAGCTAAAGCAAGACGGAGCGTAGAATTAAATAACGATATTCCGATGGCATCGAGATTTGATCCGCGCCTTCCACATTTTAAGATGCCAACAGAAGAAGGCTACATCGAAAGTGAGTGTAACGATAAAATCCCTCAAAGTGATGAGCAAATCGCGTTCTCATCGGTCCGTCAACAAGCATCTTGGATTGAGAGAGGTGAAATAACCAGCAGACGGCTCGTTGAAATTTACTTGGATAGGATCGATAGATATTCTGAAAATCTAGAATGTTTTACAGTTGTACGAGCTGCTGAGGCTTTGAAAGAAGCCGACGCTATGGATGCATTAATGTCGGTGGGAATAAAACTAAGCCCGCTTCACGGCATTCCCTATGGGCTTAAGGACCTATTTGATACAGACGGTATAATTACAGGCTGGGGTGCAGAGCCTTATAAAAATCGCGTACCCTCAGCTGATGCAGAAATTGTTAAAAAATTGAGAGGAGCGGGAGCTATTCTCATTGCCAAGACCAGCGTGGGGGCCCTTGCTTACAACGATATTTGGTATGGTGGTAGAACGCGAAACCCATGGAATACGTCCGAAGGGAGTAGTGGGTCTAGTGCTGGTTCCGCATCTGCTACAGCGGCTGGATTGTGTAGTTTTTCTATCGGAACAGAAACCTTGGGTTCAATAACATCACCCAGTAATCGATGTGGTGCAACCGGTCTGAGGCCGACTTTTGGTCGCGTCTCAAGAAGAGGTGGTATGGCGCTGTGTTGGTCTCTAGATAAAGTAGGACCTATTTGTCGATATGTTGAAGACACTGGACGTGTTCTGTCTGTGTTGAATGGGTATGATCCAGGCGATTTGGGCAGTATCGAGGCACCGTTTAGCTTCGATGCACGAGCAACTTCTGAGAATTTACGGGTGGGATATTTAGCTAAAGCGTTCGGTGATGGAGCAAACGACATCGATCACAATGCGCTCGCAGCTGTAAAAAGTCTTGGCTTTGAAGTTAATGAGGTAGCATTGGAGGATCTGCCTTATATGTCGCTCATAAATATTCTTTATGCGGAAGCCGCTGCTGCATTCGAGCATCTTACTCTTACAAATCAAGATGATACTTTGACATGGCAGGATGAGGGGGCTTGGCCAAATACATTTCGTAAAGCAAGGTTTCTCTCGGCAGTTGATCACGTGCAGCTTGATCGATTACGGTTTTTGGCAATGAAAGCAATGGATAATTTATTTACTCAAGTGGATGTTCTGGTTGGGCCATTCGACACTGGCCCAATGCTCGTTGCAACCAACTTTACTGGTCACCCGTGCGTACATATACGTTCCGGGTTTGCAAGCCTTGCATCTCGAGGCGCGGCTTCATTAGGTAGTGGAAAGCTTGATACTGGATCAGAAGGTGGCGGACAAAAATATCGTGTTCCTCAAGGATTTTCCATATGGGGGGGGTTATTTAAAGAGGGCGAAATTTTGAGCTTTGCCATGAAGCTTGAAGAAAAATTAGGGGTAGCAGGAGAAAAACCAGTGCTTCGATAAATAATAAACTGAGGGACCTAATCGGTGCAAACAACAACGAAAAAAGGAACTGAAAATGCAAAAGAAATTAAAAAATACTTGTATTGCGCTGACAACAAGCCTGCTCGTTTCCACTACCACAGCAAGCTATGCGTCAGAATGCCCAGTGACTGGAGGTACTTTGGTGTGGGGTCATTCTGAAACCACTCAAAATCTTTACGTCCATCAGACTGGTACTATTTCCACATTACGTATTTTACAAAATATCCACGATGGACTAGTTACTACGGATCAGAACTTGAATATCATCCCTGAGTTGGCCAAAAACTACTCGTTAAGCGATGATGGGCTGACTTATACGTTTGAATTGCGGAATGACGTACTCTTTCATGACGGTAGCAAGATGACTGCCGCCGATGTGAAGTATAGTTTTGAAACTATAATGAACCCAGATACTGGGGCAGTGAATAAGCCTGTTTTCAATAGTGTGGATTCGATAGAAACGCCAGATGACTATACTGTGATAGTTCGTATGAACCAAATAAACGCTCCATTCTTGGGACGACTTGCTGCTCTTGGAGCAGGTGCAATAATCCCGGAAGGATCTGCTAATATACAAGGTGAAACTCCAATTGGTGCTGGACCATTAAAATTTGTCCGAAGAGAGTTTGGTAATGAAGTTGAACTAGAAAGATTTGACGAGTATTGGAACGGACAGTCTTGTATTGATCGTTTAATTGCTCGCGAAGTAACCGAGCCAACGGTGAGGCTTACAGGTTTACGCACAGGCGAGATGCATTTGATCAATGATATTCCTACAGACCGTGTTGAAGAAATCAAAGCAGATGACAATCTACAGGTTCTAAGCTGGTCACACGGTGTATTTGACTTTGTCAATCTAAGCTATGGTTTCGAGCCCTTTAAAGACGAGCGTGTACGGCTTGCCATCGATTATTTGATTGATAAAGAAACGTTGCTTCAAGGTGCTCTTTGGGGGCAGGGAAAAACGGCCGCTTCTCCAGGTTTTGCCACAAGTGCCTCATACAACACTAGCCTCAATCAAAGGCCGCAAGACATTGAAAAAGCCAAAGCTTTGCTGGCTGAAGCCGGTTATGGTCCCGGAGATCTTAAAGTAGTATTTAAAGCTACGACGAATTATCCATACCATGTCGAGGCTGCGCAAATATTAGTTGAATGGTTCAGGATGGCAGGGATTGAACTCACCATCGAGCAACTGACTTGGGCAGATTGGTTAAGCCAAGTTTGGGTAGATAAAGACTTTCAGATGTCGATGATGAACTTCAACTCAATTTGGGAAGAAGACTTTCTATACTACAGCCTATTTAACTCAACTGGAGGCTTTAATTATCGGGGCATAAACGATCCAGTCATCGATGAATTAACCGAAAAAGCACGGATTACAATCGATACAGAAGAACGCGCCGAAATTTATAAAGAAGTGCAGCAACGTGTTTTTGATAAAGTTCACGACATTGTGTTATGGCACCGTAATAGTTCCTTCGGCGCGCAACAAAACATAGGTGGCCTTGACACGTTGGTTAACGCTGATGGCGCAACTTATCACTTTGATAGAGTTTGGATCGAGTAAAATATTTTCGCAGAGCGCCTCGCTAGCGCTCTGCCTTACTTATTTGAAATGGTGAGAAATGTCTTATATCGTCCACAGACTTTTATCGATGATCCTCACACTTATTCTGATATCAATTATCACATTTGTAATTACGAATATCTTGCCTGGTGATGTGGCAATGATGATCATGGGCACTCAATCAAATCCAGAAGCATTAGCAAATCTTCGAGAAAATCTGGGGTTGAACGATACACTTTTTGTTCAATATGGAAACTGGGTATTGGGTATTTTACAGGGTGATTTAGGGACGTCGTTACTTTTTAAAATGCCAATCTGGCCTCTTCTTCTGCAAAAAATAACATCCAGCGCTTTGATCGTTGCTCTTTCAATGTCGATAGCGCTTCTTCTTGCAATTCCGCTGGGTGTTTGGGCGGCAGTCCATAAAAACAGATGGCAGGATAATTTTAGCAGTTCAGTGTCAATCATTGGCGTTAGTTTGCCTGATTTTTTCTGGGGAATTATGCTCATTTTAATATTTGCTAGAGCACTTGGCTGGTTCCCCTCATCTGGTTTTGTTCACCCAAACGAAGACATTGTTCTCGCGATCAGGCACGCATTTCTCCCTTCATTAGCTTTGGGTCTCGGTTTAATGGCGCATTTAACCAGAATGACCCGAGCTACCATGACAGGCGTTCTTGCTCAGGAATTTATCCGCGTAGCGCGAGCAAAAGGTCTGAAAGAAAAAGTTGTAATTTGGCAATATGGCCTTTCAAGTGCAATTGGACCTGTTATTACTGTAGCCGGTCTTCAAACCGGCTATCTATTTGGTTCAATCATTGTGATGGAAAGCTTATTTAATTACACGGGCATGGGTTGGTTAACATATCAAGCGCTATTGAACAGGGATATACCACTTATACAAGCAACGGTATTCTCAATCGCCGCCGCCGTTATGCTAATAAATTTACTTATTGATCTTTTATACCCAATTATAGACCCAAGAGTTCGGTTATCATGATTTTTCTTAAAAAGTTTATTAATTTTAAGGGTTTAATTGGCGTATCTATAGTGCTTCTCGCTGTAGCTACGGCAATTATAGCGCCGCTGGTTATACCACCCGATTATGCAACAAACATGGATATGCGAGCTAGATTATCCCCTCCTACATCTGAGCATATTTTTGGAACAGATCAACTTGGCAGAGATTTATTTTATCGAGTAATGCTTGGCGCACGGACGTCTATAAGCATAGCAGTTTCCGCTGTGCTTTTGAGCCTAATAATTGGTTTACCAATGGGACTAATTTCTGGTTTTTTTCGCGGAACAGTTGATAATATACTAATGCGATTGGTTGATACGCTTCTTAGCTTTCCTGCATTGTTGCTGGCGCTTACCATTAGTGCAGTATTAGGACCAAACCTTAAAAATACGATATTGGCGATTGGAATTGCGTTCACTCCATATCTCGCAAGGCTAATCAGAGGTGAAGCTTTAAGAGTATCTCAAATGCCTTATATTGAGGCTGCAAGATCTGCTGGAGCTAGTAATGTTAGAATAATGGTGGGGCACATTCTGCCCAATATAACACCGGTTATTATTGTGCAATTCACAATCAGTTTAGCTTTTGCAATTTTAGCCGAGGCAGGCCTATCATTTTTGGGTTTGGGTACACAACCGCCAGAAGCCTCATGGGGATTAATGATTCAAGCATCCCGAGATTATCTTGACAGAGCGCCCTGGACTGCATTGGTGCCAGGAGTTGCAGTGGCTGTGACGGTTTTAGGGTTAAATATGTTTGGCGATGTATTGCGCGATGTATTAGATCCGAGGTCTAAAACATGAGTTTAAACACAGTTGTACCAGCAAAAACCGAGAAACCAGTAGTTGCGATCCGCAATTTGAGAGTGGAGTTCGAAACGGATAGCGGAACTGTAATTGCCGTGGCAGATAGTAGCTTTGACGTTTTTCCTGGTGAAACTGTGTGTTTGGTTGGAGAGAGCGGATCTGGAAAATCAGTAACTTCTCTGTCGCTTATGCGATTGGAGGAATTTGGTGGTGGTAAAATTGTTTCCGGAAAACTGGCTTTGGAAACTGCAACATCTGGGAAACTGGATTTGGTTGACACAGATTTGGAAACCATAACAGCAGCGAGGGGTAAAGAAATTGGCATGATATTTCAGGAGCCAATGACTTCACTAAGCCCTGTGTTTAACATTGAAAAACAGCTTACTGACGGTTTGAAACGCCACACAAAATTAACTGGACCTGAATTACGCGCACATGCGCTCGCCTTGCTTCGAGAAGTGCAAATACCTAATCCAGAAGCACGGCTGAAGCAATATCCTCACGAATTATCTGGCGGAATGCGCCAGCGGATCGTAATAGCTATCGCTATGGCATGCGCTCCAAATTTGTTAATTGCTGATGAACCGACTACTGCGCTAGATGTGACTATTCAGGCTGAGATTTTAGCTCTGATCAATCGTCTGAAATCTAATCATAAGATGGGTGTTCTATTCATCACACATGACATGGCAGTCGTCGCCCAGATGGCTGATCGTGTTTTAGTTATGCACCAAGGTAAAATTGTTGAAGAGGGGTCCGTTGATGATATTTTTTACAGGCCCAAGCAGGAATATACCAAGAAATTGCTCGCTGCAGTTCCAAAGCTTGGGGCGATGGCAGGTACGAAATATCCAAAACCATTGAATCTTCCTAGCGGAACAAACAAGCAGATAATCAATAAAACGGCTGAAAGAGCCAACACTAAAAATATTCTGGAATTAAAGAATTTGGTAACTCGGTTTCCCGTTTATGGAGGGGTATTAAAACGTAAGGTCGCTAATGTGCATGCTGTCGAAAACGTATCGTTTTGCATCAAACAGGGCGAAACATTTGGATTGGTCGGCGAGTCAGGTTGTGGAAAATCGAGTTGTGGGCGCTCCATATTACGATTAGCTGAACCTACATCTGGAGATATAATTCTAAATGGAAAGAATTTGTTATCACTTAATAAAAGTGAGTTAAGGTCCGCGCGTAGAGATATGCAAATGATTTTTCAGGATCCCTTCTCTTCATTAAACCCCTACATGAGAGTAAAGGATCAAATTTCAGAGCCCCTCAGAAACTTTGGCATTATAAATAAATCACAGACTGATGATTTGATCGCTGATATGCTTAAGAAAGTTGAGCTGCCAATTTCATTTTTAAATAGGTTCCCCCATGAATTATCTGGTGGTCAACGCCAACGGATAGCTATTGCACGTGCCATAGTTGTAAATCCAAGCCTTGTCATTGCAGACGAAGCTGTTTCCGCTCTAGATGTTTCGGTTCAGGCCCAAGTACTGAATTTGTTGATGTCATTACAAGACGAGTTACGAATATCGTACCTGTTTATTAGCCATGATATGGCTGTAGTAGAACGGGTATCTCATAAAGTTGGTGTTATGTATTCTGGAAGACTGGTTGAGGTAGGAAGTAGATCACATATTTTTGAAAATCCTCAACACTCATATACCCAAAATCTAATATCAGCTGTTCCAATCGCAGATCCAAAGCAAAGGAACATCTTAGGAAATGTGAATTTCAAACCCATACCTACGCCAGTTTTCCCTGTCGGTTACGAAGTAAAACCCCCTCAATACAAAGAAATTGAAAAAGGTCACTTTGTTTTAGTCGATTAGCATTTATAATACCGCCAGATTAAATCTGCTTGAAGTGTTTCAAGCCCCATTCCTCAGTATCAATAATTTTTTGTTGTTTTCAGACAAACTAGAACACACGTAAAAGGCACCACCAGTCAATCATTATGTGGTATAGAAATTTAACCAATCTGTGAGAGTAGTTTTATGTTTTTGCTTATAAGTCTGCCTGCTTTCGAGATATCTCTCATGATTAAATCGGTTATATATTTGGGCATGTTAACTGGTAACTTTCTCGGGCTTTGCATAACTTTTAAATCTCTGGATCGCTCCGTGAAGTCGTCGAAATGGCAGGTGCGAATGTTCTCAACTGCTGCTTGCCCGGCCACTGCATAACTGACGATCTACAACGCAAATCTCGCAAAAAAGCCGCCCCGAAGGATGGCAACTTGTCCGTTGCGATCATCTTGGGTGATCCGTGCTTTCATATTGTTTTTATCATGAAATTCTCCGCTGCATCCTTATTACGTCGCTTTGTATTAAAACACTCAAGAACCTCACCTTCGTGATCAATGGCGCACCAAAGGTAAAAGCGTTTTCCATTTATTTTCAAAAGAACTTCATCCAGGTGCCATCGCCAGTTCTAATATCGCCCTGTAGTATTCTTACGGATTTCACACTCAAACTTTGCACCAAAACGTTCGACCAAAAACCAAACTGTTTCGTGACAGATATCGACGCCATGTTCAGTCAAGCTGTCTTCCACAAATCAGAAACTCAATGATTAACTTATGTAATACATCACTGCCAATTTGATGATTTCACGGTAAAATCTGCAACATCTGAAATGATACACGAGAAGGCGTACCCAACGCGAAACTGTCAAATGTGTTGGTCAGAACAGCAGAGTGACGCGATGGGTAGAATTTGTGGTCGTGGAGTTTCTCCGGTGCGTCTTTTCTCATGTTTAGGTCAAAGTTAGTCGGAACTTGAGAAGTGTTAAGCCTTATCAAGTAGGTTTTTTGCCATCATCATATGAACACCTTTTTCCCGGTTAACAGTCTGTGTAATACGCAAGTCACCCGCAAGGCTACACAACATATAGGCGTCTTCACGGCTGATCTGGGAGCGATGAGAAACTAGCGTGATCATGTCGCGTAGTGCCATCTCAACACAGCGATCAAGATCAGCGTCCATGCCCATTGTGATGAAATGGGTCGGTGTTTCGGCTTGGGGATAGATCAGCTTGCGATCTTTGAGAACGCTCAACCGGAATCGACCTTTTAGCGCGGTTTCAATCGCTGTGACGCAAACCTCGCCATCACCTTGCGCGCCGTGCCCGTCGCCACACGAGAACAACGCGCCTTCCACCTGAACTGGCAGATATAGCGTCGTGCCTGCTACTAATTCCTTGTTGTCAATATTACCACCATGCAACCGTGGTTCTATCGTTGAAATACGTCCCCAAGTGTGCGGTGGCGCGACACCCATTACGCCAAAAAACGGGGCGAGTTTCAACTCAAGCCCCCATGGCAATGTCGCAATACTGCGATCTATATCTAACGGAATAATAGTATTGTGCGTGTTTGGGAAATCTTGTGGCAATGTCCCTTTTAGTGGGCCAAGATAATTATACCCCCAATCTTGCCGCAAAGACACATCCAAGATATCAATTTGCAAAACATCACCTGGCATAGCGCCTTGCACCGCAACCGGTCCAGTTAAGATATGCCCTGGCATTGTAGGTAGCCCAGCGGCGTGAAGGTCCAGCAATTCTTTTGGTACATGGAACCCAGCGCCCGGAAGGTTTTGGGGTCCACCAGAGACGGTGTTGATTACCACTTCATCACCACTCGAAATGGTCATTGCAGGTGGTAGTTTTGCATCGAAGTAACCCCAGTGACATGTTTTGAGCGATGCGCCTAGCATGTTCAGCGTCATATTATGCCTCCATCAAGATATTGATCAGTTAACGCGGTGGCCTGACAAAATGCCCTCGACCAAGATTTGCACACGAAGCGCCTCTTGGATCGTTGCGAGTCGGTTCGGTTTGCCATTCATTAAAAGAACCAAGTCATCCAATTGCGCCTGCAACCCTGTCGCGCGCGTATCCGTTAGATCTGAAGATGAGGGTTCAAATTGACCGCCCGACGACACGGCGTCGATGACAAATTCTGAAATCCTTCGGCTCGTTTTGGAACCCTTTATCGTGACCTCTTGGCGATCAGGCTGCGCGCCGCCGACACTGCCCATAATCGTCACGGGTAGGCCCGCACCATTTACCAATCGCGCGGCAACATGGGTTTCGCACAAATCCTCTTGCGCAGGATATTCTGGCTTTGCCCATACCAATTCAAGCGGCCCCAAGATACGTTCGCTCAAAAATAGAAAGTGCGAAATCACTTCGCGGGTCATGCCTCCCTCAGCACGAAACCGCAGCCAGTCTGCCGCCTTTTGCCATGCGCGCGGCCAATGTGGGTAGGTCACGATAATGTCGACGCCTATCAAATCGCCCAATGCACCGACTTTGGACCCTGCTGAAATATTCGTAAGCGCACGCCCAGCCGCTTGGGTAAAGTTCACTGCGCTTGGTACGCCTGCAGCCATTAATTCACGGACCAATATACGGCTTTCAGCTACATCTACACCTAACGGCTTCTCTAGAAAAACAGCTTTGCCCTGCGCTGATGCCGCTAGAGAATAAGCCTTGCGCGGTGCAGGCGGACAGGCGAGATATACCAAATCAACTTTGCTGAACGCAGCCTCGGCATTGTAGGCTATCAGAGCATCAGGTGCCAGTTTTTGTGCGCTTTGACAGGCGGTGGAATCTGGATCCCAGATCCTGTCGACTATAAATTCAGGATGAAGAATCATTTGTTCAATCATGCGTTGACCCATGATACCCAAGCCAATAATTGCTGTCTTGATAGCCACCACTCTTTCCTTCCCACTGCCACCAGTGCGACAGCGAATTTTTGCAAAAAGTCCTAAAAGGCTCTGTTTTGAAAGATAGTATAGACAATAAATATTATGGATGCGCAACTTAAACCAATTTGACTTAATCGCGAAAGTGGTACTGTCAGATTAAGACTGGTTTTCGCGGGCAGGTCTATTTTGCAACCAATCATTATGACAAATTACTTCCCATATCACTGCACATAACCCGGCCGGAGAGTTCGAATACATTTGCTCAGGACAATAGGCTGGGGATCAATAAACAGGTCTTTATCGGACAAAATACCACGCATCGTCGACCCATTATCAGTAATACCTGTGCACAGTTCGCGTTAATGATTTTGCTCGGGCCGCGGTCCGTGGACCAAGTCACGCATGCCTAGCAAAACCATCCAATATAGGGTATTATAAAACCCCAAGAACCGATGATTGGTTAAGGTAATGAAAAGCAACGTTAAACCATGGCTCTATGGCCCAAACTGGCAAGGTCAGAGGTGCGGGGCCCGTACTAGGCGCGGCACGTTATGCCAACGTCCGGGGACCAAGCAAAACGGTCGCTGCCGATTTCACGGCGGCTGCTCAACAGGTCCGCGGACCGCTGAAGGCGTAGCCCGCCTGACGGCGTCAAAGACAACTCACGGGCTTACCACGAAGGCTGCGCGCGGAACGGCGAGGCACAGGGCCGAGGTTGGACGGCAGATCACGCGTGAGATAAAAGCGATCGAGCAGTGGGCCTTGGTCCATGGTCATCTGAGCAAAACGTGGAGAGACAAGTTTTTAGCTGTCACACTGTCACAGCACTTTTTTTAGCGAAAAAGATTACCCTCTAAACCGTGACTACCAATTAATGCTGTGACACCTGTGACGTTTGTATTAAAACGGGAGATCAATATCGGAAAACTCGACGGTCCTGATCTTTGCAAAACCACGACGGCGACCATTTGGCGTCCGACGTTGCGTGCGCTCGTGGCCTCTCATTTTCATATATTGCAAAAACTGAGATTTTTCGATTTTACCTCGATCTTCGTCCCATGCATATCGCTGCGCTTCATCAAATAATGCGTCTGAGGGAATGAAATCGGATATATCGTTGGTGACCCTAATTTTGTCTTCGTAAAAGCCATCAAGCGGATCTATAAATTTCCGATATCTATTCAATTCCGCAAGCATGTTGGGCGTAGGCTCCAGTCCCTCTCGCTTGTACATTTTATAACCCTCAAGTGCCCAATTCAGGATCCCAGATAATTCTTTAGCCAGTTTATCTCTTAGAAAAAGATCCGGTGCATCCTCTGAAAAGTTACGTGGAAAACGCAGTAATCGTACTCTCCGCAGAAAAGCCTTATCTTCAACATCGATAAATGGATAATAGTTTGAGCAGATAACCAACAAGGCTTCCGGTTCAAAGTCGAAGAACTCTTGATGCAAAAAACGAGCGACTAATGTATCGCCACCTGAAATACCCTTCAAAAGTTGCGTGTTAACATGCAGCCCCTTTGGCAACTCTGACACACCAGCTAGCCTTGCTCCTGCGATACGCGCGATGTCATTAGGAATAGCTGAAAAATTCTTTGCTGCAA
>Ga0181576_10002487_pt1 | contig 13723 bp, 9 predicted proteins | sample 101ome_22_FD_132464 | JGI IMG/M metagenome (GOLD analysis project Ga0181576, IMG submission 132464) | Coastal salt marsh microbial communities from the Groves Creek Marsh, Skidaway Island, Georgia - 101412BT metaG (megahit assembly) | ecosystem: Environmental > Aquatic > Marine > Intertidal zone...
GTAAATGCTTGGAATGTAGGTGAAATTGATAAGATGGCATTAATGCCTTGTCATACCATGTTCCAATTTTATGTGGCTAACGGAAAATTAAGTTGTCAACTCTATCAAAGAAGTGCCGATTTATTTCTAGGGGTGCCATTTAATATCGCGAGTTATGCCTTGCTTACAATGATGATTGCACAAGTGACAGGATTAGGTTTAGGAGACTTTGTTCATACATTTGGCGATGCGCATATTTATTCTAACCACATGGATCAAGTGAAATTACAGCTCTCTCGTGAAGCAAGACCTTATCCCAAAATGATTATTAACAAAAATAAAACTGGTCTATTTGATTTTGTATTTGATGATTTTGAGGTACAAGGGTATGATCCTCATCCAGGAATAAAAGCTCCTGTTGCCATTTAGTTTTCAAAATACTAGATGTACTTTCGTTAATAGATTACCACTTAATTATGAAATCCAAAATCGGAATCCACATTATTGTTGGAATATTGGCTATTTCCTTTAGTCGGTCCTTATGTGCCCAAACAGTTACTCTTTCTGGTTTTTTAAAAGATGCCTCTAGCGGCGAAACATACGCGGGTGCTAATATTTCTGTTCAACCTCAAAACATTTCAACCCAAACTAATAGGTATGGTTTTTACTCTCTAACGATAGATAGTGAAGACGGTATTTCAGATGTTTATGTATCATTAAATGGCTTTATCTCACAAACTTTCAAATGGAATACTCAAAGCGATACAATGATTAAAGTCGAACTTCAACCTAATGCAGTTGAACAAATCGAGCAAGTTGAAATTATTTCCAAGAAAAATACTATAGCTGATAAGGTTGAAATGTCAAAAATAGATCTTCCTGTGAATCAAATTAAAGAGATACCTGCTTTTCTTGGTGAGAAAGACGTTTTAAAAGTGATTCAACTCATGCCGGGCGTGCAAACAGCAAGTGAAGGTCAAAGTGGGCTTTACGTTAGAGGGGGTGGACCCGATCAAAATTTATTGCTTTTAGATGAAGCCATTGTTTATAATGCTTCACATTTGTTTGGATTCTTCTCAGTATTTAATGGTGATGCCTTGAAATCTGTTGAATTAACAAAAGGAGGTTTCCCAGCGCGTTATGGGGGTCGTCTTTCTAGCGTAGTTGATCTCTCTATGAAAGAAGGAAACAAAGATCATATGACTGGAGAATTAGGTATCGGTTTGTTAAGTTCAAGATTTACTATCGAAGGCCCGATTAAAAAAGGCAAGAGTTCCTTCATGGTATCAGGTAGACGTACATACTTAGATATTCTAGCACAGCCATTAATTTACATGGCTAGTGACGGAAGTAACCTCGGATATTATTTTTATGATTTTAATGCTAAAGCTAATTATGAATTATCAGATCAAGATAAGTTCTTCCTGAGCGGTTATTTTGGAAAGGATAATTTCTATACCATCATACGTGAGACATTTGCGGGGGAAACGAGCCGATTAGAAACTGATTTCGGTTGGGGTAATCGCACCATATCTGCAAGATGGAATCATTTGTTTAACCCAAAACTGTTTTCAAATTTATCACTCATTTATAGCCACTATAATCTGAATATAGGCATGGAGAGTTATTCAAATTCCGATACGTTTTTATTAAATTATCAGAGCGTAATCGATGATTATGGCTTTAAATATGATTTTGATTGGCGTCCTCATAGAAATCATCTCATTCGTTATGGAGTTTCTAGTATTTGGCACCAGTTTAGACCCGGTGCTTTGGTTATAGAGTTAGGTAAAGATTTTAGTTTAGATCGTGCCATTCAAACAATTAATACTTATGAAAGTGGGGCCTATATTGAAGACGAATGGAAATGGAAAAAATTTACATTTGCTCCAGGATTTAGAGTTAGTCATTATGCGGTTGGAACTAAACAATATTTAAATCCGGAGCCTAGATTTAGTAGCTCTTATAATTATTCCAAGGATTTAGCTTTTAAAGCTTCTTACGCACGCATGAATCAGTACATTCACTTGTTAAGTAATGCTGGTATTTCTTTGCCTACGGATTTATGGATTCCCGCAACTGAAAATATAGCACCGATGAGAAGTGAACAAGTTGCTTTAGGTGTTGCAAAGGATATGAAGGGAGGATATAGTATTTCAATAGAGGGCTATTACAAGGATATGAAGAATATGATTCAATATAAGGATGGAGCATCATTCTTATTGCAAGATGATCTATTTGATCCTCAGGCATCAACAGGAAATAGAACTTGGGAAAATCAAGTTACCGCTGGACAAGGATGGAGTTATGGTACGGAATTATTTGTACAAAAGAAGGTTGGTAAGTTTACCGGTTGGGCTGGTTACACCTTAAGTTGGACGCAATTAAAATTCCCCGAACTCAATCGAGGAAAAGTATTTTCTGCTAAATATGATCGTAGGCATGATATTTCATTGGTAGGTATTTATAAGTTTTCTAAATCACTAACATTTTCTGGAACTTGGGTATATGGAACAGGTAATGCCGTAACAATTGCTCAAGGCTACATTGATGGAAGTTCTCATCAATTAAGTTCTTTTCCAATAGTTTGGGATCCAACACTTCAAGGTCAATTTTCGGGTGCTTATATTGATTACGGTAGCAGAAATGATTTTAGAATGGAATCATATCATCGATTAGATTTGGGGGTTCAATTCCACAAAGAAAAGGAGAAGGGTACAGCTATCTGGGAGATTAGTGTTTACAATGCATACAATCGTGCCAATCCATTTTTTTATTATGGTACTTATCAATACAATTCAAATACCAACAAGGAATATGTGGGTTTATCCAAAATTGCCTTGTTTCCATTAATCCCTTCAGTTAGTTATACCTTTAAATTTAAGTAAAATGAAGCCTAAATATATTGTACAACAATTAATAATAATTTTAACTGTGTTGAGCTTTGCTTCATGTGAACAAGAAGCTGCAGTTGATCCCCCTGTATTTGAAAAAAAGCCAGTCATTATGTGCTTAATTACTCCACAGTCAAATTTTATACAAGCCGACTTAAGTTACACTCGACCGTATTATGGAGAACGAACTTATGACAAAGATTTTATTGATAATGCCCTTGTTATAATAAAAAATATGGGCACGGGGGATATGGATACTCTTAAACATTTATTTAATGGTAATTATGAGGTTTTGCCTAAAAACCTACAGGTGTTAAACGATACTAAATATGAGTTATTGGTGAGGTTGACAAATGGGGAAACATTCACTGCAACTACTATAACGCCTCCCAAGGCAGAATTAAATAAATTGAAGATTACGTATTTTGATTTGCAAGACAGTCGCGAGGATGAGTGGGGGGAACAAGTAAATGATTATTCGTTGGAGTTTACCTACGAAGGTTTGAAAGAAGGCTTTTTTGTTTCACCTCAAATGTACGGTGTATTTAATGATAAAAATGGTCAGGAATATGAAATTGAGGCATTCTTTAAAGAGCCTATGTTAAGTGCAGATGCATCAGGTAATGCCAAGTTTTTTATTCGCGATTATTTTTATTCAGGATGGGGTATTGATCCTCCTTTTACAATCGAAAAATATAAGGGCGCAGTTTACACTATGGATAAACCTTATCGTGATTTTTACAACGTGAGATTTCAAGATGATGGTAATCCATTTGCTGAACCTGTGTTGTTTTTGTCTAATTTATCCGAAGGTGCTCTTGGAGTATTCGGTTCATATGACTTTGATCAAGGGGAGGTTTTAATCCCTTAAATCATTCTCTTGTAGGCCTTCCACCAACGCTCTGGCATTATACCATTACACACATCTTGGTAATCATTGTATGAGCAACCCATAAAAAAGACTTCGTCCTCATAGGGATTAGGGATTTCCATCCACCACCGGTTACTTTTATTGCCTTTGTAAAATGTAATTTCGTGACCTGTTTCCTCTAATTTATTTCTGTAAATAAGGTAGTCTGGGTGATTTCTTTGAGGATGATCATTGAATCTACTCATTACTCCTTCTACAAAATACCAAATCATCTGTGCAATGAGCAAAGTGCTTATTTCACAATTAATTTCTTCATTATATCCGTGAATAAGAAATGTGTTTAATGTGTTGGATAATCCTGCATATCTACTTATGGCAACTGCTTCTTCTGCGTATAAGCCATTTGGACCAGGACTCTTACTATTTGGGAGTTCTGAATGCCGTATAGCAGAGACATCAAATATCAAAGAATGTGAGCTTCGGAGTACGGGCTCTACTTCTTCAATGTCGCTTCTTATTTTGCCCAATCGGTAATTTTCATAATGGTATTTTTCTAAAATATTCGCACTTTCTTCAGTAGTAAAATAACTTTGTGTACCAATGAAGTCAAAATTTAACCATCGATTGTTTGATTTCTCTTCTTTAAGAATTTGATTTAATGGTGAGCCTTCGGTGAAGTCTACGTTTGGTGTTACATGAACAAATTCTAAACTTTTTGTTTGATTTCTGTATGAATGATAATGAGAAACATAAGGAGCTTCAACTCCTGATAGCAAAATAACTGCAATGTTCAGCTGTTGTAATTCCCCTAAGGCTTCAGAAATAGCAAAATTTTGTTGCTTTTGATCTTCCGGCTTAACAATATTTCCAAGGTCTGCAATTGGAAGATTCCCAAATCTCCAAGATAATGAATATAATGATTTCCGGATTTGATTGGCAGCTGGATCTAGCCCTATTATGGCAATTTTTATTTTGTCTAAAAGAGGAAAGCTTTTTTTATTAATTTGAATATTCCCCCCAAAGTGATTTTTTGAGTTTTCATTTGGGAATTTTTGTTCAATAAGAGGAGTAAAAAACGCTTCAATCATGTACGATGCAAGTTGCTTCTAATAAAATTTTGATTCCACAAAAAGAATGCACACTTCGGTTTCTGTATATTTTTTTTGACTTTGTGTCTAAACTTGCAACGTTTTCCATGTAAAATTGTTTCTGTTGTTAAATAAGCACGTAATTTTGCACCAAATGAGCGAAGGATTTTACCCAATTACAATTCAGAAATTAACAAAGGAAACAGCAGATTCCACAACAATTACCCTACAAATACCTGCTGAACTAAAGGATACATTTAATTATACTGCTGGTCAATATCTCACATTTGAAGAAGTAATAAATGGTGAAAAAGTTCGCCGTTCTTATTCACTGTGTACTTATGAAGGGATAGACGATGCACCTGCTGTTACGGTGAAAAGAGTTGAGGGCGGTAGAATGAGTACTTATTTTAATGAGAATATCTCTGAGGGTATGACCCTTCAGGTTATGCCTCCAATGGGGAAATTTACAGTGATCCCGGATGTATCCCGCTCAAAACAGTATGTCCTTTTTGCAGGAGGAAGTGGCATTACTCCAGTATTGGGTATTGCAAAAGCTGTTTTAAAAGATGAGCCAAATAGTAAGGTAGTCTTAGTTTATGCTAATAGAGATCCAGAATCTGTTATATTCAAAGATTTGATAAAAAAAATGGAACAGGAAAATAATGGTAGGTTCCAAGTTTTATTGAGTTACGATAAAGCACCACTCACTTGGTTTGGCCTGAAAGGAGTTTTATCTGAAGATAAAATCCAAACAATAGTGAAATCTAAAATTGGCGGTTCATTTGATCAATATGAATATTTTATCTGCGGTCCTGGGCCAATGATGGAGGTAATTAAAAATGGTTTAAAAGGAATTTCAGTTCCAACAGAAAGAATCAATATTGAATATTTTACAGCACCAACTAAATCTGAAAGCAATTCAGAAGAAACCATAACTGAAACCGAAGAAGATTTTACAGGAAACTCAGAGGTTACTCTTGAAGTTTATGGTAAAACACATACTGTAAAATGCGATTCTAATACCACAATTTTAAAAGCGGCAATGGATGAAGGTATTGATCCTCCATACAGTTGTACTGTAGGTGTTTGTACTACTTGTAGAGCTAAAGTAAGTGTGGGCAAACTCCATATGATTGAACGCGAAGGTTTGAGCGATCAAGAGATTGAACAAGGCTTTGTTCTAACATGTCAAGCTCAACCTCGCAGCAACAAAATAGAGTTAAAATACGAATAATTACAGCTGTGAAGTGTAGCTACGTACTTTCTCTAATACGGTACTAAAATCTTCAGGTAAATCTTGTTCAAATCTCATTTTCTCACCTGTGGTGGGATGAATAAAGCCTAATACTCGTGCGTGCAGTGCTTGTCTCGGAATTTCCTGGAAGCAATTTTGAACAAATTGTTTGAATTTCGGGAGATTCAAACCTGCCTTCATATCGCTACCTCCATAAAGTTCATCCGAAAATAAAGGATGGTTTATATGAGACATGTGTGCTCTTATTTGATGAGTCCTACCTGTTTCTAGTTCACATTCTACTAAGGTTAAAAAATGGAATCTTTCTAATATTCGATAATGCGTTATTGCAATTTTTCCTTCCTCTGGAAGCTCAAAATGTTTCGACTTTCTCCTGTCTTTCGGATCGCGAGCTAGATAGCCTGTAATTGTTCCTTCCTCTTCTTCAAATTCTCTCCAAACAAGTGCAGTATATTTTCTTTCAATACTATGATCAAAAAATTGTTTACCTAGATGAGAAAGCGCTCGTTCAGTTTTACCCACTACTAATAATCCAGATGTGTCCTTGTCTATTCTATGTATGAGACCTGGCCTGTGGTGTTCGCCTTTTTGAGGTAGTTCACCAAAGTGATAGACCAAGGCATTAACAAGTGTCCCGTTATAGTTATTGTAACCAGGGTGAACAACCATTCCAGCAGGTTTATTAACTACAATTATTTCATCGTCTTCATAAACAATATCTAAAGGGATATTTTCCGGATAGACTTCCGTATCTCTCGGTTCCTCCGGCATTACAACCCTGACAGTATCATTTGGTTTAACCTTGTAATTGCTCTTTACTACACGATCATTAACTAGAACACAACCAACTTCAATTCCAGCTTGAATTCTAGACCTACTTGCATTTGCAATTTTATGTTGTAGCCATCGGTCTATACGCAAGGGCTCTTGGCCCGGATCAACTGTAAAGGAATAATGTTCAAACCATTCCTCTTCGCTGTGTTCTTCAACATTTGACACTTCGCAAAACTAGGTATTAATAAGTAAATATGATTTGACCTAACTCAATACCGGCCCATCCTGCCTGATTTACCAATACTTTTTTTCCTTCTGGGTTTAATATTATTTTAGGTTTATTCAAGAATGTGTGGGTGTGTCCTCCTAAAATTAAGTCTATACCTGTAGTTTGTTCAGCGAGTTTTAAGTCATCAATTTTATCTGATTCATATTTATAACCAAGGTGAGAAAGTACAATTACAAAATCACATTGTTCCTTTTCTCTTAATTTCTTTACCGTTTTTTGAAGTTTATTTACTGGGTCGTTGTAGATGACCCCTTTAAATGAAGTTGGTGCTAATAAACCATCAAGATCAATACCAACTCCGGTAATTCCTATTTTTAAAGAGCCTCTCTTTACAATTTTATAAGGTTTAATAAGATCTTTTAGTTTAGGATGTTCAATTGAATAATTGCAATTAACCGTTGGAGTATTGTATTGAGTTCTGATATTACTTAAATGATCAATCCCTAAATCAAAATCATGGTTGCCAATTGTAGTGGCATCATAATTCATTGTTTTCATCCATTCCAGTTCTGGGTTTCCTTTGAAAATATTAAAGTATGGAGTTCCCTGAAAGACATCCCCCGAATCCAAAAGTAAAACATGTTCGTGTTCTTGTTTTATTTTGGAAATAACAGTACTTAATCTACTAATTCCTCCCTTATTTGGCCACTTTCTATGGTTTTTAGGGAATGGTTCGAAGCGACTGTGAAAATCATTCGTGTGAAGTATCACTAGCTGTTTTGATTTATTAGAAGCATTTAGCTCATGAAAAGGGAGAAAGGCAAATCCCAAACCAACAACGGCAGTTTGCTTAATGAATTTTCTTCTAGTTTGCATAATGAATTCTTGGCTGTTTTCGTGGGTTGATTTGTTGACTTTGAAGATATTCACTTTCGAAGCCTTCTAATAGTGCATCTCTTACTAGGATTCCTGTTTTAATTATTCTATCACTGTTAGCAAACATGGTATAACCATCTCCACCTTCTAAAAGAAAATCACTAGTACACATCCAATAACTTTGTCTGCTATTATACTTGTTTAAGCTCACCATAGCATTGGTATATTGGCTGTTTTCTACGTCTATAGTTAAACTTAAACCAGAAACTGCACTACCACCAATACTAGCAATATATTGAAACAGAGAATCAACTGTTCTTCCGCTGAGTTGAATTAAAACAATTTCATTGTCAAAAGGCATAACCTCAAATACATTGCCGATCGTAATATTACCGGGTGAAATACTATTTCTGAAACCATTGTGGTTCAAAACAGTAAAAATTGGCATTGGAAACTCGTTTGTTTCAGACCAATTTCTTGCTTTTTGCAATACGTAATCAGAACATATTCTTGCTAGGTTACCTTTTTCTTGAATTTTAGGATCAATAATGCCCTTTGAACGAGAAGATTCAAGGCTTATTGCTGTTTTTGCAATAATTATTCCCATAGATTTTTCAAGGCTGTCCTTGTAGAATCGAAGCCAATTGGTAGTTATAGTATCTTGGGATATCTGTTCATCAATTGCAAAATTATTAATATCTAAGGCCTTAAATTGTGGCCTGCATGCAGATGAAAGTACTATAATTGATAAAATAAAATAATGAAAAATCTTGGCCATGATTTAAGTTACAATTATACAATTCAATGTTAAAGTAACATTGCGAAATAATAACATACCTGTAAAATAAAAGAATTACCTTTGACCTAAGTATTTAAAAACAATTCGATATAAAGATGAGAAAAGTATTAATGTTGGCTGCTCTAGTTGGTTTTGTTGCTCCAACTTTTGCCCAAGAGGTTACACCTTGTTCAGAACTATTTATTAGTGAGTATGTTGAAGGTTCTAGAAACAACAAAGCACTTGAAATCTATAATCCTACTAATCAAACAGTTGACCTTAGTCAATATAGGTTAACTAGATGGCAAAATGGTTCTGCAACTTGGGACAAGCAATATAGCGATACTCTGTCTGGAAATATTGAGCCATATTCCGCAATTGTAGTTTGTATTGATCGAAGAGATACTACTCAACTTGGTCGGGATACCCCAGTGGTAGAAGAGCTAAGAATGAAGGCGGACTTATTCTTAAGTGGAGATTACAATACCTCTTATGCAATGTCCTTTAATGGGGATGATGCTTTGTCATTAGACAAATACAATGAGCAATTTAGCACTTGGACTTTGGTTGATATTTTTGGAAAAATTGGTGAGCGTCCTCCATTTGGTGGATGGTCTGATTCCTTCCCTTACAATAATGGCCTAGGGGTTTGGTATTCTGCAAATCATACGCTTATTCGTAAGCCACATGTTTTAACAGGATGTGATACTGTAGCTCCAGTGAAGAGAGGTTTAACTACTCTTGTACCTCAAGCTTGGAATCCAGTTTATTTCGACCCTTCAGAAGAATGGGAATTATACCCTAGAGACTATTTTGATTCTTTAGGAATGCATAGCAATCCTTGTCAAGCGTTAAAAACTGATGACGTTTTAGTTTTAAATAATTTATCATTATTTCCGAATCCATCCAAAAACATTATTACTCTGAACTCAACCGAAAGAATCACTTACTTTACTATATTCGACTTGAATGGCAAGTTGGTGATGAAAGGTGAAGGAAATTCCGGATTTGAGTTAAAAATAGATATTGCCAGTTTAAATGCTGGATTGTATCAGGTTATGGTTATTTCTGAGCAGGGAAATAGCTTTAACAATAGATTTGAAAAAATTTAATTAAAGCAAAATGCTAAAACAGGGATTATTTTCCTTGATGGTTGCCGCGTTGGGGATTCTCAACGCGCAATCTGTTATTAAAGGGGTAGTAAAAGACGAAATTTCAGGTGAATTAATTGATGGAGCTAAGGTTACCGCGAAGTCAGTTTCAGCACTAACCGATAGATTAGGTCGATTCACATTGAAGGTTCCAATGGGTGAATATTTCGTATCTGTTGAGGTTGAAGGTTTCGCCCCAGATACTCAATTTGTACAAGCAGATAAAAATCTAATAACAGACGTTAATTTCAACTTAGAGAATTTAAGTGCCAGTATTCAAGCCGTTCAAATTGTAGCTTCCGTAGCAAAAGATAGAAAAACACCTATTGCCTACAGCAATATAAGCGGAAAGGAAATTCAGGAGAGACTGGGAAGTCAAGATATGCCTGTTTTATTAAACAATACTCCCGGAGTTTATGCGACTCAACAGGGTGGTGGTGCAGGAGATGCAAGAATAACAATTCGAGGATTCAACCAAAGAAATATTGCTGTAATGATTGATGGTGTACCCGTTAATGATATGGAAAATGGATGGGTATATTGGTCGAATTGGTTTGGTCTTGGATCAGTTACTGCTTTAACACAAGTACAAAGAGGATTAGGAAGTTCAAGAATAGCCAACCCGGCTGTTGGTGGCACCATGAATATAATTACGAAAGGTATTACCCGTAAGCCTATGTATTCTGCCACTGTAGAGTATGGTGATTCTCGATATCAAAAATATAATTTAAACTATTCTTCCGGCAGATTACCCGGAGATTGGGGAATTGTTGCCTCTGTAACACGCAGAACAAGCGCAGGATATGTCGATCAATTATTTGATGACATGTGGGCGTACTTCTTGAAAGTTGAGAAACAATGGGGGACAAAGCATTCATTATCGTTTGCTGCAATGGGGGCACCTCAAAGTCATGGACAACGTAGTTATAGAGCCCGTTTGAGTTTATATGATCACCAATATGCTACTAAATTAGGCATGGATACAATACTGCCTACAATGGCGGTAAACCAGGGACGGAAATATAATCAGCACTGGGGTGAATACTATTCAAATGTTTCCCTTAATCAGACTAATGGCCAATTGGAATACAGCGGAGATAAAACAATCCTTAACGAACGTACCAACATGTTCCATAAGCCACAGATTTATTTGAAATATGACTTTAAACCAAATAAAAAATGGTTTTCAAATACTATATTATATATGTCCCAAGGTAATGGTGGAGGAACACGTGGAGAAACAGGTGTGAAACAAGATCCTGCCGTTTACGGACAGTATAATTTTCAAGCTACTTTTGACCAAAACAGAGATTTTGGAGTTACTTCAGCTATAGATCCAAGATATTCTAGCGAGGAGTTTAAATCTTCTGGAATTTTAGCTCGTTCTGTTAATAATCACACTTGGTATGGTTTATTAAATACTACCCAATATGCGTTAAATAGATTTATGAAATTTACGGGAGGTATTGATTTGAGAACATATGTAGGTGAGCATTACAGAGAGGTTTATGACTTAATGGGTGGTGATTACTATATCCCTGCGGGAAACAGATTAAATCCAAATTACGAAGCTAATAAAATGTATCGCAGAGGTGATATTTATTATTATCATAATGACGGTTTGGTAAAATGGGGTGGTGCATTTTTAGAAGCGGAATATTCGAAAAATCAGCTAACGGGTTTTGTTAACTTAAGTGGAAGCAATACGATTTATCAGCGTGTAGATTATTTTAAAGTAGACTCAACTGGAAGCCCTCAAAAAACAGATGAAGTTGCTTTTACAGGCTACACAATTAAAACAGGGATGAACTATAATTTCACAAGAAAATTCAATGCATTTTTTAATTTGGGATATTTAAATCGTCCAACCCGATTTAATAATGTTTTTGACAATAGAAATACCCAAATTAGAGACGCTAAAAATGAAATAGTGGAAGCTATTGAAGGAGGAATGTCGTATAAAAACAAACGTATAGCAACTACTTTAAATTTATACTACACAAATTGGGGTAATAGGCCCGTAGATTTCAATCCCTCGTTCAAAGACGCAGATGATAATGAATATACTTATAATATCAATGGTTTAAAAGCAAGACACATGGGAGCTGAATTACAAACAGCAGTTAAAGCGGGAGATGGCATCACATTAGAATTGTCAATTTCATTAGGAGATTGGATTTGGAAGTCTGGAAGTACCGCTACAATTAGAAATGAGGCCGGCGATTCTATAGGTCAATTTGATTTTGACGCGACGGGGGTTCATGTAGGTGATGCAGCTCAAACTCAGGTTGCCGGATTAATTCGCTGGGAACCAACCTATTTAAAAGGTGCATACATGCAATTACAGTATATTTATTTTGGAAAACAATTTGCCGATTTTGAACCAATTGCACTGAGAGGTGCGATGGCTGGTAATGAGTCATTTCAAATTCCAAATTACTGGTATATGAATTTAATGGGTGGATACAGGTTTACTCTAAAAAATAAATCAAGTATCAGAATTTATGGCATGGTCAATAATATTACTAACAATCTGTACATTACGGATGCACAACATAGAAATGGAGCAGCCGGAGATGCAATACGAGATGCTTCTGCTTCTGTTTCTGTATTTAATCCCAGAAATTTAGAAGTATTTGTGTCAACAGGATTAAGATTTACCACAGGTTTAACCGTATCGTTTTAAAGAAAAATTATGAAAAAAATTATATTTAATGCCGTCGCATTTTTGACTTATGGAGTAACATTTGGGCAAGGTACTTTGCCAATGTCTTGGAGTTTCGATGATGGAACAACTCCTACAGGATTTTCTGCAGATCAAGGGCCAGCAGGGAGTAAGTTAGTTTACACTTCTTCGAACCTTATAAATAGTGCGCCAAATGCTTTGCGTTTAGATTACACTGGAGAGTACGTGCAAGCACATTGGGCGGGAAAGGCAGATACAATAACTTTTTATTTAGCAGGTACTTATTATCCTGATCCGGGATGGAAAGGAACAGTAACAATTGATGAAAGTGCAGATGGTCAGCAATGGACCACTGTAAAAACATTTACAGATAATGTAGATAATACTGCTACACAGCATACCGTAAGGGTTAGTTCTACAGCTCGTTATTTTAGAATTTATTACCAATCAAAAGCATCTGGATACAACCTTGCCATTGATGATATTGTTATTCAGCCAAAAGCTCCAGGTTTAACACCTGAGTTAAAGGTTTATTACAACGGGGAAGAACAAATTCATAATGGAACTACACTTACTGGAAATGATACGTTAATTGAATTTTCATTAGAGAATAAAGGAATCACACAGAATTTAGATATAAGCTCAATAACCCTTTACGGTTCTGATGCTTCTGATTTTAAAATATTAAATTCAATACCATTCAGTATTAGTGGATCTTCTTCAGAAAAATTGCAAATTAGACTAACCGACTTAACCGCTGGTACCCATAGTGCCTCTTTTGTAATTGCTTCAAATGATCCTGATAGAGATACTTTTAAGTTGAACTTCAGTACTATTAGCGGCGAATATGCTACCGAACCAACAGCACAGGCTACTGGGTTGAATATTACTGCAAAAGCATTTACAATGACAGGCAGCGCAACGAAATCGGATGCTGAAAATTATTTGGTTTTAAGTTCAATTGGTTCTTCAACCGATGAGCCGGTTGATGGTGTTTCCTATCAACGTGGTGAATATATTGGAAATGCCCGTGTTATTTATAGCGGTGCAGATATTAGTAGTATTAATTTTGATGGTATTGTTGCCAATACGGCATATTCTATAAGAGTTTTTGCATTCAATGGATATGGAAAATGGAC
>Ga0181576_10002490_pt1 | contig 13719 bp, 12 predicted proteins | sample 101ome_22_FD_132464 | JGI IMG/M metagenome (GOLD analysis project Ga0181576, IMG submission 132464) | Coastal salt marsh microbial communities from the Groves Creek Marsh, Skidaway Island, Georgia - 101412BT metaG (megahit assembly) | ecosystem: Environmental > Aquatic > Marine > Intertidal...
CATCACACACTCACAGTGCCAAGAAGGCGATGAGACCTTTGTCTACTATTTCGCTTGGGATAGCCAAATGGCTTTGTACAAAGGCGATTGCGGAGAATTGGTCCCAATTGCTTGCCATGAAGACATCGACTTCGATGAAGGGTGGTACTGGAGCCAAATCGGTTTTAACAGCGAAGAAGGAGAGACCTATTACCTCCGGTTTGACGGTTACCATTGGGAGAATCAAGGATACGAGTGGAAGGCTTCCGGTGCATTTTGCCTTCGAGCAGATTTGGGCAACATCAATGGAATCGAAGAGGGCGTTCTGCCCGCACTCGTTATTGACGCTTACCCCAATCCCGCCCAAAACGCCTTGACCCTGTCGTGGTCTGGAGCAGACGTCACCGCCGATGTGCAGGTCTTTGATCTGACCGGCAAGCAGGTGGCGTCCTGGCCCAACGTTCAACGCGGATCGCAACAGCAATTCGACCTTCCCAATGGGTTCTACACGTTGCAAATCAACACCGATGATACCACCGGCGTGACCCGGCTGCAGGTCCTTCGCTAATCGCGGAAACCAGACAAATTTCAGAACCCCGGCCCCCAAAAAGCCGGGGTTTTTTAAACCCTTCACGGCTTCAATCGTCACAATACAAATCTTCTCCCCTTGCGCCACCTCCTTTGCCTCGCCTTGTTATCCATTGTCCTCATCAGTACTGCCCAAACCGAAGGCAACAACGTCTTCGGCACCGATCAAATCCTGCAGGTCGACGTGACCTTCTACAGCGACGGTTTCTGGAACGAACTCTTGACCGAATACGACGGCGAACAGAATTACATCCCCGCGGGCATCACCATCACGAGCCTTGACGGCGTCGCCCAATTTGACTCGGTCGGCATCCGCCTCAAAGGCAATTCGAGCATGAACCATCCTGGTGACAAGAAGCCGTTCAAGGTAGATTTCAATCGCTACATTTCGGGGCAAGCGTACGACCTGCTCAAGAAGCTGAACTTCAACAACGGATTCAAAGACCCCACCTTCGTCCGGGAAAAAATCTTTTACGACGTATGCGGGGAAGCCGGCATTCTCGCGCCTCGCGCCAATTTCGCCCAGGTCACCTTCAACGGGGAGCCTTGGGGATTTTACACCGTCGTGGAACAAATCGATGACCAATTCCTTGACCGCAGCATCGGCGACGACGATGGCATGCTGTTCAAGGCCGGTTCCAACTTTGGCCAGGGCAGCGACGAGGCAAGCCTCGTTTACCAAGGGCCCACTCAAGCCGACTACGGCGATGCCTATGAATTGAAAATGAACGACCCCGGGAATTGGTCCGACTTCATTGCCTTCCTCGAATTCCTCAACACTTCATCCGACGCGGATTTCGAGTCCCTGCTCGGCACACACCTCGACCTGCAACCCTACCTCCGCTCAGTGGCGCTCGACAACCTGTTCGCCAACCTCGACAGCTACACGCTCTCCGCTCGCAATTACTACCTCTACCAAAACACGACGCTCGGGCGCTGGCAATGGATCAAGTGGGATTGCAACGAGACCTTCGGGAGCTATGCCATGGGCGTGCCCGGGCCCATGACCGAACTCGACGTGGCTTTCGACGGTGGTAATTACGAGCGTCCGCTGCTGCAGCGCATTTTGTCGAATGACGCGCTACGAGCTGCTTATGACGCAGAATTGTGCGCATTGCGGGAGGCGTACTTCAATCCGGAATATCTCTACCCGAGGCTTGACGCGTTGAAGGCCTTGATTGAAACGGCGGTGTATGCCGATGACAACAAGATGTATTCCAACGCAGATTTTGACGCCAATTTCGACAGCGATTTGGGAGGCGGTGGACCGGGTGGAGGCGGTGGACCGGGTGGAGCGTTGTACGGGCTGAAGCCTTTTGTGGCCGATCGAACGACTTTCCTCGAAAGCCAACTTGATTGCGCAACTGTGCTCGTGCCGTTGGTTGAAGGCCCTGATTGGATGCTCTTTCCTAATCCGGCAAACGATCGGATTCAATTCACATTTGCAGACAACGCCCCCCTGAACACTTTGCAGATTTTCAATGCTTCAGGTCAACTCGTTTGGGAAGAAAATCATGGCGGCGGTGAGGTGCGTGTCGACCTTTCGGCTTGGCCCAGCGGGATGTATTTCGCTGTTTCCGATGGCGCGAAAGGCCGTCATTCACAACGGTTTGTCAAGGAATAATCGGCAAGCGTCCGTCAAACCACCTCTCGAATCACCGACCTTTGCGGCACGGGTAGCGCGAATCAGCCCTGCCCGCGATGTATATTTCTTTGAGTTCATTTGACGAATTAGGGCTTTGCGCAGAAGTACTGCAAGCCACCCAAGCGTTGGGTTACGAAACCCCAACCCCCATTCAATCCCAAGCCATCCCCAAAGTGCTCGCCGGCCATGACGTGCTGGGCGTCGCGCAAACCGGCACCGGTAAAACGGCTGCCTTTAGCCTGCCGATGATCCACCGCCTCCACCTGGAGCGCTATTCGGGTCAACACCGGCCCATTCGCGGATTGATTTTGACGCCGACCCGAGAGTTGGCCATCCAAATCGAGGAAAACATCCTCGGCTACACGAAACACGTGAAACTTTTCACGATGACCATATACGGCGGCGTGAGCCAACACCGGCAGGTGCAGCAATTGCGCCGCGGCGTTGACATCGTCGTCGCCACACCCGGTCGTCTACTCGACTTGCAAAACCAAGGCTTTGTCAACCTGAAGCACCTCCAATACTTCGTGCTCGACGAAGCCGACACCATGATGGACATGGGCTTCATTCACGACCTACGCCGCATCATCAAGCACTTACCGCGCGAGCGTCAGTCGCTGTTCTTTTCCGCGACGATGCCACCGAATATTTTGGAATTCGCCAGCACCATGCTGCGCGACCCAGAGCGTGTAGAAGTCGCGCGGGAAAGCACCGCAGCAGACACGGTCGACCAACACATGATGTTTGTGAGCCAATCGGACAAGCGCGATTTGCTCGTGCACTTGCTGAAGCAAGAGGAAGTGGAAACGGCGTTGGTCTTCACGCGCACCAAGTACGGCGCCGACAAAGTGGTGCGCTTCCTCAAGCGCAATAAACTCCGGTCCGAAGCCATCCACGGCAACAAGACTCAGCCCCAGCGTGACCGCGCCATGAAGGCGTTCCGGAAGGGCGACTTGAACATCTTGGTGGCGACGGACATCGCGGCGCGCGGCATCGACGTAAGCGGCGTGAGCCACGTCATCAACTTTGAGATCCCCAACATTTCGGAGACGTACGTGCACCGGATTGGGCGGACCGGACGGGCCGGCGCCTCGGGAGTCGCTTGGTCGTTCGTCAATGAAGGGGATGAGCGCAAACACATGTCCGACATCCAGCGCTTGATGGATCGGGAAGTCCCCGTGATCGAGGACCATCCATGGCACATGGATTTGGAAAACATCCCTTTGCGCCCGCAAGGCGGAGGGCGACGCAGTGAAAAAGAAAACAAAGGGAATGACAATGGACGTCCCGACCGCCGTCACGGCAAGTCGCGGAATAAGCGTCCGTTCAAGAATACCGAAAACAAGCAAGGAAGCGAATTTGGTCGAGGAAAATCATTTCGAGGAAAGAAACGTAAGTTTCGATCTGGAAGTGGGAGTGGAGGAAACCATCGCCAGTCATAACAGTCCAGATGCCGCTCGCGAACCCGAAGGTCCTATCGATGACTGCGTGTTGAACTAGTCGTTTGGAAGGGTGTTGTTCTTTCGAATTGTGCGAAATGACGACCTCATCAAATCAAGAAATGTGCGCTGCTGCTCACGCTTTTTTTGAAGCTTGGCAAGCGCACCCTGAATCCCATCCGCCCCCCCAAGAAAAGGCCCAACGAAGACTCACAGAAATTGAGGCTGAAATTGCAGCGACGGGAACATACACCCATACCCTGCGTGAATTGGAGTTTGGTGCGCGACTCGCGTGGAAAAACAGCAACCGCTGCATAGGCCGGCACCTTTGGCGGTCGCTTGAAGTTCGAGACTTTCGATCACTTCACACCCAGCCCAATCGCGAAAAGAATATGCTTCAAGCATTGGAAAGCCATGTCGAAGACGGGTTTCGCGATGGGAAAATCAAAAATATTATCAGCATTTTTGCGGCGCGTACGCCTGGACAAACCGACCGCGTGCGCATGGTAAATCACCAACTTATCCGTTATGCAGGGTTTTCGCTGGATGGCACCCGTTGCCTTGGTGATCCAGATTCAGTTGAGCAAACCAACTATTTTCTCAATGTAGGATGGAAACCCGCGAAGCGCAGCAATTTTACCCTTTTGCCGTGGCAATTTTATTGGGAAGGCGTCCCAGGAGGGGTTACGGATGTAATGGAAGCTAAACCAGCCCTTGCTCGCGAAATCACCATCACCCATCCAGACAACCCGTTATTCAACCGACTTGGGTTACGGTGGTATGCGCTGCCGGTTTTGGCCGACATGGCTCTCAAGATCGGCGGCGTCATCTATCCGTTTGCACCATTCAATGGGCATTACATGGGAACAGAAATCGGTGCTCGAAACCTGGGCGATGTCAATCGGTACAACGTATTACCAGAAGTCGCCGCTTGCTTCGGTCTCGCCATAGATTCCGAGCGTTCCCTTTGGCGCGATCGGGCACTCGTGGAATTGAACAGAGCTGTATTGTTCAGTTTTGACCAAGCTGGAGTGACCATCGGCGACCACCACAACCTAGGAGCCCAATTCGAAGCATTTTGCCAACACGAATCAGGTCAAAGCCGCACGATCACCGGCGACTGGAGTTGGCTCACTCCACCCATTTCCGCATCTGCAACGCCACAATTTCATCGCACGTACGAAAACGACGTGGTGAAGCATACCAATTTCTTCTACCAAGAACCGATTTGGAAACAAAAGCCCAAAACGTCCCCGTCGTCGAGCGGTCGTTGCCCATTCCACCTCTGAAGCCCTCAAAATCCAGCTTCAACCACGTGGTTCACTTCGGTTCCAGCTTTTCCTAGCCGAACCCTCAGCCACGATTCCACACGTTGATGGTCGGCTTCCGTCCACTGCAATGTGTCGTTGATGGCCGCCCAGACGAGCTCCACCCGCGGCATGGCCCCGTCCGAATCGGTGGATTGAATCAGCCCCATGCGTGCCTGTACGATGGCCGGATGCTGCAATTTGATTTCCGCACCCAGTGAAGGGGGCAATTGCAAGAGCGCCAACCGTCCCGAAGCATCGGCAAGTTCTCCGCGCAATTGGCTGATTTCCGCATCCTTTGCCGCCAGCGATTCCCGACCCTCGCTGTACAAATCGATCAGGCGCGTCATTTCCGCGAGTCCGTCCACATCCTTGTTGTTCTGAACGACATACAATTCAGCACCGGCCACTTCTGCCGCAAGTGCGCCCTGCCATTGCTCCACTAAAGATTCTGGAACGAATTCACCCAGCAACACCAAGTGCACATGGGGCTCGCCATCGGTCCAGACGATATCGGATTTGACAACCTCGGTACCTGGGAATTTGGCCTGCTCCTCTACAAAAGAATTGATGCGTGATGTCACCACCGTCTCGCTGACCGTTTTGTAAAAAATCCAACCTGACGGAATAACCAAAGCCAGCAATGCAACGGCGAAATAACGTTTGTAACGCTGCTCTGTTGCAGGGTCTACAAATGATGTCAAAGGGAATTTCAAATAACGCACCACCAACGTCGTTGCGGTCGCAATCAAAATGGCGTTGATCAAAAAGAGGTAGAACGCGCCAAAAAAGTAATCCCACATGCCGTTCGCCAACCCAAATCCTGCCGTACACAATGGCGGCATCAGCGCAGTCGCAATCGCCACGCCTGGTATGACATTGTTCTTTTCCTTGCGTGAACCCGCCAATATCCCCGTCAACCCGCCAAACAACGCCACCAACACATCCAGGAACGTCGGGTTCGTTCGCGCAAACAACTCGCTTCCCGCCTCATGGATAGGCGAAATCAGGAAATAAAGTGCGGATGAAAGCACCGCAATGCCCGTGGCTACACCCAGATTAACAAGCGATGTCCGCACCGTTGCCGCATCATTGATTCCTACCCCGAGGCCAAACCCCATGATCGGCCCCATCAAAGGCGAGATCAACATGGCTCCAATGACGACTGCTGTCGAGTCCACGTTCAAGCCAATGCTCGCGATCACAATAGAGAAAACAAGAATCCAAACATTAAATCCCCGGAATTCGATATCCTTTTTGATGCCTTCAATGGTCGATTCCGGTTCCGCCAAATCACGAATTTGCAGACGGTTAATGATCAGCGGCCGCAGAATGGCCGAGATTCGCTTCCAAGGTGCAGGGTTAGTGGAAGTAGCCATGAATAATGTGGGAAATTTTAAAAACCCCGAGTGACGAATCACCCGGGGCCAAAGCCAAAATCAATTCAAAATTCTCAAAGAATTAACCTCATCGAGCGATCGAAATCAACTGCGACTCGGTTCCAATTTGCACAACATACGTGCCCGTAGACAGGTTGCTCAAGTCAACAGAAAAACGACCGTCAACCCCCACCAAAGGCCATTGTCGCACAATGCGACCGTCCAATGTGTACAGCGAACAGAACGGCGCAGGTTGCGTAAACGCTATCGTCGCCAGTCCGCTGGTCGGGTTGGGATAAACGGTAAACGTATCCGACTCAACCACTTCTTCTACACCTACAACCGGCTCTGTCAATCCCAAAGCTGCCGCCATACGAGGCGCCGTGTAGCCTTGAATAATGTCCAACCAAGGCGACGCTTCTTCCACGCCCATGGTCGGATTCATCATGAGACCGTTGGCCGCAATGTTCGATCCGTTCGCGGAATCCACCGCCTGAGTGACCGCCACATCCCACCATTGCCAAGGAGACGAGTCAAATGGCTCCGATGGCGCTCCATCAACGTAGTTGTTCAAGACCGGGTACAAACCGTCCATGCCGTCGTTCAATGCGTTCGCCGCCAATGAAATGTCGTCTGCTAAATTCAAGCTTTGGAACACGTCGTTGTTATTCGGCGCAGCTTGCGCGTTGATGAGCGTGTGGAAGTCGTAGGCTCCCGTCGCTTCAATCACCGGTTCGTTGGTCGTCGGCACCACAACCACCCCAGTCGTATACGGCGCGAACTGATCGTGTGGGCAATGGAAACTCACCATCGGCACATCACCGCCGTCCAGCCATTCGGCGGAACCCATCGCACCGCCCATGTTCATTTGGAAGTTAAACTCGGAACTGTATTCTGGGTAGTGTCCCACACACAACTGCGTTCCGTCGGGTGCAAATCCGTCTTGCTTCGCCTCGGGGTCGCCGTTAATGGCCTCAATCACCATAGGCACGTAGGAACCGTCGCCCGGATCGTACCAGAAACTCGCAATCGGGTCGCCGGCATTCGTGAGGATGATGTCGTTGTAATCCTGCAGCGTTGCCGAGGCCAACGTGATGTAACCACCGGTACCATCACCGAACATCGCCACTTTATCGGGATCGATGCCATACTCGTTGCCCATCTCGGCCGCGTTCATGCGGAAGAAACGAGCAGCAGTACGCGCGTCCTGCACCCCACGGTAGGCCGCATTGATCAATTGATACGTGCGTTCCACCTGTGTGCCCGCCAAAGGATTCCATCCCAAGCGGTAATCCACAGAAGCCGTTACGTACCCCATGCGTGCAAAACGCTCGCAGAGCGAAACAATGCTGCTGTCCTTGCGCGTGCCCAGGGCTGAACCGTTGAGGTACTGCGGCAAAAAGTTACCGGTGTGAAACATCAAGATCAGCGGACGGCTGTCCAACGTATCGCCCGCAGGCTCGTAGACATCCATGAACTGGGTCATCGCCATCGGCGGTAATCCTTGCAGTGCTGTAATAACAGTGATGTTCGATGCATACTCGACATCCTCTGTGACCACCACCTCGTCGAACACCTCGTCGAGGTATCGCTCTTGTGCTTGCAAGCTGCAGACGGCAGCTAACATGAGAAAAGTAAAAATCCGTTTCATGGGCAAATTTTAATTCGTTCGGAGGCAAGGTAGGAGGCCAAGTGAAAGGGATTGGCGCGGATTTCGAAAAGCTATGAACCATGGTTATCAACAATTTGGAGACTCGGCGCGAACCAAATTTTGACATGAAAGAGACGAATCTGATGCGATTTGGCGTTTGACCTTTGAATAAATTCCTATTTTTCAGCATGCAAATTTCCATCCGCCCAACCGCATTGTCTTTCGCTTTGATTTGCTGGACCATGTTGGCATTCACCTCCGATTCCATCGCCCAAAATGAGGTGGTTAAATCTCCAGAAGTCATGCCTGTATTGAACTCCTGCGCCGGAATTGAAGACCGAACGGAACGCGAGACATGCAGCAACCAGAGCATCATGGAACACGTGATGAACAAGTTGATTTACCCTGAAGACGCTCAAGCCGCAGGCATTGAAGGAACGGTATTCGTCAAGTTCATCGTGGACAAAAGAGGGCAAGTCGCCGAAGCCAAAGTCGTCAAAGGACCCGAGGAGTTATCCAAGGCCGCTGTGCGGGTGGTGAGTGAATTGCCCGGCTTCACTCCAGGTATGCAAGGGGGGAAACCTGTGAATGTGGAGTTCGTTCTGCCCATTCGATTTGCGCTTTCAGAGTAGGCGAGCTCTTCTGACAGTTTGGCCTGACTATTGCACCTTTGCAAGCCATGGATTCCCGACGTATTCTCATCATTGTATCCGCCGTGTTGGCGTTTTTGTGCCTCTTTTTAGGCTTGCAACTTTATCAAAAAACGAAAACAATTGAAGCGGTTGAAACGGATAACGCTTCCTTGACACTGGAACGGGATCAAGTTTTGTTTGACCTGGAAAAATTGCGTTTCAGCTACGACACCCTCTCCACAGAAAACGCCCTTATGCTGGCGGAAATCGCGGATCAGCGAACGCAAATTGACAAGTTGGTCACCCGCGTCAAAAACGGAAATTGGGAGCTGGGAAAGGTCAAGAAGGAAGCGGAATCATTGCGCAGCATCATGAAGGGTTACGTCGCGACCATCGATTCGTTGAACCAGCTCAACCTGGCGCTGATGGATGAAAACGACCAAATGCGGGCACGGGTCGAAGCCATCCAAGAACGCAATGCCAATTTGGTCGAGCGCCAACAGAATATGGAAGAAATGATTGTTGCCGGCCAAACCTTGCAGGCGGCCGAGGCTTTCGCCGAAGGGATTCGCGTCCTCACAAACGGTCGGCAGCGACCTACCACTCGCGCGTCCCGCACAGACATGATCAAGGTCTGCTTCACCCTAATCGAAAACCGCATCGCCGAGGCCGGATCCAAAACCCTTCATTTGCAATTGGTGAATGCGGCAGGACAGGTGCTTCTTGGTGAACAATCAGAAGCTGTGAACTCCGATGGGACCGCCATCAGCGCCACCCGAACCATCGACTACAACAACGAACGGGTTGAGGCATGTGTTTTTTATATCCCGCCGAGCCCAATTCCAGAGGGAGTATACGCGATTCAAATTCTTGAAGGAAACGAAGCCATCGGCTCTGTAGACTTGGTCTTGGATTGACCGAAGCGATTTACCAGCGTGGGCAGCTGTTGCACCGACGTCGGTCGTTGCGGTGTGAGCCCCCGATGAGGTACCCCATGGCAAAAGCGCCTTCCACAAACCGAATGGATTGTTCTGCTCCGGCGTCTGTCGCGCCCTGAATCCGAATCCATGGCAATGTAACCGCCCCCGCTTGGCCCGTGACTTGGGCAAAAAGCCGCCTGTGAAAACGCGCACGCAATCCCACGTGGACGCCCACCCCAAGTCCTGAAATGTGCTGGTTATTTTTGACGCGCTCCCCTGCCCAACGAAAATCCGAACTGCACACCACGAGGCCAGCGCCCGCTGCCTCGAAAGCCCGAAAAGCGAATTGTCCGTTTCGTGATTCCCAAATCGGATGCTCGTGTTCCGCACTAATCCGAACGAAATTCATACCGTCACTGTGTTCCAAATTGAACCCTGGACCCCAGTACAAAGAATCCCCATCCAATACCAATTGTTGGGTCTCCGGCGCCTCATCGATGAAGTCGTGCGCAGATGAGAAGCCATCCGCCAGAACCCACTGATTTTCCAGTTTGTACTTCATGTGATCCCAGCCCGCCGATACCCACCAATTCTCTCCTATACGTTTGCCAAACCGCGCGTTGAATTGTGGAATGGTGAAGAGTCCGGGGTGAAAATAAACCTTGGCCTGGAAGCGCTCTGGCATGTCACTTGCTCGAGCGTCATGCAAAGTCACATCGAATGGCGTTCCAGCATTGTTCACGCCCCACATATGCACGGTGGACTCCGCATAAGCCGAGCGATTGTATCCCCACGTCACGTACCATTCCTGTTCACCTGCCGATTGCTGTGCCTGAAGCGCCGGCATCAGCGTCAAAGCACACATACAAATTCCAAACCACCGCTGAAAAAACATGGCGCGAAGGTAGCGTATTGTAGACCTTCTTTGAACGATGAATTCAACGGAGCGCGGACGCTGGGGAGAGACGCTGGCGGTCATTCATTTGGAGAATCGGAATACGCGGGTTTTGGCGCGGAATTGGCGATGGGGTCGGTCGGAAATCGATTTGGTCGGTCGATGCCAAGACACGTGGGTATTCATCGAGGTCAAAGTGCGCAAGCGCGGTTTTATTGCGCAAGCTATTGAAGCTGTAGACCAAGCCAAACAGCGCCGCATTGCTGCTGCTGCCCATCACTTTCTACGGCACCATGATATCGATGCGAAACACATTCGTTTCGACATCATCAGCATCGAATACGCGCAAAATTTCCGCCGAATTCATCACATTGAGGATGCATTCGTTTGCCTCCCGTGATGCGATATCTTTGAGGCATGAAAAAACCCGCCTCCTCTGGTCGTTCGAATGCACGTGCCGGTTCACGCACTGGCGCGAAATCGGATTCGCGATCGGGCGCGCGTTCCGGAGCTGATTCATCTCGCGGCAAGCGCAAATCCGGTCCAGCCCGAAAGGATTTCCGTCCCAACGGCAAAGGTCCTGCGCCTCGGAAAAAGCCCTTGGGCCAAGCTGGGGGTCCCCTTCGCCTGAACCGCTACATCGCCAATGCGGGAGTGTGTTCTCGTCGAGAAGCGGATACGCTCATCGAATCGGGCGTGGTTACCGTCAACGGTGAAATCGTCGTTCAGATGGGCTACAAGGTCAATGCCGGTGACACCGTTCAAGTTGGCGGCACATCCATCAGACCGGAAACAAAGCGCTACGTCCTGTTGAATAAGCCGAAAGGGTTTGGCACTTCCCCCGGTGATGCAAGGGCGCGCCGCGGAGTCATGGAATTGGTGGGCAAAGCGTGTAAAGAAGAAATCCGCTCCATCGACAAACTCGATCGCGAGAGCACGGGACTCATGCTTTTCACCAACGATGAAGAGCTCATGGTCCGCATGAACCACCCCACCTCAGGTGCTGCGAGGTTGTATCATGTGGTGCTGGGGGAACGCGTGCAGCAAGCACATTTGGACGAATTGAAAAAAGGTCTTGTCCTCGACAAAGGATTTGTTCGCGCTGAGGAAGCAGAATTTGCCAACGAGGAACGCAACCAAATCGGCCTCCAAGTCGTATCGAGTCGAAGCCGGATTGCTCGGCGGATGCTGGAGCAATTGGGCTATCATGTGATCAAAGTGGACCGGGTGACCTTGGGCCCTTTGACCAAAAAAGATGTCCCTCGAGGAAGCTTTCGCCATTTGACGGCTTCCGAGATTAACTTGCTCCGAATGAGCTGCTGAACAAGCACAACATGGCCGAAAGTCTCGTCATCATTCCCACGTATAACGAAATCGAGAACATCCACCGGATGCTCGATACGGTCATGAATCTGCCTTCGCCTTTTCATGTGCTCATCGTCGATGACGGCTCCCCCGATGGAACCGCCAACGCGGTGAAAGAAGCGCAGCAACAACAGCCCGAGCGCATTCATTTGCTCGAACGTTCGGGAAAACTGGGGCTCGGTACCGCTTACATCGCGGGTTTCCGTTGGGCCATGAAGCAGGGCTACGAACTCATTTATGAGATGGACTGCGATTTCTCCCACAACCCCAAGGACCTCGAACGCTTGCGCCAAGCATGCCTCGATGGCGCAGACGTTGCCGTGGGTTCGCGTTACGTGCGGGGTGGCAAAGTCAGCAATTGGCCGGTGGGTCGCATCCTCATGAGTTATTTCGCATCCGTGTATGTCAACACGGTGCTTTGGTTGGGCGTGCGTGACAGCACTGCCGGCTTCAAATGTTACAGAACGCAGGTGCTTCAAACCATCGATTTGGACCGCATTCGATTCATTGGATATGCCTTCCAAATTGAAATGAAGTACAATGCACGAAGGTTGGGTTTTCGCATCGCCGAAGTGCCCATTACCTTTGTCGATCGGGAGTTTGGAACGAGCAAAATGAGCATGAACATCTTTCGGGAAGCATTTCTCGGTGTGCTCCAGATGCGGTTCCGCCCCATCAGACCGCGCAAACCCCACAACTAAACGAGCATGTCAGCCACTCCGACCCGATTCATTCGCGCCAACATTGTCAACGAAGGAAACGTTCAAGTCGGAGATGTCCTTATCGCCCGCGACGGCACCATCGGTGCGGTAGGTGCGGCATGCGACACGCATCCTGAAGCCCCTGAAGCCTTACAAATCGATTGCGAAGGTTTGTGGTTGATGCCCGGCGCCATTGATGATCAAGTTCATTTTCGCGAACCCGGCCTCACGCACAAAGGCGAAATCGCGACGGAATCGGCGGCAGCAGCAGCAGGCGGCATCACGTCCTTCATGGAAATGCCCAATACCGTGCCGCAAGCCCTGACTCAGCAACTCCTTCAAGACAAATACGACCGCGCCGCGGAGGTCAGCGCCGTGAACTACTCGTTTTTCATGGGCGCCTCAAACGACAACATCAACGAGGTCCTGAAAACAGATCCGCGGCGCATTTGCGGCGTCAAGGTATTCATGGGCTCTTCGACGGGAAATATGTTGGTGGACAATCGAACGGTATTGGAGGCTGTCTTCAAAGAAAGCCCTACTCTGGTCGCCACGCATTGTGAAGACGAGGCTACCATCCGACGAAACACGGCAGCCGCACGCGAACGGTTTGGCGAATTTGTTCCCATCGGTCAGCACCCGCTGATCCGCAGCGCCGAAGCCTGCTATCGGTCCTCGTCCATGGCCATCGAACTCGCCGAGAAGCACAACACGCGCCTCCACATCTTGCACATCTCCACCGCACGCGAAGTCGGGCTCTTCCGCAACGACATCCCCTCCATCGAAAAGCGAATCACAGCCGAGGCGTGCATCCACCACTTGTGGTTCACGGACGCGGATTACGAAACCAAAGGCACCCACATCAAATGGAATCCGGCCGTGAAGACCGCCGAAGACCGCGAGGCCATCCGAGCTGGAATTCTCAACGGACGCATTGACGTGGTCGCCACCGATCACGCGCCCCACACAGCCGAAGAAAAAAGCGGTGCATACTTCCAAGCGCCTTCGGGCGGACCCTTGGTTCAACACGCTTTGCCGGCGATGTTGGAAATGGTGCATCAAGGCGTGCTGCCCGTCGAAGAAGTCGTAAACCTCATGGCGCACCGCGTCGCCGACTTGTTTGATATTGAAGGCCGCGGATACATTCGACCGGGGTACCAAGCGGATTTGGTGCTGATCGACCCCAATGATGCTTGGACGGTGCGCAAATCCAACATC
>Ga0181576_10002497_pt1 | contig 13708 bp, 16 predicted proteins | sample 101ome_22_FD_132464 | JGI IMG/M metagenome (GOLD analysis project Ga0181576, IMG submission 132464) | Coastal salt marsh microbial communities from the Groves Creek Marsh, Skidaway Island, Georgia - 101412BT metaG (megahit assembly) | ecosystem: Environmental > Aquatic > Marine > Intertidal...
ATCAATCCGAACGTTGATGTCTATGAAGGACAACTGATTGGTATCCACAGCCGCGATAACGATCTGGCGGTGAATCCGACCAAGGCGAAGCAGCTTACGAACATTCGAGCCGCCGGAACCGATGAGAATATCCAGCTGACACCGCCGATTCGGATGACGCTGGAGCAGGCACTCGAGTTCATCGATGATGACGAACTGGTTGAAGTCACGCCTAAGAGCATTCGTTTGCGCAAGAAGCTTTTGACCGAGAACGAGCGCAAGCGCGCGAGTCGGGCAAAAGAGGGCGCCACTGCCTGAGCATGACAGTGCGGCGAAGTCCGGTCTAAACTACACCGACTGTTGAAGGTAAAAATGTTTAGATCGGACTTTAGCAATGCTCACCTTATTTCCAGAGATCAAGCCGTACGCTACTCATCAGCTGGCGGTTGATCCTCCCCACCTGCTGTATGTAGAGGAGAGCGGTAATCCCGAGGGGCTGCCCGTTGTCTTTCTGCATGGTGGTCCCGGCGCCGGATCTCAGCCAGCGCACCGTTGTTTTTTTGACCCCTCTCGCTATCGCATTATCGTCTTTGATCAGCGCGGCTCAGGTCATTCAACGCCACATGCAAGTCTGGAGCAGAATAACACTCAAGCGCTGGTCAGCGATCTGGAACGCATCCGAGAATTCCTGCAGATCCAAAAGTGGGTCGTATTCGGCGGCTCATGGGGTAGCACGCTCGGTTTGGTATATGCGCAAACCTATCCGGAGCGCGTTGTATCGCTCATTTTGCGCGGCATCTTTTTGTGCCGACGTGAGGACATCCATTGGTTTTATCAATCCGGCGCCAGTCGCTTGTTCCCGGATTATTGGGAGGATTACCTGGAGCCGATTCCCGATGCGGAGCGCGGTGACCTTCTGCACGCTTATTATCGTTTGCTGACTGGGGATAACGAAATTGCGCGGATGCATGCGGCCAAAGCGTGGTCGGTTTGGGAGGGACGCTGCTCTACGCTGCGCCCCAATCATGACGTTGCCGAACACTTTGGGGATCCGCACGTTGCTTTGTCGATGGCGCGCATCGAGGCGCATTATTTTGTGAATGACTCCTTTTTATCGCCCAATCAGATCATCGCGAATGCGTTCCGGTTGGAGAATATTCCGGGTGTTATCGTGCACGGTCGTTATGACGTTGTGTGTCCGGTCGATAATGCATTTGAGCTCCACCGCGTATGGCCGAACGCAGAGTTGCAGATTGTTCGCGATGCCGGCCACTCGGCGTTTGAACCCGGTATCACCGACGCCCTGATTCGCGCAACGCAAAGCGTTGCCGACGAATTTTTCAGCGAGTCGTGAGCGCGTTGCTGTCTGCGAGTAACGGGATATGCGCTGCCTGATTCAACGAGTATCCGAAGCCACTGTTCGTGTGAACAACGAGGTTGTTGGCGCTATCAACGCTGGACTGCTGGTGTTGGTCGGTATTCAGCAAGGGGATGATCGCGAGCGCGCCAAGCGGATGTCAGAGCGCCTGCTCGATTATCGAGTGTTTGCTGATGATAGCGGTCGCATGAACCTCAGTGTGCGAGACATTCAAGGCGGTGTGCTGCTGGTCTCACAGTTCACACTTGCCGCTGATACCCGCAAGGGACTGCGTCCCGGGTTCAGTACGGCAGCGCCGCCCGACGAAGCCGAATTGTTGTTTGACTGGTTTGTCGATCGCGTCAGATCGCTTCATCCAAGCGTTGCCACCGGACAGTTTGGCGCCGACATGAAAGTATCATTGGTGAACGATGGGCCGGTGACTTTTTTGCTGGAGACCTAGTAATTGACGGTCACTCCAGCATTGTGATGCAACGATTTCGCTAGCCGTCCGTCGCCTGTTCCTGGCGGGCTTTGTCACGCACCAGCCAGCGACTAAAAAAGATACCGACCTCAAATAAAAACCACATCGGAACGGCGAGCATTGTTTGCGAGAACACGTCAGGTGGGGTCAATAGCATACCGGCTACGAAACAGCCCAAGACCACATAGGCGCGTTTCTCTGACAGGGCGTCGGGTGTGGTCAGCCCCGCCCACACCATCAATACCGTTGCCACCGGGATTTCGAACGCAAAGCCAAACGCAAAAAACATGGTCAGCACAAAGTCGAGATAGTGGTTGATGTCGGTCATCACCGTGACGCCCTCGGGGCTTACGCTGGTGAAAAAACCAAACACGAGCGGACACACGACGTAATACGCGAACGCAACTCCGCCGTAAAACAGCACAATGCTTGAGGCCATCAGAGGCACCGCGAAGCGTTTTTCGTGGCGATAAAGACCGGGCGCAATAAACCCCCAGACCTGGCCAAGAATGTAGGGCATGGCGACCAGCGATGAGACGATAAGGGTTAGTTTGAATGGCGCTAAAAACGGCGACGCAACTTCGGTTGCGATCATTGTTGCGCCTTCCGGTAAAAAACGGCGCAGCGGTTCAGAGACAAACGAATAAATGATATTGGCGAAATACACCAGCGCCAGGAAGACGATCAAAACCGAGCTCATCGCACGAATAAGGCGTGTTCTGAGTTCGGCCAGATGCTCAATCAATGGCATTTCGCCATCATTGTTTGGCGGCTGCGCAGAAGTGCTCATTGGGTGCGACTGTCGCTGTTCGGGTTGGTATCGGTCGTAGTCGTGCTGTCCAGCGCACTTGATGAAGGCGCCGGTTTATTTGTTTCGTCGCTGTTGATGCTGTCTGCGGCATGTTCCATCGCCGCTTTGATCGGATCACGCATGGCTTTTGCGGTGCTGTCGAGTGCGTCGCGGGTTTTTTGGAGATCACGCATGATCGATTCGTTGTGAATCTGATTTCGGATTTCATCAGCGCCGATTTCACGTTCGACTTCCGCTTTGATCTCCGAAAATTGTTTGCGCAGGCGTCCCAGCCAAAGCGACCCGGTTCGCACCGCGCCGGGTAAGCGCTCAGGGCCAAGGATCAGCAGTCCTATGACCCCGATCAACATTAGCTCGGTGAAGCCGACATCAAACACGGCGGGTCAGCGCCTCAGACCTTGTCTTCAGTGCGTTTTGCTTCGCTGTCGATGACGCGGTCGTCATCGTCACTCTTGTCGTCCAGCGCCGAATTTGACTTGTCGTCATCATCGGACATCGACTTTCGGAAACCGCGAATGGCCGATCCAAGATCAGAACCCAGACTGCCCAAGCGTTTGGTGCCGAACAACAGAACCACGATCACCAAAATGATCAGTAGTTGCCAAATGCTGATTCCACCGATTCCCATGCCTGCTCTCCTTTATATCTTGTCACTTACAGGGCGAGCGGCTTTTTCCGTTAACCCCGATATGTTGAAACGTCGCGCCAGCTCTGCGCTGACATCGGTGCTGTTCAGACCGGTGTGTGCCAGCATCACCAGCATATGAAAGATTAGATCCGCACACTCACCGATCAGTTCCTGTTTGTCCTCACTCTGGGCTGCATTCTTGGCAGCAATGATCGTTTCGGCGCTTTCCTCGCCCAACTTTTTGAGGATTCGGTCTAGCCCGGAGTGATGTAACTTTGCGACATAGGAAGAGGACGGATCTGCTTCTGCGATCCGACTCGAAATGACCGCGTCGAGCTGCGCTAAAATATCACTCATCCGTTGCTACCGTAGAGTTGTTCGGGATCTTTCAGAACGGGTTCCACATCGGTCCACTGATCGTCTTTGAGCTCTCTGAAGAAGCAGTGCTCGCGACCCGTATGGCAGGCGATGCCACCGATTTGCTCAACCTCCAGCAGGATCACGTCGCGATCGCAATCCGTGCGGATCGAGCGTACGCGCTGAACGTTGCCTGACTCCTCGCCTTTGCGCCACAGTCTGTTGCGCGAGCGCGACCAGTATACGGCACGTTCTTCTTTGGCGGTGAGTCTCAATGATTCTGCGTTCATCCACGCCACCATCAAGACCTTGCCGGTTGCACTGTCCTGTGCAATGGCTGGCGCCAGCCCCTGTTCATTCCACAGGATCTGAGCGGCAAAATCGGTGTTGGTGGGTTCGCTGTTCATGGCGGGCGATTATGCCATATGGGATCGGCGTGCGCTGCGATCCGCCAGCAATCCGTGCAAACCAAGCAGTCCAAATAAAGCTGCTGATGGGTGCCATAGGGACGGCGCCGTGCTGAGCAGATCAGGGTTGAATGCAGCAATACCCACGACCGCAACAGCGACCTCCCACCAGCGAATATCAGCCGTTTTAGTGGGTGCGGCTAATGCGGCGTGCTTGCGTGCAGGGCTGCTGGGTACGGTACCCAGTTCTGCACGTCGCATTGCTTCCATCAGTACATCAGGGCGCTGCTGCAGTTGCTCCAGCCAGGTCGGAGCGACGCGCTGTAGGCGCTCCAGTAATCCCTTGGGGGAATAACGGTCCTTGACCCATTCCTCAAGAAACGGTTTGGCGGTGTTCCACAGATCAAGTTCCGGATAAAGCTGACGTCCCAGCCCTTCGATATGCAGCAGCGTTTTTTGCAAGAGCACCAGCGACGGCTGGACTTCCATATCAAATCTGCGAGCGGTCTCAAACAGATAGAGCAATAGCTGACCGAAGGAGATCTCACCAAGAGGTTTCTCGAATATAGGCTCGCAGGTTGACCGGATTGCTGATTCAAAATCATGTACGCGGGTTCCGGGTGGAACCCAGCCGCATTCGATATGCAATTCGGCTACTTCACGGTAGCGACGCTGAAAAATAGCCAGCAGGTTGCGAGCGAGATAATACTGATCAAAGTCGCTCAGGCTGCCCATAATGGCGCAGTCGATGCCAATATAGCGCGGCGTCTCGGGGGTGTCTGGTGACACGAATATATTGCCGGGGTGCATGTCGGCATGAAAAAAGCTGTCGCGGAAAACCTGGGTAAAAAATATCTGTACCCCGCGCTCGGCCAGTTCTTTCATGTTGACACCGGCGGCGTTCAGGCGTTCGATGTCCGAGACAGGAATGCCGTGGATGCGCTCGGTAACCAGCACGTTGCGCCGGGTGTAATCCCAGAAGACTTCAGGTATGTAGAGAAGGTCCGAGTCGAGGAAGTTTCGCCGCAGTTGCGACGTGTTGGCCGCCTCGCGCTGTAAGTCGAGTTCGTCGAGGATGATCTGCTCGTAATCGCGCACGACCTCCACCGGGCGCAGGCGTTTACCGTCCGGATGAAAACGCCGCAGCCAGCGCGCAAGCGTATACATCAGGCGTATGTCTTGGCGAATGGTTTGCTCGATGCCAGGACGAATAACTTTAACGACGACGTCTTGGCCGGTTTGCAGTCGCGCCGCGTGCACTTGGGCAACGGACGCGGATGCCATAGGCTCGCGCTCAAACGATGCAAATAACTCCCCGACCGGCTTGCCGAGCGCTTTCTCGATCAGCGCAACCGACTGATCGGCCGGAAATGGAGGCACATTATCCTGAAGGTGATCGAGTTCATCTGCGATGTCGGGCGGGATCAGATCGCGGCGCGTGGATAACAACTGGCCGAACTTTATGAAGATCGGACCCAGATCCTCAAGTGTTTTTCGTAGCCGTTCGCCACGTGATGCGCTTGGCTCGCCCCCGAGTTTTCGCGGCAGCGCGAGTAACGCCTGCCAACGTGTCGGCAGACGCTCCGAATCGAGGAAGGTATCGAGGCGATGGCGTCGCGCTACCTGCAGTATTTTGAGCATGCGACGCAGGCTGATCATGAGCGGTTCCCCAGTTTCTCGGCGAGGGCGCTGGCACGGCGTTTGAGTCTGCGGATCGCTGCTTCTGCACGGTCCGTTCGCACCGCTAATTGTTGAAGATCAGCAAAAAAATCCTCTACCTCGAGCGGAGGAGGAGAGAGCCGCGCTTCTTCCTTGATGAACTCACCGAGGTGGCGCTCGAAACTTGTATGCGCCGATTTGCGCCATTTTTCTGCTGAGCGCGCGATTCGACCGAGTTGATGAGCCGGTGCATCGCCGATAAACAGGGCCAGGCGCGCTTCCCAGTCGACATCAAGCACACTGATTATTTTCTCGAGTTCCAGCAGCTTGCTGCTGTCTCCGCTGATCTTGAGATTGCCGTTGACCAGCGCGCTGGCCTTGTCTTTGGCCGCTACCAACGCGATGTAATCCGAAGCCGCACCGCTGACCGAGCATGTGGCTTTTTCTTCGTAGTGCCCATACAGGCTGATGCGGTCATTTTCGGGAACGATGTACATTTGCAAGTCAGGCACGGTACAGCGGACATGAAAAACAGTCGGCTGCAGTGCGACAAGACGCTCACGCGTCGCATCGTCCATTTCAAGCGCGCGATTGATCGCTTGTTCAAGCGCATTCAGTGCGGCAACGTTGATGGTCGAAATGGCCATTGTCAGGCTTTGAATCCGCGGTGCAGGGCGACGATGCCACCCGTCAGGTTATGGAAGTCGCACTTCACGAAGCCCGCGTCTTCCATCATGTCGCGCAACGTCTCCTGATCCGGATGCATGCGAATCGATTCGGCAAGGTAGCGATAGCTGTCTTCGTCGTCGGCAACAAATTTCCCAATCTTGGGAAGAATGCTGAATGAGTATGCGTCGTAGAGTTTGCTCAGCAGTTCGTTTTTTGGCTTTGAAAATTCCAATACCAGCAGCCGACCGCCCGGCTTGAGTACGCGCAGCATGGATTCCAGCGCAATATCCTTGTGGGTTACGTTGCGAAGCCCGAACCCTATGGTGATACAGTCAAAACTGTTGTCCTGAAACGGCAGCTTTTCTGCGTCGGCAAGACAGTATTCGATGTTTGAGGCGCAACCGGAATCGATTAGTTTGTCGCGTCCAACACGCAACATCGATTCGTTGATATCCGACAGAACAACCTTACCCTCGGCACCGACGATATCGGAGAAGCGCTTGCTGAGGTCCCCGGTGCCACCTGCAACATCAAGTATGCTTTGACCTGCGCGCGCGCCAGCCATTTCAATGGTAATGCGCTTCCAGAGGCGGTGTATTCCGCCGGACATCAGATCGTTCATGATGTCATAGCGGGCGGCAACAGAATGAAAAACGCCGGCCACCATGCCAGCCTTGTCATCTTCTTTGACCTGCTGGTAACCGAAGTGGGTGGTTTTGTCGTCGCTCATTGCGTGTTCTTCCGTAAGGCCGTTATAGGTGGGACTGTCATTGTTTGGCAATCAGAACCGGGCCTTGCGGCTCGCGCGAAGCACCGGCAAGGCGCAACTTCTCAAGATAGCGCTCCCACAGTCGCGGCTGGTCTTTACACAGTTGGTACAAGTACTCCCACGTGTAGATGCCACTGTCATGCCCATCTGAAAAGCTAAACTGCAGCGCATAGTTGCCGACGCCGTGGATTTGGTCAATCGTTACCATGCGCTTTCCGGTTTGCAAAACCTCTTCGCCCGGTCCATGCCCGCGGACTTCGGCCGAGGGCGATTGCACCCGCAAGAACTCACAACTGAGTTCATAGCGTTCGTCATTACCGTACTGCAACTCCAGCATGCGCGATGCGCGATGAAGATTGACTGCAGTCGGAATTTTTCGCGCGTTGTGCATGATGAACCTGCCTGATTTCAAGCCCTGATGTTACAGGATAAAGCGACTCAAATCCTCATCACCAGCCAGTTCGGCAAGCTGGCTATTAACGTAATCGGCATCGATCAGCAGTTTTCGGGTTTGTTCATCGGCGCCCATATCGGATGCTGCGAAGGACGCGTCCTCCAACAGGCGCTCCATAATTGTATGCAGGCGACGGGCTCCTATGTTTTCGGTGCGCTCATTGACCTCCCACGCAATCGAAGCGAGGCGATTTATGCCGTCCGAAGTGAATTCGATCTCAACGTTTTCGGTGCCCAGCAAGGCTTTGTATTGTTCGGTCAACGATGCGGCCGGTTCGGTCAGGATCCGTTCGAAATCGTCAATCGAGAGGGCGCCCAGCTCTACGCGGATCGGTAAGCGCCCCTGCAACTCCGGAATCAGGTCTGATGGCCGCGACAGGTGGAAGGCGCCCGAAGCGATGAACAGAATATGATCGGTTTTAATCATCCCGTGCTTGGTGTTGACGGTGCAGCCTTCGATCAGCGGCAGCAGGTCTCGCTGCACGCCCTCCCGTGATACGTCGCCGCCGGAGCTGTGATCTGAACGGCGGGTGATCTTGTCGAGCTCATCAAGAAACACAATGCCTGACTGCTCGGCAGCGGCAACCGCACGCTGCTTGAGTTCATCTTCGTTGATCAGGCGAGCCGCCTCTTCATCGCGAATTTGCTTCATCGCGGCAGCGACAGACAGCCGACGCGTCTTACTGCGCTGGTTGCCCATGTTCTGGAACATACTCTGTAATTGGCTGGTCATTTCCTCCATGCCTGGCGGCGCCATGATTTCAACGCCGACCGGCGTTGCCCGTACTTCGATATCGATTTCTCGATCATCAAGCTCGCCCTCACGAAGTTTTTTTCGAAAGAGTTGTCGAGTCGGGTTTTCGTTGTCCACAGCATTTGATTCACCGCCGCGGGCTGGCGGAAGCAACGCATCCAGCACGCGTTCTTCAGCGGCATCGGTGGCGCGACTCTCAACGCGCTTCATTTCCTCTTCGCGAAGCATTTTCAGGGAGGTCTCGACCAGATCGCGCACGATGGACTCGACATCGCGACCAACGTAGCCGACTTCCGTGAATTTGGTTGCTTCAACCTTCAGAAACGGCGCGTTGGCGAGCTTGGCGAGGCGGCGGGCAATTTCGGTTTTGCCCACGCCGGTCGGCCCGATCATCAGAATATTTTTGGGGGTAACTTCGTTACGCATGTCAGCCGGCAGCTGCATGCGTCGCCAGCGATTACGCAACGCGACGGCGACAGCGCGCTTTGCATTGGCCTGGCCGATGATATGGCGATCGAGTTCGTGCACGATCTCGCGTGGGGTCATAGTCGACATGATCAGAATTCCGTTGGTGCAGCACCCCACCGAATTTTCGGCGGGGAAGGCTAAAAGTTATGCGGCTGGCAATTCCTCGATGGTGAAATTGCTGTTGGTATATACGCAGATTTCGGAGGCGATGCCCAGACCGCTCTCGACGATGTCACGAGCCGACATGTCTGTATGCCGCAGCAGGGCGCGCGCTGCGGATTGTGCAAAACTGCCCCCGGAGCCAATCGCAATAAGGCCATCCTCCGGCTCGATGACATCGCCGTTACCGGTAATGATCAGGGAACTTTCCTGATCGGCTACGGCGAGCAGCGCTTCGAGGCGACGCAACGAGCGCTCGGTGCGCCAGGCTTTGGCGAGTTCGACAGCGGCACGCACAAGATGCCCCTGATACTTGTCCAGTTGAGCCTCGAACAGCTCAAACAGCGTAAAGGCATCGGCCGTACCCCCGGCAAATCCCGCAATCACCTTGCCATTGTGCAGTCGGCGCACCTTGCGGGCGTTACCTTTCATGATGGTGTTGCCCTGAGAGACCTGACCATCACCGCCGATAACCACGGCACCATTTCGTCGCACCGACAATATGGTGGTGCCTCTGTATTGATCCATGAACCTGCTCCGTCATCCGAACGCGTTTAGATGGGGGCGCTGTCGCCCAACTTCAAGGCTTTGGTTAGCCGCTGCTGCCGACCTTGATCGTGTCTATGCCGACATCTTTTAGCGATCGTTGCGCCTTGTTCAGGGTTGCGGCATCACGAAATGGCCCGATATGCACGCGGTGCCACGTTTGACCGGAATGCTCAACTGACTCTATTCGCGCCTGATAACCAAGCAAAATGACGTCACCACGACGACGATCGGCATCACCCAGCTTCTGAAATGAGCCAGCTTGCAAGATCAGCTTGGGCTCGGCGACCGTCGGTGTTGCCGAGGGCGTCTTTTGGTCAGACGAAGTGGTCGCAACGGGCTCGCTGGTGGCGGTTTTGTCTGATGCTGGTTTGCTCGTTGCCGGCGCTTCGTCGTTGACCAGGACCTCGCTTTCTGGGAGCAGGGTATAAAAGGTGAACTCGGGCTTTCCTCTGGCGTCGGGGGCCGGTTGCTTACTTGCGGCGACTTTCTTCGGCGCTTCTTTCTGCGTTTCTTTCCGCGCTTCTATCTGATCGGTCGTATCTTGCGTTTGCTGGCTCGCAGCTGTGGTCGGCTGCTGTTTGGGCGGAGACAGGGCCATGAAGCCGAGCACGCACACAAAAACACCAGTCAGCAGCCCGCTAAAAAACCAACGCCAATGGCCGCTTTTTTTCGGATCGGGATGTTTGCGCGAGGACGACGGGGCGCGTTTTTTAGCGAAATCGTGAGCCATTAGGTGTTGAGCGCTGAAACATTCTGCTGGTTTGGGACTGAGCACTAATTATCGGACAGCATTCCCAAGTGTGCCACTTGTCAGAGTTGCAAAATCAGAAATCAGATTGCGGATCCACATCGATATGCCATCGAGCATCCTTACTCAGCCTGATCGCTGCGATGGCATCGGTTGCCTGCGATAGCGCCGTGTGCAGTAGCGCTCGCGACGCTGAGCGCAGCAGCAGCTGGAATCGATGCCGCCCTGCGCGCCGTTGCATGGTGGCAGGAAGTGGACCGATCACATCAAGACCCTCGATGCGGTTGATAGTGTTCAAGGCGTTGCGCAGCAGGTCTGTGCACTCGTCGCTTGACGGACTTTCGGCCCGAAGGACGGCGACATTGCAAAACGGCGGCATGCCGTGCGCGCGATGCTGTTCCAGCAGCGGGTCCATAAATGCCCGGTAACCTGAGGTTGCAAGACGATTCAACCACTCGTGCTCGGGGTGCATCGTTTGAATAAGCACGCGCCCGGGCTTCTCCGCACGACCAGCACGGCCGGCGACTTGAATCAGCAGTTGGGCGGTGCGTTCGGGTGCCCTGAAATCAGCGCTGAAGAGTCCGGCGTCAATATCCAGAACAGCAACCAACGTGACGTTGGCAAAGTGGTGGCCCTTGGCGAGCATCTGAGTGCCGACCAGAATGCATGGCTCGCCGCGATTGACGTCGTCCATCATCGATTCCATTGCGTCACGAGATTGCATCGAGCTACGGTCGATTCGACGTATCGGGGTGTCTGGAAAATGCCGCTGCAGCACGTGTTCGCATCGCTCTGTGCCGGCGCCAAGCGCACTCAGACGGGCGCTCCTGCAGCCTGGGCAACGTGCCGGGATCGGTGCTCGGGTGTCGCAGTGATGGCACCATAGACGGTGCTCGGCACGATGCAGCGTCATCCTGGCATCACAGTGGGTGCACTCAGAGATCCAGCCGCAGTCCGAGCAACACAGCACCGGCGCCCAGCCCCTGCGGTTTATGAATACCAGTACCTGATTGCCGCTTTCGATCGTGTGCCGGATTTCGCTGAGCATGCTGTCACAAATCCCACCATCCAGTTCCAGTCCACGCGTGCTCATGAGATCGATGGTCGGCGGACGCGCCGTGCCGGCCCGGCTGGGCAGAATCAGATGTTGATAACGGCTACTGCTTGCATTCGCGATGCTTTCCGCCGAAGGGGTGGCAGAGCCAAGAATGATCGGTATGTTGGTGTCGCGCGCTCTGTAAACAGCGACATCTCTGGCTGAATAGCGAAAACCATCCTGCTGTTTAAAGGACAGATCGTGCTCTTCATCGATAATGATGATTCCCAGGTCGGGCATCGGCGCGAATATGGCTGAGCGGGTGCCGATAACAACACGTGCAGAGCCCGTCGACGCCTGTCGCCACTGGTCGAGGCGCTGGGTATCGCTAAGACCTGAATGCAAAACCGCAACCACATTTCCAAAGCGCGCCCTGAAACGCCGCTCGGTCTGTGGTGTCAGTCCGATTTCGGGTATTAGAACCAGGGCCTGCTTGTCTGCCTGCAGTGTGCGCTCGATTGCCTGCAGGTAGACCTCGGTTTTACCGCTGCCTGTGACGCCTTCGAGTAAAAAGCAATTGAATTGATCCGCCCCGGCGCTGATAGCATCCAGCGCAGATCGCTGTTCGGCGTTCAACGACGGCGGTGTGCTGGCAGGAGCGGCTGTAACCGGAGTTGATGGCGGTGCGTCCTTGATACGAATCTCCTCAACCAAGCCCCGTTTGACCAGCGCGTTGATTAATTCCAGTCGTATATCCAAGTGTTTACGGACAGTGTTGCTGAGGATGCCATGCTCCCTGACCGTCAAGAGCGTCGCCGCCTGTGCAGGCGCTCGGGACAGCGCATTATCTGCGAGTCCGAGAGCGTCTGCGCTCAGCTGCCAAGCGCGTTCGGTGCTGAGCAGGTTCTTGCTGCCTGAACGCAACGCTACCGGGATGCAGCCAATCAGGGCCTCACCGATTGGAGCGTGATAGTACCGTGCAGCCCATTCGACCAGGCGCATGATGCGGTGAGGCAGGGTTGGTCCGTTGTCGAGGCGGCGGCTCGCCGCTTTGAGGCGGTCGATCTCGATATCCGGATCGTCGCAGATGTCGACGACGATGCCCAGTTTGCGCTGCCGGCCAAACGGCACCTCAATGCGTTCTCCGGGCAATATGTCGCGAGCATTAACGCCGTCGGGCGGAAGGTAATCGAAGGTTCGTCGCAACGGTACGGGCACTGCGACGCGCAGAATCGGGTTATCGGGCATTGGCTTCCTCGGCAATTTGCACACCGTACGGGCAAGGTGGCTTGCCAAAGCGCCGGCACAGCCCTATGATGCCGCGCTCTTTTAAATTCGGGCAAGTCGTCAGCCGCAGTATTTACAACAGTAGCTGCACGAGGGCGCGACACTCGACACTGATACTACAGGTTTAATCATGAAAGCTGATATCCATCCGAACTACACCGACATCAAGGCAACCTGCAGCTGCGGCAACGTCATTGAAACGCGCTCAACCCTCGGCTCTGACCTCAGCATCGATGTGTGCTCAGCTTGTCACCCGTTCTACTCCGGTAAACAGAAAGTACTCGACACCGGTGGACGTATCGATCGCTTCAAGAAGCGCTTCGGAAACGTTGGCGCTCGTCGCTAATTCAGGCGCTTTGGCGGCCTGAAAACATGGCCGTCTGCTAGATTTAGCAGCGCTACCGCGCCGTTCAAAACCCGCAGCTTCAGAGCTGCGGGTTTTTTTGTTGTCTTGAGATTGCTCTCCCTAAGTCGCATGAGACACTTGGCGTCCAGTGAGCGCGCCAGATGTGCTCAGAATATCTGGTGTGAATTGTATTCGTCGGGAACATAGATCTTGTCGACAGACTCGCCGTTCGGCGTGATCGTGGGAACAGATTCGACCGGAAATAACTCAAACTTTGCATCCGCCTGTCCCGGTGCCGCCAGCAGCCCGGTTTTGGGATCAATACGCACACTCACCAGACCAGTTGGTCGTGGCCGTAATTGCGTGTCCAGCCCCTTGGTTGCGACACGCATGAAATCGATCCAGATTGGCAGTGCGGCCGATCCGCCATATTCCTGTCGGCCAAGTTTTTGGTTTTGATCAAATCCTACCCACGCGGTGGTCACGATGTCGCCTACGTAGCCCGAAAACCACGCGTCTGTGGGCCCGTTTGTCGTGCCTGTTTTGCCAGCAATATCGCTGCGCTTCAGGGTTAATGCACGGCGGCCGGTACCCAATCGGATGGCATCTTTGAGGATGCTGTCGATCATATACGCCGCGCGCGGATCCATGACCTGTTCGGCATAGCGTTCGTCCGCGGATGCATCGGCGATTGCAAGCAGTTCCTCCAGTGAGTCTGCCTCCTCAAACTCATCATTGCTGCTACCACCAGCAATGCATTCGGTGCATGCGAGTTTTGGCTGCGCCTG
>Ga0181576_10002505_pt1 | contig 13699 bp, 4 predicted proteins | sample 101ome_22_FD_132464 | JGI IMG/M metagenome (GOLD analysis project Ga0181576, IMG submission 132464) | Coastal salt marsh microbial communities from the Groves Creek Marsh, Skidaway Island, Georgia - 101412BT metaG (megahit assembly) | ecosystem: Environmental > Aquatic > Marine > Intertidal zone...
GACGCTGCGCCCTCCGACGCCGCCGCCGACGCCTCGGCCTCGGACGCCGCCGCCGCCGCCGGAGCCGGAATCCCCCCGAGCCCCTGGGCTCCCCCGGGACCCTACCAGTACGCCGCCCAGTACGGGTACGGCGCTCCCAACTCCGCCCTCGCGGCCGCCCCCCCCAAGCCCGCCCCGGGCACGCCCACCTGGGTCCTGGTGGCGGCCGGGGCGGCCGTGGGGGCGGGGGCGCTGAAGGTGTTCGATTTTGTCAAGGGCGGGCCCGCGGGCATGCAGGAGAAGATGATGAAGGCCGCGATGGAGGCCGCGATGAAGAGCGCGGCCAAGGGGGGCGCCGGAGGGGGGAAACCGGGGATGCCGCCGGGCTTTGGCGGCTTCCCCGGGGCGGGCGCCGGAGGGTTTGGTGCTCCGGCGGCGCCGGGGGCGGGGGCGGGGTCCAAGGGGGTCGTCGACGTCAAGCCCGTGGCGACGACAGCGTCGACGTGGGACAAGACGGCCAAGAGGAAAGGAGGCGACGAGGCCGGAGGGAGCAAGAGCGCTCCCGACGGGTCGTCGACCTCGGCGCCCGCGGCGGACGCGGCCGAGTCCACCTCGGCGTCGGCGTCGGCCGGCAAAAAGCCCTCGGCGTTCGCCCGCGCCAAGGGCGCCTCCTCGTCGAGCTCGGCGTCGCCGTCTCCGCCCCCCACCTCGAGCCCCGCCGACGCCGCGGCGTCCGCCGGCGAGGCCGCCGGCGACGGCGCCGTCAGCCCCCAGCGCCGGGCCGCCAAGGCCATGCTGGACGCCATGCTCAGCGACCCCAAGGCCCAGGAGATGCTCTATCCCTACCTCCCCGAGGGGATGCGGGACCCCACCGTGTTCAAGGCCATGCTGGAGACCCCCGGGACGCGCGATCAGATCGAGGGGATGCTCGAGGCCCAGGCGGCCGCGCAGATGGCGGGCGGCGGCGGCGGCGACGACGCCGCCTTTGGCCTCGACCCCGAGCTCGCCGCGTCGCTCGCCGACTTCGACCCCTCCGGCCCCGAGGCCCAGGCCCAGTTCGACGCCCTCGGGGTCAAGCCCGAGGAGATGATGGCCAAGGTCATGGGGGACCCCGAGCTGATGAAGGGCTTCGCGAACCCCAAGGTGCAGCGGGCGCTGGTCGACCTGCAAAAGGACCCGATGAAGATGTTTGAGCACATGGGGGACCCCGAGGTGGGTCCGGTGCTGCGGCGCATGCAGGAGGTGTTCGCGCCCGAGGCGATGAAGGCGGCGGCGGCGCAGAAGGCGGGGGACGGGGCGTGAGAGGGGGGGGGTGGGGGGGGAGGCGCGGAGCGGGGCGCGGTTGCGGGCGTCGTCGTTTCCTCCCGTCCCTCGTCCCGTCGGCGTCGCCGCCGCCGCCGTCGTCTACCCCCCCGACCGTCTCTCGTCCATCATCCCGACCACTCGGAGCCGTCGTCGCTCTCGGACGGCTCCGCCGACTCGCTCGAGTCCGCGTCGGCGGCGGCGGCGGGACGGGCGGCGGCGCGGCGGCCGGGCTTGGGCTTGGCCGGCGTGCCCGCCAGGGAGACGTCGCACACGCTGTCGTCGCCGTCGTCCGCACCGTCGGCGGCCACCGCGACGGGGGCGGCCGGGCCGCCGCGGCCCCGCTTGGCGGCGGGCGGGCGGCCGGTGGGCGTGGGCGCGAGGGGAGAGAAGGCCGCGGGCGACGCCGGGGGCGCCGCGGCCCCCGGCGCGGGCGACGCCGCCGCCGCCGCCGCTCCCGCGCCGCGCGCCCCACCCCGGACGGCGCGCTTGCGACCGCCGCCGACCGCGGCCCGCGCGCGCCGCGCCGCGGCGAGGTCGGGCGTGGGAGCGCCGTCGTCGGTCTCGTCGGACGACGTGTCGTCCGCCGAATCGGACGACGCGTCCGAGTCCACGGTGTCGGAGTCGACCGTCACCGGGACCCGCTTGGCCGCGGGTCGCGCGGGCCGCTTGCCGGCGCCCGCGCCGGCGCCGGCGGCGGGTGCGGCCCGGGGGGCGGGACGGCTGGTCTCGGCGGCAGCGGGGACTGGGGCGGCGGCGACATCGAGAGTGGCGACGCGGCTCTGCAGGCGGGCCATGAGGCCACCGGGCTCGTCGTCCGAGGACGATTCGGCCCCCGTCGCGGCAGCCGCGGCTGCCCCCAGCCGAGCCCGCGCTGCGGCGACGGCCGCGGCCTCACCCTCGCCGGCCGCGGGGGCCGCGCGGCTGGGGACCCCAGCCGACCGCGCGGCGGACGCGCCCGCGGCCGTCTCGGCCGCCTGGGCAAGGTCCGCCGCCCGGGCCAGGAGCTCCTCCGTCGACAGGCGGGGCGCGTCGGCGTCGGCTGCGCGGCGCGCCGCGCGGCGCGCCGCCAGGGCGGCCGCGGCCTCCGTCTCGGCCGCCGCCGCGTCGATCGCCCCGACCTCGACGAGCCCCCCTGCGACCGGGGCGGCGGTCCGAGCCCGACCTCCTCTCTTCTTTCGCGCGGCCTCGATCGCCGCCGCCCCCGCCAGGCGCGCCGCGGCCACCTCGGCAGCCGCGTCCCTGCGCTGCGTCTCGTCCTCGGCGTCCAGGGCGTCTTCGAGCGCGTCGAGGTCGCCGCGCCAGATGGCGGCGGCGTTCGTCGCCCGCAGCGCCGCCACCCGGCGCTCCTGCTCCGTCGCCTCCTCCCGGATCTTCTCGACCTGCTCCCGGGTCAGGGACCACAGCGGCATGCCGAGCAAGTAGTGGAAGGAGGGGGCCCCCGCGCCCGCGGCGCCCCCTCCTCCGGCGCGTCGGGGGGCGCCGCCGGCCCCGTCGGCCTCGTCGTCGCTGGCCAGCCCATCCGCCTCGGCCGATGTGGCGCCGCCCCGGCCGGCCCGGCCCCCGGCCCCGGCGGCCGCCGCGTGCCGCGGAAGGCGGTCGAAGCCCGCCGCGTCGAGGTCGGCCTCGATGGCCGCGCGGGGCCGCCCGCTCACCACGATGCGGCCCGCCACCACCGCCGTGACAAAACGCGCCCGGTTGTCGAGGCGGCGCAGGGCGTCCTCGGCCGCCGACAGCTGAGCCTGGCGCCGGCGCTCGCACAGACGCAGACGGAGGGGGAAGTGCTCGAGCAAAATCTCCTCGGGGGAGCCGTAGCGCCGAATGCGGCCCGCCGCGTCGAACAGCCACATGTTGGTCGTCGTCACGGTACCCTCGAGCTTGAAGAACTTGTGGAGACCGACGCGCTCGGCGTTGCGCATCTGGGCCGGCGTCATCGTGACCTCGAACCGCACGGTCGAGTCGGTGTGGTGCTCGACGAAGTCTTCGATGAGGGCCTCGCCCGCGGCGGGGGCATCGTCGTCGCCGTCCCCGGCCGAGGCCTTGACAGCGCGGGCGGCAGCGCGGGCCTTCTTGGCCGCCGCCTCTTTGGCCTTGGCCGCCTTGGCCTTAGCCGCGGCGGTGGACCCGACCTTGTCAGCCACGCCCTTGGCTCGGCCCGCGGCCTCGGCGGTGCCGGCGGGGTCCATCAACGATTCGAGGAACTCCTTGTAGTCTTGAGTCCACCTCCGTGGGGGCAGCTCCGAGATGATGACGCGCTCATCGTCGACGCGCTCGCAGCGGCCAAGGAGGGAGAACCCGGCGCCACTGCCACCCTTGCCGCGGCGCTCGCGGTCCTCGCGAGCGACGGTGCCGGTCCAGCCTCGGAACCAGGGGTCGAGGGCCTCGGGGGCGAGGCCGTTGAGGAGGCGGCGGACGTTCTCGATGACGTCGCGGGGACGGTACGAGGGTACTTGGGTTGACCAGCCCGTGCCGATGCCATCGCAGCCGTTGAGGAGCGCGAGGGGAACGACGGGGACGTAGAAGGGAGGCTCGATGCGCTGGCCCTCTTCCTCACGCTCGGGCAGGAGCTCGTCGTCAGCTGCGGGGAAAAGGGCGCGGGCGAGCCGCGAGAGCCGGGTGTAGACGTACCGGGGCGAGGCTGCGTCTTTGCCGCCCTGGAGCCGGGTACCAAACTGGCCCGACGGCACGAGGAGGGGCGCGTTATTGGCTCCGACGAAGTCCTGCGCGAGGCCGATGATGGTGCCCGTGAGCGACGCCTCGCCGTGGTGGTAGGCGCTGTGCTCGGCGACGTAGCCGACGAGCTGGGCGACCTTGACATCGCGCGTCAGGCCGCGCTTGAAGCACCCAAAGAGCACCTTGCGCTGGCCCGGCTTGAGCCCGTCGATGGCCGATGGGATGGATCGTTCCACGTCGGCTCGACTGAAGAGCACGAGCTCGGTGTGGACAAAGTCGTGGACGGTCGCCGAAGCCTGCGACAGGTCGCGATAGGTGCCCTCGACGTAGCCCTCGATCCACGCCTTGCGGTCGTCGGCACGCTTCTTGGAGAAAGCGAGGTCGAGCGCGTCGCCGCACTGGCGGTCGTCACCCCAGCGCAGCGCCTTGACGTGGTTGGCCATGTCGGCAAAGTAGGCCTTGGCCTCGCGGGCCGTGCTAGTGCCAAGACCCTTGTAGTACTTGATGAGCCAGCCGCCCCCGCCACGCCCCGCCGCGCCAGGCGTCTCGGCGCGCCACTTATCGTACTCGGGCATGGTGTAGAAGGTGCGAATCTCGCGGCCCGCCGCGTCGGCATCTCCGAGCTGGGCCGCTGCCGCGCCCCGGCCGGGGGCGCGCACGGCGCGCACGATGGGCGTGATGAACTCGAGAAGGAACCCTGGCAGCTTCAGGAGCGACGGGTAAAAGTGGTGCAGGAAGTTGAGAACGAGGCCCTTGATGTGCGAACCATCGTGGTCCTGATCCGTCATGAGCATGAGGTGACCGTAGCGGAGGCCCTCGAGGTGGTCGGGGGAGTACACCTTGCCGAGGGTGAGACCGAGGATCTTGGTGATGGCCTGGATTTCGGCGTTGGCAAGAATCTGGGCATGGCTGGCCTCGCGCACGTTGAGGAGTTTGCCGCGGAGCGGAAAGACGCCGAAGCGGTCGCGACCGACGACCGAGAGGCCGCTCACCGCAAGGGCCTTGGCCGAGTCTCCCTCGGTGAGGACGAGGGTGCACTCCAGCGACCTCGGACCACCCGCCTCGTTGGCGTCGTCGAGCTTGGGGAAGCCGCGGAGGCGCCGGGACTTGCGCCCGTCCTTTCCTCCTTCCATCGCCTTCTTCAGCTCGCGGTTCAGCTTGTTCTGGTGCCATCTGAGGACAGCGTCCACGACCCCGCTGGCCAGGACCTGCTTGACGAAGGCGTCCGTCGGCTCAAAGGCCGACCCGAACCGGTCCGCCCGCAGCGTCAGCGTCTCCTTCGTCTGGCTGTCGAACGCGGGGTTCTCCACTCGGCAGTTGATGAAGAGCCGCAGGTGGTTGCGCACCTGGAATGCCTTGAGGTTCTTGATCTTGTGGGGCGGCTTGGCGAGAGCGTCCATGACCCTGGTCACGAGGAGGTCGGCAACGTGGGCGACGTGCGTGCCGCCGCGGGGCGTGGCGACGCCGTTGACGAAGGACACGTGCTGAAACTGGCCGTTCTCGGACGCGGCAGCGACGACCTCCCAGCGATCGCCCGAGCGGAGATGGGCCCGGGGGCAGCCGGGAGCGGCGGGGTCCGCCGAGGCGGAGCCGCCGTCGTCGGCGTCGGACGCCGAGGACGAGTCGTCGTCGTCCTCCTCCGAGGACGACGCCGCGTCACGTCCCTTTCTGCCCGTTTTCGCCGCGTTCCTTCTTTTGGGATCCGCCTTGGCGTCCTCGGGCGGCGGCGGTCCGAGGTAAAGGGCCGCGTAGTCGCCAAAGGACCGCACCCCCACCTCGCGCCCGCCGAGAAAGACGCGGAGACGGCGGCCGCGCGCCGTGAGGGGCGCCCCCACGCACCCTGCCGCGTCGATGGCGCGCCGCGCAAACAGGGCAGCGGCGTCGGCGTCGAGCCCGTTCGGCATGCCCAGCCGCACCAGATCGGGGGCGAAGGTCACCCGCGTCCAGTTCTCGGTCTTGGGGCACGGCTCCACGGTGGCCTCCCCCTTGTCCGTCATGTTGCGCCGCCAAGTCTGCCGGTAGCGCCGGCCCGATCCGGCTCCGTCGGCCGTCTCGACGGTGAACTCGGTCGAAAAGACGTTGCATAGTTTAGCTCCGTAGCCGTTGCGTCCCCCAGTCGTCTTGCGCTCGGCGTCGTCGTAATTGCTCGACGTCAGCAGGTGGCCGAAGATAAGCTCGGGGACCCAGCACCCCTCGGTGGCGTGCATCTCGACAGGTACGCCCCTCCCGCCGTTCTTGACCGAGACGGTGCCCCGCGCCAGGTCGACGTCGACGTCGAGCCGGTCGCACGTCGGGTCGCGCGCCCGGGCATCGCACGCGTTGACGAGGACCTCGTCGAAGATCTTGTAGAGGGCGGGCGTGTACGTGACCTTGCGGAGCGTCATGGTCCCCGCGTCGCCACGGGGCGCCGACGCGGGGGGGGGGGGCTGAACCCCGGCCGCGGGGGGGTCCCAGACCCACAGCTCCGCCACCTGAGGCTCGGTCGAGCCGACGTACGTGTCCGGGCGCAGCAGAATGTGCTCGAGCTGGGTCTTCTTCTGGTAGGTCTCTTCGACGGTGCGCTTTTTGCCGCCTCCCCCGCCGTCTGGGGCGGACGCCGACGTGTCGTCGCCCGACGCGCCGTCGGCCGCATTGGCTCGGCCCGAGGGCCCGAGAGGCGCCGGCTTGGCCTTGGCGGCAGTCGGCTTGCGGGCGCGGGAGGCGGCCGGCTTCTTGGCCCCCTGGGCTTTTTTGGCCTGAGGGAGAGGAAGGGGACGCGACGAGTCGTCAGAACGGGGCCGGGTGGGTCCGATCAGCCGGGCTGTTTCGAACGCGGGCGCGCAGCTCGGACGGGCGACGCTGGCGAAGCCGCAGACGAATCAGCACCATTCGTCTAGATTTGGTGGGTCCCGCGCGCGCATCCACGAATATATGGTACGAGCGGGGCGTGAGACTTCGAAACCGCACGGCCTCCGAGTCGCCAGAGCCCCTGAACCTCTCACCTTCGCTGGGCTCTCTCCCCAGTCGCTGGCACTCGGCTCCTCGCTCAGCGAAACATCCATAGCGACAAAGTTTTCCCTCTGAGAAGCTTCCCTCTTCATCCACACGAGATATGAAGGCGAGAGGGGCCGCGGGCGTGGGAGTTGCACGAGTCGTCTGCCGAGGGCGGTCGAGAAAGAGACGGTGAAAGCGACATCGCATGGGCAAGCGACCCAGGTAGATTGAGTGCTTCTGATGCGTCGAGGGCGCTCAGGCCTCGAACCCGGCCGGGAGCGGCCGCGGGAGGGAGCGAGAGAGGCGGCACTCGCTCCCGGCCGCGTTCTCATCGACGGGAGGCGAGATGGCGGGCGTCGTCGCTTTGCCATCCGTACAATTCTATTACCTTGAGTGGCCGTCGTCGTCGGCGCTCAGGGGCTCGCCGGGGCCGGGGCCGACACCCAACCCCCCCGCGCGCGGCGCCCCTGCCGCCCCGGGGGGACGCTTGGGCGGCCCGCCCCCCACCGCCCCCTTTTGCCCCCATTCCCCACGCAGCCTCCTCGGCCCCGCCGCCGCGCGCGGTCGCCCCCCCCGCGCCCCCGTCGGCCCCTCGGTCGGGGCCGGCGATTTGCACCGCGGCGGCGTCCGCGACGGCGGACGCCCCACGGACCGCGCCTCCCGCGACCCGAGCCCCGGCCGCGACCCCGCGGTCCACGTTCCCGCCGCCCAGGGCAACGATACGCGTGCGCCTCGCCCCGATGACCGGCGTCCCGGCGTCGTCGCCGCCGAACGGGGTCTGGAGCGGGGCCTCGGGGGGCTGACGATCGGCGTCGGTCCGGCGGGGCCGTCGGGCCGGGGCGTCGGTCGTCGCGTCGACCCGCCCCTGACGCCCCCGCACGTCACTGTCTCCGGTCTCCTGCGGGGACCGGCGCACCCGAGCGCCGCCGCCGCCGCCGCCGCCGCGCCGCCTTCCCTCGCGCCGCCGGCCGCGAGCGCCGACGACGGCGCGACCGCGCCTGGGCCCGCACCCGAGCGGCCTGTCCCCCCCCGGGCGGCAGCGGACGACCCCTCAAACCACCTCCGGCTTCCCACGGCCGCCGTCGGGGCGGGCATGTCCCTGGACATCCGGCGGCACGGAGGGGGCGGCGGGGGGGGGCGAGGGGTCGGAGGAGACCGGGGAGCGTCGGCCGGGGACGACGACGCCGTCTCCACCGCCGCGGTTCCGCCCTTCACGGGCGGGGCCGGGGGCGGCCCGGGGTCTCCCGCCGGGGGGGCCGACCCCACCGGGTGGGGGTGGGGCGGCGTCGGACGGCTCTCGCCGTCCCCCGCCGGCGGCGGAGTCGGCTTCGACGGGGGGCCGGGGTCGGGGTCGGCGGCCGGCGGCCCGGGCGACGGGGGGGGGGCGCTCCGCCTCCCCTCGCTCAGCGGGGGCTCCGCCGCCGCCTTCCCCCCCGCCCCGCCCGGGGCCCTCTCCCCGGGGCTCTTTTCGTCCCGCGACTCCTCCCTCTCCGGGGGGTGGGGCGGCGGCGTCGTCGTCCCCGCGGCGGCCGGGGCAGGCGCGGCTGGCTCCTCCGCGGGCGCCGCGTCGGCGGCCGAGGCCGGCCAGGCGCGGGGTCGCCGCCACCCCCTCCAGCGGCGCGGCAGCCACGGCGCGCCGGGGTTCCTCAGCGGCGGCGCCAGCCCGGAGCGGGCCGGCGGAGACCTCTGGGGAACGACCGGGACCGCCCCGGCCGGGGGGCCCGTGCCGCTGGCGGCGCCCCTCCCGGGGCCCGCGGCCGGCGCCGGGGGCGGCGGGCAGGGGCGATACGGCGGCGGCGACGGCGGCGTCGGGGCCGGGTCGGCGGGCGGCGGGGCGCGGTCCCCGGACCCCCTCGCGGCGCTGCGCCGGTCGGGCGGGGCCCTGCCGACGGGGGCGTCGTCGTCCCTCCCCCGGCCGCCGACGGGGGCGTCGGGGGAGGCGGGGCCGCCGCTCCTCCGCGGCGGGGGGACGCCCCTACACGGAGTCCACCGCGGCGGTCACGCCGGGCTGGCGGCGGGCGCCGGGGGCGCGCGCGGCGGCGTCGGGTCCGGCAGCGTCGACGCCGACGGTCCGCGCCCCCCGCTCGGGTGGGGGGCGGACCTGGACGGCGCCGACGAGGGGGGGCGCGAGTCCACGCTGGGCCCCGAGTCTCCGTCGGCGAGGGGCCCGCTCCCGCTCCGCCCGGCGGGCGACTGTGCCGGGCAGGGCCCGCCCTCGGCCCCCCCCGGCTGCGGCCCCCGCGGGCGGCCGTGGTCCATGGCCGGCCACCGCAACCCCGTGCACACGCCGTCGGCGTCGTCGGTCGAGGGGCGATCGGCCATCGAGGGCGAGGGCTCGTTCGTACCGCCGCCGACGGCGGGAGCCGGGTCGCTGGAGTCGGAGGACTCGACGCGGGCGGCCAGGGTGGCAGCGGGGTGAGGGGGGGATGGCGTGTCGCGAGTACGATAGCGGCGACGCTGTCCTTTGGCTGCCCGTTCCCTCCCCGTCCCGCCGACCATTTCGACTCGCCGCGCGTCCGGCCTCGCCGTGGTCGTCTGCGCGGCGCTGGCGAGCGAGCGTGCGCCGGCCGCGCGAGCGACGCCCTCGAACAACGGACGACAGCTAACGTGGCAGAACGCGCGATGGACACCAAACGCCCCGCCATTGCCGACGTCGATTCTGCGCGTGTCCTCTCCTCGAGCATTCCCGGCGCTTCCGCCGGTTTGGAGAGAGATGAGCTCCGGCGAGCGTCGCGGAGAGGCCGCGCCGCGGCTGAGCGCATCGGGGCGAGAGGCGGTGCCCCCGCGTCGAGGAACGCGGGCCCTGATCCTCCCGCCTCACGCCCCCCGCCGCTGAACGGGGAGCTGGCCCTCGGGGACGCAGATGTGGCCCGCGAGATGTCGCAGCCGTCGGCCGACGGCGGAGGTGGGGCCGCCGCCGGACGCCCCTCCGCGCTCTCGCCGCTGTCTGCCGCGCTCGCCGCCGAGGTGGAGGGGGTCGGCGCTGGAGCGCGCGTCGGATCGGGCGTGGCGTGGGCCGCCGCCACGCCTCCCCCCGTTCGCGTTCCCGAACCTCGCCCGGGGAACCCGGGTCTGCCAGGGCGCCCCGCTCCGCCCGGCTCCCCCCCCCAAGCCCCGCCGCCCGGCCGAGGCGGAGACTCCCCCCCCGGCCTATCGAGCAACTCCGACGACGACGACTCCTCGCCCACGCCGCCCCGTCTCGTCGCGGCCGCCTCGGGGGCGAAGACGGGCGACGGCGGCGCCGAGCCCGCGGAGAGAGCCGCCGCCCGCGCCGCCGTCCGCCGCCGTCGCCGCCCCGTCGTGCCGCGGACCGACCCCTCCCTGGCGCGGAGCCTGGGCCGAGCCGAGTTCGAGGGCCTGCTGTCCGAGGCGCAACGGGCGGGCGAGTCGCGGACAAGGGACACTCTCTCGCTCTCTCCCTCCCTCCCTCTCCTGCTCTCTCTCTCTCTCTCTCTCTGTCGCTCTCTCTCTCTCTCTCTCTGTCGCTCTCCGTCCTTCCGTATCTCATTCTCTCGGCCGTCGACCGGGTCCCATCCAGCCCGAGCCCGTCTCTTCGCCCTCTTCCAACACAGGCCGAGCCGCGTTGCGCGAATCGACCAGGGTCGACGAGTTTCTGCGCGACGCCACGGCACGGAGGTCGGCGGCTGCGGCGGCGGCTCCGGCCGACGTCCGTTCCGTCCCCGGGGACCGCTCCCCGTCCCCGCCGGCCGATCCCTCGCACAGTCCCCGGGGACGGGCGCTGTCCGAGGGCCCCAGGGGAGAGAACGCGCCCGCGGGGACCAGAGGGAGAGTGGCGGCGGCGGCGGCCCGGCGGAGCATCGAGGGGGGCGGTTCGCCGTCGGAGCCGCGGTCGTCTCCGGAGGGGGCCGCGGCCGCCTTTCGGGGTCCTCGTCGGGGCCGTTCGGCGCCGCGGACCACGGACGACGGCGGCGTCGGATTGGGTCCGGCCCGGAGCGCCCGCAAGACGGCCAACCACCTCGAACCCGATCCGGCCTCCCGGCGCCGGTCGTCCTCGGCGGCCGGTCGACTCCGCCCCGGCGCCGGCCGCGAGCCCGCCCCCGCCGCGCCTGCGGGCCCCGTTGCCGCCGCCGCCGCTCGCGCCCGAGCCGCCACGGCGGCGACGAGATCGCCCGCAGCGGCCAGTTCGGCGCCCCGAAAAGTTCCGTCTGGCATCTACAGCGCCCGCGCCGAAGCGGCGACTGCCCGAGCGGCGGCCGAGCGGCGCGAGGCGGTGCGGCGGTCCGCCGCGGCGGCTGGCCGTGAAAGGGCCGCGTCGCCGGCGCGGTCCCGCGGCGGCGGCGTCGGCGGCGGCGGCGGCGGCCGGAACGGCAGCCGCCCCGCGTCGTCTGGGCGCCAGTCGCGAGCCGGTGAGTGGGGTATTGCCGGACCGACGACGACGTCGACAACGACGACGGCGACGAGGACGGAGGCGACACGGCGCCCGGCGCCTGGTGGGGGCGGCTTCGTGCCCCCCTCGCCCGGCACCCCGGCGCGCCGTCGTGCCGCCTTGTCTATCGCTGCCGTCGCCGCCGAGGCCGAGACGGAGGCGATCGCTGCGGCGCGGCAGGAGCGGGCAGGGCCACCGTCTCGCTACTCCACCGCCCGCTCTCTCGGTGCCGGGATGGGCGGAGGTGGCGGCAGCGGCGGCGCCGCTGTCCGCGCCGCTGCGCCGCGTTGGTCCACGCGCGAGCCCAGCGCCTCCGTCGCCGCCCCGCCCTCGCCCGGAAAGGGAGGTTCTTTCGCCGCCTCCCCCTCCGCCCGCCCGTCGCAGCCCCGCCGGGCCCGTTCGACCGTCTCTACCGCGGCCAACCCCGCCGGCCCCGGTGTCGACCCTGCGCCCCGTCCCTTGCGCCGGTCCCTCCACTCGGACGTTCGCCCCGCCTCGGCCCGGCCCCGCCCCTCGGCCGCCGCCCGCGCCAACGGCGGCTGGGATCCCCTCCTCTCCACGCCTCCGCGAGGCGGGAGCGCGGTCGGAGGGGGCGGGGGCGGGGGTTGGCCCGGGGCGGGCGACGCCGACGGGACGGAGGGCGACGCGGCGCAGGACCGGGGCCGTCGCTTGGCGGAGGCCCGGCGGCGCTACGGCCGCAACTTTTCCCGGAGGGACGGGGTGGGGGGGTCGGGAGGAGGAGGATTCGGAGGCGAGGGCGGGGGCTCCGAGGGCCAGGGGCCCCCGCGCTCCGGGCCGCGGCCCCGCACGGCCGTGGCGCGGCCGGCGGGCGCCGACGCGGCGCCCCGGCCGGCCCCGCCCGCCCCGGCGCCGGCCCCGCCCGCCCCGGCCGCCCCCGTCCCCGCCGCCCCCCCGTCTCCCGCTCGGCTACCGCCCCCCTCGCCCCGAGAACGGGCCAAGAGCGAACGGGAGCCGCCCGAGGTGAGGGAACTGCGGAAGGCGCTCAGGCGGGCCCTGGAGGCGGAGGCGTCCCCGGGGGCGGCCCCGCCGGCCGAGCGCGCCGCGCCCCCAGACCCGACGGGGGGGCTGCGGCCGCCGGCTTGGTCGGGCGGGCGGCGGGCGGCGCCGCTGGCGTTGCCGGGGGGTGGGGCGGGGGTCGCCGCGGCGCCCGACGCCGCTCCCGACGCGGCGCCGGTCCGGGCGCCGGCGCCGGCGGCGGCGACGGCGCGGCCGCGGCGGGGCCGCGCGGACTCGATTCAGACGGGCGCGGCGGTCGCGCGGACGGACGGTCCGCGCCGACGTCCCGCGGCGGCGCCCGAGCCCGGTCCCCGCGGAGAGCGGGGCCCGGCCGACCCGCCGGTCGTCGCGGCCCCAGCCAGGGCCGACGGGCCGCCCGGACGCCCCGCCGCGGCCCCCGCCCCGCCCCGGCGGCCGCCCCGCGGCGTCTTCTCCCCGACGCCGCCCGTGGCCGCCCGCCGCCCGCCGCCCGCACCCGCCCCCGTTCCCGCTCCCGCTCCCGCCCCGGCCCCCGCCCCCGCGTCTCGCGCCGTCGCCGCGGCCCGGCTCGACTCGCCCGACCCCGTCGCCGAGGCGACCTTCCTCTCCCTCCTGGGGGGGTCGCCTGGCCGCCGGGGGCAGGGGGACTTCGGGGCGACCTCCCCGTCCGTCGTCGGGGGGGTCGGCGGCGGGCGGGGCCTCCTCTCGGCGACGGCGTCGCCCGAGGCCGTGCCCCTGACCCCGCCGGGGGTGACGGGCGCGGGCTGGCGCGGGAGGGGCGCGGCGGCGGCCCCCGCGTCGTCGACGGGGCCGGTGGCCGCGGCGGCGGCGCGCGCGGCGGCGGCACGAGCGGCCGGCGGCGCCGCGGCGCCGCCCTCCGCGCGGCCCAGCGCCGCCGCGCGCGTCTCCCGCTCCTCGGGGGCCGCCCGCCCGGCGCCCGGCGCCCGTCCCGCGCCGGCCCGCGCCCTCGCCCCCGACCCCGCCCCCGCGGCGCGGGCCGCGGGGCCCGTCGCCGCCGCCGCCGCCCGCGCCACCGCCGCCCGCGCCGCCGCCGCCCGCGCCGCCGCCGCCCGGGAGCGCACTGTGAGGGAGGAGACGGCCGAGTTCATCCGCCTCGAACGAGAGGCGCTGAACGCCGAGGTGGGGTGGTGACGGGGCGTGCGAAACGGTGCGGAGGCGGGCGGGGCAGCGTGGAGGCGGGCGGGGCGAGGGGGCGGGGCGAGGGGGCGGGGCGAGGGGGCGGGGCGAGGGGGCGTGGCGAGGAGGCGCGACCTCGCCGGCGATGACAATACGGCCCATCTTCCCTCCCCCCGTCCCCCGTCCTTCCCCCCCCCCCGCCCCCCCCCCCCCCCCCCCCCCCCCCCCCCCCCCCCCCCCCCCCCCCCCCCC
>Ga0181576_10002507_pt1 | contig 13693 bp, 8 predicted proteins | sample 101ome_22_FD_132464 | JGI IMG/M metagenome (GOLD analysis project Ga0181576, IMG submission 132464) | Coastal salt marsh microbial communities from the Groves Creek Marsh, Skidaway Island, Georgia - 101412BT metaG (megahit assembly) | ecosystem: Environmental > Aquatic > Marine > Intertidal zone...
AACCGATTCATATTCATGCTGTTCCATCCATGACTGCATATCATTTAAAACCGTAGACAGATAATCCACACCATTTTTCAACAGCGCTGAAGTCATATGACAAACATCTGCACCGGCCAGTAACATTTTCATCGCATCCTGATAATTATGCACGCCACCGGTTGCCGCCAAAGAGCAGTTAACCTTACCAAACAATATCGCCAGCCAGCGCATTGCCAGCAGACTTTCTTCAGAACGGGAAAGGTTAAGACTATGACCGACAAACAAGGTATCGAGGTCTATATCCGGCTGATAAAAACGATTAAACAACACCACACCTTCAACGCCGATATCGTCCAGTTGTTTGACCATATTGCCGGGTGAACTGAAATATGGCGACAGCTTCATCGCAATAGGTATGGAGATATGCTGTTTAAGCTCCCGTAACAGGCTACTGTAACGCATCTCGACATCTCTGCCGCTTTCGTTAATATCAGCCGGCACATGGTAGACATTGAGTTCAATAGCATCAGCGCCACTCGCCTGTAACAGCAAAGCATGATCAATCCAGCCGCCGGGAGTATTACCATTAAGACTGGCAATCACCGGGATATCCAAAGCCTTTTTTAATGCCGATAGATGCGTCAGGTATTTATCCAGATGTGAACTGCTCTGAAGATCTGCCGGCAGATAATTAGCCGCTTCACTATGCCCGGCTTCGTTGAGAATATAGTCATACATCATTTCATCATCTTCGATTTCCTCTTCAAACAACGAATACATGACCAGCGCGGCAGCACCGGCATCTTCGAGTCGTTTGGCATCATCCAATGATTTTGACAAAGGTGAAGCAGACGGCACCAAAGGATTTTTCAGCTCCAGGCCAAGATAATGCGTTTTCATATCCATAGTCAGATTATTCCTTACTATCGTTTTGATGTTTTTCGTAACTATAATCGAGTGCCGCCAATTGTGCATAATGCTGCCAACGGGCTTTTACCTGTTCACCAGCCTGTTGCATAAACTGTTCGGCAGCTTCCGGATGGCTGCGCTTCAACATACTAAAGCGGGTTTCATTACCCGCAAATGCCGCATATTCCACCGAGGGCTCGGCAGAATCCAGCGACATGGGATTCTCTCCCTGATGAAGTTTACGTGGATCATAGCGCAGCAGATTCCAGTGCCCCGACTTGACCGCTAAATCCTGCTGAAGCAGGTTGTTCCGCATATCGAAGCCATGAGCAATACAGGGACTGTAAGCAATAATGATAGACGGTCCATCATACGACTCCGCCTCAAGAAAAGCCCGAATGGTATGCACATCTTTGGCACCGAAAGCAACATGCGCAACATAGACATGTTCATAGGCCATCGCGATCATGCTTAAATCTTTTTTAGTGACCGCTTTACCACCTGCGGCAAACTTGGCTACCGCACCGGTAGGCGTAGCCTTGGACATCTGCCCACCGGTGTTCGAATAAACTTCTGTATCAAGTACCAGGATGTTGACATTGCGTCCGGATGCCATCACATGGTCGAGTCCGCCAAAACCAATATCATAAGCCCAGCCATCTCCCCCGATTGACCAGACACTTTTACGGACTAGATAATCGGCAATATCCAAAAGGCGTTTTGCCGGTTTATCGTCCAGGGCCTGCAACTGTTGTTTCAGGATTTCGACATCGTCACGCTGAGCCTGAATCTGTGTTTCATCGCGTTGTTCATTCAGTAACAGGCGCTGTATCAGTGCATTGTCGATTGTGGGCGGTAGTTTCTGCAGCAGACTGGTGGCAAAAGCTTTCTGATGATCAATGGCCATGCGCATACCTAATGCAAATTCGGCATTATCTTCAAATAACGAATTTGACCAGGCGGGACCGCGTCCATTATCGTCCTGACAGTAAGGTGTCGTTGGCAGATTACCGCCATAAATTGAGCTACAGCCGGTAGCATTGGCAATCACCATGCGATCACCAAATAGCTGGGTTGCCAACTTGATATAAGGCGTTTCACCGCAACCGGCACAGGCACCGGAAAATTCAAACAAAGGCCTGCTGACCATGGCATGTTTCATGGTCGTAAATTTCAAGGCTTTGCGGTCATACTCGGGCAAGCTCAGGAAAAACGCCCAGTTGGCTTTTTCAGCCTGCAGATGTTCATCGATGGGTCGCATGTTCAAGGCTTTGCGCGAGACATTGGATTTGTCTTTGGCCGGACAAACTTCAACACACAAACCACAACCGGTGCAATCTTCAGGTGCTACCTGATAACTGATATGCCAGCCTTCACCGAACTCTTTGCCTTTTACCTGAACATGTTTGAATCCATCCGGTGAGCCAACCGATAAATCCTCGCGAAAAATCTTGCTGCGTATTGCCGCATGCGGACAGACAAATGGACACTTGCCACAGTGAATACACAGGTCTTCTTCCCAGATCGGTATTTCCAGTGCAATACGACGTTTTTCAACTGCAGCGGTTGATAATGGCCAGGTGCCGTCAGCAGGTATCATGGATACCGGAATCCGGTCACCATTGCCCTGCAACAGGGTTGCAGTGACTTTTTTGACAAACTCACTCGCTGCATCCGGTACCGGAGGTTTAATCGCAAAACCATTCACATGATCTTTGACGGTTGCCTGATACAGATGTGCCAGTGTTGCATCAATCGCTTCAAAGTTACGCTGCACAATGCGCCGGCCTTTGCGGCCATAGGTTTTTTCTACAGCCTGCTTGATACTATCAATAGCCTGCTGTTTCTCCAGCACACCGGAAATAGCAAAAAAGCAGGTTTGCATAATGGTGTTAATGCGTCGCCCCATGCCGGTATCGGCAGCAACTTTATAGGCATCAATAACCCACAGATCAATGTTCTTGTCGATGATTTGCTGCTGCATGCGAGACGGCAGAGTATCCCAGAGCGTTTCTGGTGACTCACTGCTATTGAGCAAAAAAGTGGCGCCCTGTGCAGCCTTTTCCAGCATATTGTACTTCTCAATAAATACCGGCTGGTGACAGGCAATAAATTGCGCTTCATCATTTTCAATCAGGTAAGCCGAGCGAATATAAGAAGGTCCGAAACGTAAATGCGAGACGGTTACAGCACCGGCTTTTTTTGAGTCATAAACAAAATATCCCTGCGCAAACATATCCTGCTGCCGACCGATAATCTTGATCGAGTTTTTATTCGCCGAGACCGTGCCATCGCTACCCAGGCCATAAAACAGACAATGTCGATACTGCCGGCTGGCCCGGGTTCTGAATTGCTCATCCCATGCCAGACTCAAACCTGTCACGTCATCATGAATACCAATGGTAAATTCGGTTTTTGGATGATCTGCAGCCAGTTCATCGAAGATGGCCTTGATCATGCCCGGGGTAAATTCCTTGGACGATAAACCAAAACGCCCGCCAATAACTTTGGGCATATGCTCAAAAACCGGTTGTCCGCTTTGTGCATCGCGCGCGAATGCGGTAAACACATCCTTGAATAGTGGCTCACCATCAGAACCGGGCTCTTTGGTGCGATCCAGCACCGCAATAGCCTGTGCAGATGCAGGTAATGCGGCTAACAAATGTTCGGCAGAAAAAGGCCGGTAAAGTCTGACCTTTAGCACACCAACCTTGTCTCCATCAGCCAGCAGATGATCAATCGTTTCATGCACAGTTTCAGCACCGGAACCCATTAGAACAATGATGCGCTGCGCATCAGCAGATCCATGATAATCAAACAGCCGATAGGCTCTGCCGGTCAATGCTGCAAAGCGATCCATGATGCCCTGAACAATATCGGGCATTGCAAGGTAATAACGATTAACCGTTTCGCGCCCCTGAAAATAGACATCCGGATTTTGTGAAGAACCTCTTAACACCGGCGCATCCGGTGTTAATGCCCGCTGCCGGTGTTGACGAATCAAGTCATCACTGAGCAACTCGTGCATGATCTCCAGCGGCAACTGTTCAACCGAGGACACTTCATGAGAAGTCCGGAAACCATCAAAAAAATGCAGTACTGGAATACGTGACTCGAGCGTCGCCGCCTGCGCAATCAAAGCCATGTCCATGACTTCCTGTACCGAGTTCGATGCCAGCATTGCAAAACCGGTTTGGCGGCAGGCCATGACATCCTGATGATCACCAAAAATAGATAACGCCTGCGCCGCCAATGAGCGGGCGGCCACATGAATCACGGTCGAGGTTAATTCACCGGCAATCTTGTACATATTCGGGATCATCAACAGCAGACCCTGACTAGCCGTAAAGGTAGTGGTCAAGGCTCCGGCCTGCAAAGCACCATGCACAGCACCGGCAGCACCGCCTTCACTTTGCATTTCAATCACATCAGGGACTTCACCCCAGATATTGGGCAATTGCATTGCTGAACGCTCATCCGAGATTTCACCCATCGGCGATGCCGGGGTAATCGGATAAATCGCAATAACTTCGTTGGTTTGATGAGCAACATAAGCGGCCGCTTCGTTACCATCAATGGTTACTCGAGTGGAATCTGCCATAGGTCAAACCTGCTGAACTGAATATATCAAGTATTAGCGCAAGCAGGTTTTCAAGGCATGATATGAGTCAAAAGATTGCCAGATAAACCGCCTCAGGCGAGGTTTTCACCAACCAGTTCCATCAAACTATGGATAGGTTTCTGCCAGTTAGCTTTGGCCGCAGCACCCATAAAATTTATTCGGCAACTACCGCAGGATGTCACCAGCGCCCCGGCACCGGTATCGTCAACCTGCTGACTCTTCAGTTCAAAAACTTTCTGGCGTAACTCAGAGGCACGATTAATCAGAAAGACACCGGCCCCGCCACCGCAACAGTAGTTCATGGTACCGTGCGAATCCATTTCCCGCAGATCAACACCTAGCGCTTTTAATACTGTGCGCGGCTCATCAAGGACGCCACCATGGCGGCCGACTTTACAGGGATCGTGATAAGTCACAACCTTATCACCGCTTAATGCTTTGACTTGCAAACGTCCCGAGCCGATTTCACGACCAAGAAACTCCGAGACGGCTAATACTTCAAAAGGTAATGGCCCGCCATGTTCATTTGCCCCTTCCCAGCGCATCGCAGGATAGGCATGGCCGCACTCGGGCACGATAACTGTTTTTGCACCACATTTGATGGCTTCCTGAGTGATACGCTCGGAGGCCATTTTCTGCACCTGTTCATATCCGGACAACATGCCAAAGTTGGCACCTTCAAAGGCACAAGTATGAATTGTCCAGTTAACGCCCAACTGATTCATGACCTTGACCGTTGAACGCAGCACGTCTTTGTAAAGCTGAATATCGAGGGTTGAACTTAAGACCAGAATATCGGCCTTTTCTTTGTCGAGAGGCACATCCAGACCTTCTGCGCGAATTTCTTCGACCAAGGCTTTTAACATATCCGGGCCGGCACCAAATACCGTACCCCGACCACCCTGCTCCTGCATCACCGCCCGCAGTTCAGCCGGAATCAGACCGGCTTCTGCCAGACCCTGACGCATGACATTGACCATACTCGCAATATCAATGCCCATAGGACAGACGATGCCACAACGACCGCATTCCGTGCAGCTGTCATAGACCAGTTCCTGCCACTGCTCAAGTTCCTGGGCCGTAATGTCCGGTGTTGTCATACGGTAAAACCAGCCAAACGCGCCTTTTTCCCGACGATAAAAACGCTTTAGCAGATCGAGCTTGTGGATAGGTGTATAGCGGGCATCTTCGGTCGTCACATAAAAATGACAGGCTTCTGCACATAATCCGCAATGTACACAGGATTCCATATCAACGGCTTTTGGCGTATCGAGTTTGGCGGCAAACACAGCTTTGGCGCGACTGACCCGTTCTTCATCGGAGAAGTCGGTAGCCTGAGCCATGTCAGCAAGACCTTTGATCTGCTGCAAAAAGCCCTGAAACATATTCATATCAACGCTCATAATAGGCTCCGCTTAAATATTAACGCCACGACGACCAAAGTGCGCACCCATATAGCCGCGACTGAAGAATACCGTAAAGGTATGCATCAACATGCTGAAAGGAAAATAAATCAGCAGGAGCTCACAACTGAACAGATGCAAAATCCGCAGTGATTCATAAGAACGTGCCAGAGCCAGACAACCGGTCAGCATGACAATGAATGTCAAAATAGAAGCCAGATGATCGCCCTTTGTAGTGATCATTCGGGTTACAGGATGCATGATGCGATGCAACCATAAAATCAACAATCCGATAAATGCCATTTCTGCTGTAATCAGAAACAACCAATGAGGCATCACAACCCATTCAAAACCAACCACATGATCACGCAGAAATTCCATATGCGGCGCTGCGAATATCAGCAGGGCAAATAAACCGACATGAAACAGATAACCTGCGTAAACAGTCAGTTTAATCCTTGGCATGAACTGCTTGTGCGGCACAAAACGGGTGATATTGGTGCCGATCGCACCGGCGATTGCAGATGCCCTCGGTTCGCTATAGTTTTTCTGATAACCCCTCGAAAGCATAACCAGTAAACGCCATAACACACCAACCACAAACACCGCTACAGAAAAGTACCAGAGAGGTCCTTCCACAAACTCGCTAACGCTCACAATCCGATCTCCTCTTATGATGATTTAGGGTTATCAGCCGACTGCCGCTGCATGACTTCCTGATACCAGAGATCATGGTGTGATTTCGCCCAGTTACTATCAACATAGCCGGTACTCATACTGTCAAGACTACCTTCCATGCCAACAGAGCCAACGTACATATGACCAAATGACAACGTGATCAGCACCACTGCACCAACCCCGTGAGCAACCAGCGCCCATTGCAGATATTCCCGACCCTGTTCAAAGTTGGGGAACAACAGAATCAGACCAGACACACAAAGCCCCAAACCGATAATCGTTACCAGCCAGAACCAGATCTTCTCACCGGCATTAAAGTATCCTGCCTGCGGATGCCCACCAAACGCACCACCGGCTTTCAGCAACCATTTGACATCGACCATATTCGGAATGTTTTTCGCAGCAAAACGCATTGCCATTAATACGATACCAACCAGAAACGGCGGCCCAAACAAGTTATGCCCTTCTTTGCAGGCACTGGCAATCAAACCGAAGGCTTCTTTGCCAAATACAGGTAAAACAGCATAACGCCCGAGTAACAGCAGCAAACCGGTTAACGCCAGAAAAATAAACAAAATCGCGACATACCAGTGCACCACCCGGTCAAAAGTTTCAAAGCGTTTTATCACCTGACCGGAGCGGCCATCCGGAATTTTGATACGCCCTTTGACAATAAATGTCGCAGCAAGCAGCACCAGCATACCGACAAGAAAATATGGCGCATATGGAATCAGCAAAGACAGTCGATAGTCCCTGAACTCTTCACCACTGACCCGCATAAATTCAGCACTGTCAGTCCCGCGAATCTGGGTACGGCCATTGCTCTCAGCATTGCGCTGACGAACTTCATTCCACAAATCCGCACCCGGGTTTGGCACTGCAATCGGAGAAACTTTATTACCGGCCTGTTCCGCCAGCACTGAAGATGACCCTAAGGTCACCATCAGAACCAGCAAACTGCTTAACCACCAGTGCATCAGGGAAAATTTCTGCACGCTTGTTTGGCTATGCATGGATGGTTACTCCTGATTAACTATAACTTTAGCTTTTAACTCTATAACGGATAACGGTTATCGGTTAACGATCAGCTGTCGCTACTGCTTTTGCCTTTCATGCCGCGAGTTGCACGTAATGAGCCGTTCTCATATCCGACGCCCCATTCCATAACACTGGCACCACGATTAACCACGCGCTTGCGATAAATATCCGAGACCACATTGGCATCACCTGCCAGCAGGGCTTTGGTAGAACACATTTCCGCACAAAGCGGTAATTTGCCTTCAGCCAGACGATTAGAACCGTACTTAGTGTGTTCCGCTGCACTATGATCTTCTTCAGGACCTCCGGCACAGAAGGTACATTTATCCATCTTGCCGCGAGAAGCAAAAGCACCATCTTCAGGAAACTGCGGAGCGCCAAACGGACAGGCATAGAAACAATAACCACAGCCGATGCAGATATCTTTGTCATGCAGCACAACACCGTCAGCGGTGGTGTAGAAGCAATCTACCGGACAAACTGCCGCACAGGGCGCATCAGAACAATGCATACAGGCTACCGATAAAGAGCGTTCGCCCGGTTCACCGTCTTTAATGGTGATCACTCTTCTGCGGTTAACGCCCCAGGGAACTTCATTTTCATTTTTACAGGCTGTTACACAGGCATTACATTCAATGCAGCGTTCTGCGTCACAATAAAATTTCATACGAGCCATTATATAATCCCCTTGTTATCAAGCTTTGCTGATACGACACAGACTGCATTTGGTTTCCTGCATCTGCGTAACCGAGTCATAGCCATAAGTCATGGCCGTATTACAGGCTTCTCCTAAAACATAAGGATCGCAGCCTTCAGGATATTTATTACGCAGATCCTTACCCTCAAAGACACCGCCAAAATGGAAAGGCATAAAGGTCACACCGGCAGCAACCCGGCGGGTCACCATGGCTTTGACTTTGACTTTGGCACCTTCTGCACCTTCAACCCAAACCATTTCACCATCTTTGATACCGGCGTTATTCGCATCACGCGGATGAATCTCAACGAACATGTCCTGCTGCAGTTCTGCCAGCCATGGATTCGAGCGGGTTTCGTCACCACCACCTTCGTATTCAACCAGACGTCCGGAAGTTAGAATCAAGGGATAATCGGTCGAATAATCCTTGGCCTGAATCGAGGCATAGCGGGTTGGCAGACGCCAGAACGATTTTCTGTCTTCGTAGGTTGGATACTTCTCAACCAGATCGCGACGATTGGTATAGAGAGGTTCACGGTGAATAGGCACAGGATCAGGGAAAGTCCAGACTTTAACTCGCGCTTTGGCATTACCAAATGGCGCACAGCCATGTTTGATCGCGACACGCTGAATACCGCCACTCAGATCCGTTTTCCAGTTCTTGCCTTCGGCCGCCGCTTTTTCCTCGGCACTCAGATCATCCCACCAGCCAAGTTTTTTCAGTATTTTGTCAGTAAATTCCGGGTAACCGTCTTTGATCTCGGAACCTTTGGAATGGAAACTTTCGGCCAACAGATTGGTACCTTCATATTCAACACCAAAACGTGCACGGAAAGTCAATCCACCATCAGCCACTGAATTGCTACCGTCATAGAGATTAGGTGTTCCGGGATGTTTCATCTCCGGCGTACCCCAGCATGGCCATGGCATGCCATAGAACTCCCCATCACAGGGGCCACCTTCAGCTTTGAGACTGGTGTAATCAAAAGTACCCCAGTTTTCCATCTGGCTTTTCAGACGTTCGGGGCTCTGACCGGTATAGCCAATCGTCCACATGCCTTTGTTGATTTCACGGGTAATGTCTTCGATTATCGGTTCTTCGCCGTTGATCGCGACATGCTTGAACATTTCATCAGCTATGCCGATTTTCTTGGCCAGTTTGTACATGATGATATGGTCAGGCAACGACTCAAACAGCGGTTCAATCACTTTTTCACGCCACTGGATAGAGCGGTTAGAGGCCGTCACAGAACCATAAGTTTCAAACTGGGTAGTAGCCGGTAACAGATAAACACCGTCTGTACGATCATGCATAACAGCAGATACCGTTGGATAAGGATCGACAATAACCATCATGTCGAGCTTTTCCATAGCTTTTTTCATTTCCGGACCACGCGTCTGACTATTTGGTGCATGCCCCCAGAAGAACATTGCCCGGAGATTGTCTTTCTGGGCAATATTGCCTTTATCCTCAAGCACACCATCGATCCAGCGGGAAACCGGGATACCCGAGGTATTCATAACAGCAACGTCTTTATCACCTTTTTTCTCGTAACTGCCGCTGTCAAATCGACCTTTGATCCAGTCCAGATCCAGATCCCAGACTCTCGCCCAATGTGCCCAGGAGCCCGCCGCCAGACCGTAGTAACCGGGCAACGTGTTGGCAAGGACGCCTAAATCGGTAGCACCCTGTACATTGTCATGTCCGCGGAAGATATTCGCGCCACCACCGGAAACCCCCATATTCCCCAGAGCCAGCTGGAATGCACAATAAGCACGGGTATTGTTATTACCGATCGTATGTTGAGTACCACCCATACACCAGATAAAGGTACCGGGACGATGATCGGCCATGGCTTTAGTTGCTGCAAAAACCTCTGCTTCAGAGACACCGGTGACACGTTCCACTTCATCCGGTGTCCATTTTTCAACTTCTTTCATCACATCTTCCATACCGAAGACGCGCTGACGGATAAATTCCTTGTCTTCCCAGCCGTTTTTAAAGATATGCCACATCATGCCCCAGATAATCGGCACATCGGTGCCGGGACGAATCTTGAGATAATGGTCAGCATGCGCTGCGGTGCGCGTAAATCTTGGATCAATGCAAACAACCGGCGCATTGTTTTCTTCCTTGGCTTTAAGAATATGCTGCAAGGCCACTGGATGTGCTTCTGCCGGATTCGCGCCGATCAGCAGAATCGCCTGAGAATTATGAATGTCGTTATAGGAGTTGGTCATCGCACCATAGCCCCAGGTGTTAGCTACACCGGCTACCGTGGTGGAGTGACAGATACGAGCCTGATGATCAACGTTGTTGGTGCCCCACATCGCTGCCATTTTACGGAACATATAAGCCTGCTCGTTGTTATGCTTGGCAGAGCCTAACCAGTAAACAGAATCAGGACCGGACTCTTCACGAATCGACATCAATTTATCGCCAATTTCGTTAATAGCCTCATCCCAGGAGACCCGTTTCCATTTACCGCCGACCAGTTTGGTCGGATATTTCAGGCGGCGTTCACCATGACCATGTTCACGAATAGCGGCACCTTTTGCACAATGCGCACCGCGGTTGAACGGATGATCAAAAGCCGGTTCCTGTCCGGTCCAGACGCCGTTCTGTACCTCAGCAACAATGCCGCAACCGACAGAACAGTGCGAACAAACCGTCTTTTTGGTTTCTATGGCACCTTTGACCGCAGCGCTGGTTGCCGCGTCGGCACGTTTCATCATGCCGGGTGCAAAACCTGCAGCTAATGCTGCACCTCCGGCCATGAGTCCGGAATTTCGCAAAAATGCACGACGACTAACGGCCTTACCGGTGCGGGAAGTGGATTCACTGGTTTGTAAATCAATAACCTGATCAGAAATTTTTCTAAGTTTCATGGGCGTAGTCTCTTGGCGATTAACTGGCGGCTGTTTTGTAGTATTCGAGAATGTGCTGGGTCAGTCGGTATCCCTGAGGCTTTTTATCTTCGACAGATTGTTCACTAGCCATTGCCGCACCGGGCAATGCTGCCGCTAAAGCGGTGCCAACACCGGCACCTGCTGCGCCCTGGATAAAATTTCTGCGATTTTTATCAATTTTGTGGTCGTCTTGCTTCATGATAATCCCCCGGGATATTCAGCAAAGGTTATACCTGCATGGCCAGGTATTGTTTTTCAAAATGGGTAAAAGCCAGTCCCAGTCGACCTACCGACAGGTAGAAATCAGCATGATTGGCATTTACCAGGTCTGTAAAAAAACGTTCAAACCAGCTTTCCAGATGCCGGTTAAAAAACTCGGTTTGCAGTGCATGCGTTGCACCGTCAGCAATTAACATCGCCATCACTTCACACAGAGCGGCTACATGGTCTTCAGGTTCGGAAACACCTTCGTCCCGTTCAAAACCCAATGCTTTAAGGTCATCACGCAATGCGCTTAAGGGACGTTCCATTAAAAAACCAGTCTGATACCAGGCTCCGAAAGGCACCAGTTCACCCCGTCCAAGTCCTATGAATAATGCATGGTATTCATCATCCACCATGCCGGCATCGGCATGACCCGCAGACATCCCCAACATACTGAGCGCTGTAGCCAGATCATCGGCAGACTCAACTGTTGCCAGTTCAGCAACCTGCTGAAGCAAAGCTTTGTCCGGAGCTGCCCGCAACAAGCTTGCCAGCAGGTTGTAAGCCGATGACCTTTGCAGTTGCTCCGGGCTGACAACAGCAACTGGAGCCGTCATCTCAGTAAAGCTTTCGTTCTGTTGTAAATGGATTTGCATATTGGATTCATTCATAGCAAGCAGCACACCAAAAAATTAAGAAAAAAAATCAACAAAAATCCACAAAATTACCTACTAAGGTATTGCTGAAGATCTAAACAGGCGCAAATTGACGCGCCAATCTGACGCACCCACCCAATCAGGCCATCATGACTATTGTCGGGTAACACCTTCAAAACCGGACTTCATGGCGTTTTCATCCTGAATTGCATCAATCACCCGGCAGTCCTCACACATCTGCAAACGGCTGCGTGAACGCTCGTCCTGAAACATCCAGTGGCCTGCAAGTTTCTGCAACATGCGATCAATAACCGCACGCGTCGCAAACGGCTTGCCGCAACTGATACATTCAAAAGGAGCTTCTTCAAACAACACTCGAGGCTGCTGTCGTTGCTGACGATCAAATACTATCCTCGGTGAAATGCTGATGGCATCTTCCGGACAGGTCCGGGTACACATGCCACATTGCAGACAGTTAGCCTCTATAAAGCGCACCTGAGGAACACCTTCGCCTTGCATTAAGGCTTTACCGGGACAGGCAGACACACAGGATAGACACAAGGTACAGCGGGATGCTTCAACCTGCGCCATGCCAAAAGGCGCACCGACACTCAAATTGATCATCGGCTTGGCCGCGGGTGCATGCTCAAAGAGATGATCAATTGCTGCAAAAGCATTCTGACGCTTGCCCCCCATGGCAGCATAGGTTGCCGGTTTAATCGCCGGCATACCCGTCTGCAAGGGCTCCGGCCAGTTTTGTAAAGCAACACGTCGCAATGCCTCAGCCGGATAACCCAGAGCCTGTAAAATCTCGACAGCCGTTAATAACTGTTGATCCAGCAAAGCAATGACAGCATCACCAATTACACCGGTTTGCAACAGTTCAACCCGCTCCGCGCCATAGGCCAGAGCACCGAGCCAGACTTCAATACCGACACTGGCAAGTTCTTCAACCCCTACCAACAAATAGTTGGCCGCAAGCTTATCCAGCAGCGAAATATCATCTTCAGCGACAAACACCAGAACCGGATGTTGCCCACCATGCTGGCGATAGGTTTTCAATAGCAGTTTTATTTTTTCCAGCTGATCGCCCGCCTGTGGATAGCTATAGCTAATGGCTCCTGACGGACAAGCCGTTGAACACACACCACCACCCTGACAAAGAAACGGATCGACTTCAATTTTTTCACGCAGACTGGTGATAGCTTCTGCCGGACAGGCATCGATACAGCGGGTACAGGCAATATTGCCGGAACGCCCGTGCGCACAAATTGCGGCGTCATAGTTAAAAAAACGCGGTTTTTCAAAGGTACCCACCAACGCCTGAACCTCAAGCAGCACCCGGCTTAAACTCGATTCTTCGGTATCAGTAGCAAAATACCCCAGCGGTGGCATCGGCATCTTCAACAATGGCCCATCACTCATATCGATGACCATATCAACTCGCAACTGCTCGAAATTCGGCTTTCCGGAATCCCCAAGAGCAATAACAAAATTACCCAGATGACCGGATATGGACAACTCACGTCCACCAACCGCAAGCAACGGCACACCCGGTTCATCTACACCACTGATCATGACCACTTGAGCCTGC
>Ga0181576_10002510_pt1 | contig 13686 bp, 13 predicted proteins | sample 101ome_22_FD_132464 | JGI IMG/M metagenome (GOLD analysis project Ga0181576, IMG submission 132464) | Coastal salt marsh microbial communities from the Groves Creek Marsh, Skidaway Island, Georgia - 101412BT metaG (megahit assembly) | ecosystem: Environmental > Aquatic > Marine > Intertidal...
CGAAAGCGCCTCCGGAAGCGCGCCAACTACCCCCCAACCGGCGGCCGAAGAAGAAGTTGTGACGCTGCCCGGAACAGGTACTACCGCCCCCGAGCCGCCCTCAGCTGCCGACCCCCTCCCCGAGGACGACAGCACGACCACCGAACCAGCAGTTGCACTTGAGGCACCAGCACTGGCCGCGCCCGAGCCAGAAGAACAGGAAGCCGCTGATACGCCGTTCATCTACCCTGTGTCGGGTTCCATTATCCGCGACTACGCCAAGGGGCGGAACGAAGGCATTGATATCGGCGCAGCAGCCGGAACACCCGTCAAGGCAGCGGCCGATGGCGTCGTCGCCGCAATCACCCGCGACACAAACGGCGTCGCCATCCTCGTGCTCCGCCATAGCGATGGACTTCTGACCGTCTACACGAACCTTGAAGAAATCACCGTCGCAAAGGATGACCGCCTAACACAAGGCGCAAGTCTGGGCGTTGTCCGCGACACCTCGCCAAGCTTCCTACATTTTGAAATCCGGCGCGGAATGGAAAGCCTCGATCCCAAGGATTTCCTCCCCTGAGCTGCGAACGGCGTGCGACTATCCCTTGATGCGCACGCCCCGCCTGCCCGCGAGATCGGTAAAATACTGCCATGCGACGCGCCCTGAGCGCGATCCGCGTGTTGCCTGCCATTCGATGGCCTCTGCACGCAGAACCTCATCAGAGATATCGATCCCGTAGGCATCACAATAGCCGCGTATCATTTCTAAATATTCGTCCTGACTACAGGGGTGAAAGCCCAGCCACAGCCCGAACCTGTCAGAAAGCGATACTTTTTCTTCAACCGCTTCGGCCGGATTAATGGCCGACGAGCGCTCGTTCTCAATCATGTCGCGCGGCATCAGGTGGCGCCGGTTTGAGGTCGCGTATAACACGACATTCTCCGGTCGCCCCTCGATACCACCATCCAAAACCGCTTTGAGAGACTTGTAATGAGCATCATCATGCCCAAAAGACAGGTCATCGCAAAACAGCAGGAAACGTTCCTGCGCACCTCTCAACAGGTTAAGGCAGCGCCCGATCGATGGCAGATCCTCGCGTTGAATTTCGACGATCTTCAACTGTGGGGACTTTTCGTTAACAGCGCCATGTACTGCTTTGACAAGGCTTGATTTCCCCATTCCCCGCGCGCCCCACAGCAGCGCATTATTCGCAGGCATCCCCTCGGCAAACTGACGGGTATTAGCGAGCAGCGTGTCACGCGAGCGATCATTTCCCACCAACAATGACAGCGAGATGCGTGACACGTCCTTGACCGGCACAAGGCGGTCCGGCTCCGTGTGCCAGACAAACGCTGACGCCTGCCCGAAATCCGGCGCCGCTTCGGGCGGTGGGCTGATCCGTTCGAGTGCTTCCGCTAGTCGCGTCAATGCGTCGGCGGAATCATCCAGTTTCATGGCTTCTCGTCCTCATCGAAGTCCTCATCAAAGAGGCTCTCACCCTCTCCGATAACTCCCTCGGCGCGCGCTGCTGCGTCCTTTTTCTTCTCCACGCGGCGCACCAGCTGGATCGAAATCTCATAGAGCCCGTAGACGACCACGAAGAGGATCACTTGGCTGATGACATCAGGAGGCGTCGCCAGAGCGGCGAGCAATAGGATACCAACCACTGCATATTTGCGCATGTTTCTCAGGCCGCGAGAGCTGACCAGCCCTGCCTTTCCCATCAGCGTCAGCAGTACCGGCAGCTGAAAGCACAGCCCAAACGCCACGATAAACTTGATCGTCAGCGACAGATAGGCCTGTGCCGACCCTTGGAACGCGATCCCCGCAACGCCTGTTGCCCCGTCCGTCCCCTCCATGAGCGTTCCAGGCTGCTGGAAGCCTAGGAAGAAATCGAACGCCAGCGGTGTGATTGCGAAATAGGCAAACGACGCCCCAAGAAAGAACATAAACGGCGACGCCACGAGGAATGGCAAAAACGCATTCTTTTCAGTCCGGTACAGTCCGGGCGCCACGAAGCGCCACATCTGGTAACTAATCACAGGAAAGGACAGCACCAAACCGCCAAGCAACGAGATCGAAATCGCAACAAAGAAGCCCTCCTGCAGCGCAATGAGCACCAATCCACAGTCATCTTGTCCGCGCGCGGCAAGCGCATCACAAAGCGGCAAGGTCAGGAAATCAAAAATAGGGTTCCAAACCGCAAAACAAATCACCATCCCCACGATGAATGCCAGCAAGGATCTGATCAGTCGGTTGCGCAGCTCGGCAAGATGCTCGATCAATGGGGCCGCGCTATTCTCCATGTCATCACTCGCGCTCATGATTCGTCCTCGGTTTTATCCTCGGAAGGCTCAGCAGGCTCGGTGGATGCAGCACTTTCCTGTACCGCCTCAGCCGCAGCCTCTTTTTCCTTCCGTGCCGCAGCGGCTTTCGCACTGGCTTCCTTGAACTTCGCTGCAGATTCAGCGCGCTCTTTCGAAAGCGCTTCAGTCGCCCCGCCCGGCTTGAAGCTCGTCGTCGCGGCCTTCTTGAGGCTATCAGTACCGAATTTGGTCGGGTTCGCCGCCGCGTTGATGGTCTTGGAGATATCCTTCACACCAGCATCATCGGCCGCCGACTCCATTGCGCGGCTAAATTCGCGTGCCATACCACGCGCCTTTCCGCTGAGCTGCCCAAGCGTCCTGAACATTCCGGGGAGGTCTTTCGGACCAACAACAATCAGCGCAACGATGCCGATCAGCACCATTTCACTCCAGCCAAGACCAAACATCGGCGGCACCCTCCTCAGAGCAGACAATGAAAATCAGGCGAGGCGCTTTCAACGCTCCCGACCCGCCAAAGCTTACGCCTTGTCTTTTTCATCCTCGGGGGTGACGTCCTTGGCCGCAGCCGCTTGTTCTTCGATTTCTTGCTTGCCGTCATCAACACCCCTCTTGAAGGCGGTGATGCCCTTGCCAACCTCGCCCATCAGCGAGGAGATCTTTCCACGACCGAAAAGAACCAGAACAACAACCGCGATCAGAAGAAGTCCCGGAAGACCGATATTGTTAAGCATGTTTTTCTCCCTGACATGGGCGCAGCGTCATGCACCCGAATAAGTTCACCTCACCCTATGGCGCGGCTCACGCGCACAAAAGCCTGAAAATGCTACTCTGCCCCAGAAACACCGCTTGCAACGCAAGCCTGCTGACAGCAAATTGTCAGTTGCCCAAAAATATAAAACCCTTGCGTGCAGGCATATTCTACCTCGCATGCCTTAGAAACTGACACATGAACAGAGATCGGAGACCGCCATCGCACGCAATGACCGCCTTTTCGTACTGATCCAGATTTTGCGCGACGGCCAGCTCCATCGCGCGGCGGATTTGGGGCGGCGGCTTGGCGTTTCGACCCGCACCATTTGGCGTGACATGGCAACTTTGAGTGGCTCCGGCATCCCGATTGAGGGTGAACGCGGCGTGGGTTACGTCCTGCGTGCCCCGGTGAGCCTGCCACCAATGGCGCTCAACCGTGATGAATTTGAAGCGCTGCGCCTTGGAATGAGCCTCGTCGCAACCAGTGAAGACGCAACCCTCGCCGCTGCTGCGCGCAGCCTGCGTGGCAAGATCGGCGCGGTAACGCCACAGGGTATGCAAGACGACGGCGCCGATACCTTCGTCTATTCAAGTCCGGAGGCGGCGGCCTCGGCCCGCCACCTCGCTACTCTCCGCCGCGCCCTTCGTGAACACCTGTTTCTCGATCTCACCTTAACTGGGCAGGACGAGTCGATGCGTGTCCGACCGCTTCACCTTGAGTATTGGGGGCGCCTCTGGACCCTGACCTCATGGTCTGAAAATGACAATAAATTCATAAGTTTGCGCGTTGATCTTATCGCGAAAATTGCACTTTCAGGCGGCGCATTTCTACCCGAACCCGGCAAAACGCTCGACGACTTTCTCGAACACTTTACCGCCGCGCACTAGCCTCGCACCGGAAAGACGTGGCACCGATCCCGTCGAAACATCAGCCAAAGCGGCGTGCCCGGATCGGGCAAAAAGACAGACGGGACAGCGGCGCGAAGCGTAGAGCCGTCAAAGTCCATCTTGAAATCGACAATACTCTCCGACCCGAGGTACCGCGCCCGTTCGACGATACCACGCGCGGCCGTACCGTCTTTCGGCGTAGGATCTGGCCCACGCCCCCCACGATCAAAATCTATCCTCAAATGCTGCGGCCGGATCACGATCTCGACCGTCGTACCGTCCGGTACCCCCGGCGCAAGGAACTGCCCAAATGGCGTCTCCGTCAGAGCCCCTTTAACAACGCCGCGTATCAGGTTGATATCACTAAAAAAAGCAGCGGCTTCACGATCCGCTGGAGCGTTGTAGACATTATAGGGCGCCCCGCGCTGCACGATTTGACCATTGCGCATCAGCGCAATTTCATCAGCCATGCGCATGGCTTCCGCTGGTTCGTGCGTCACCAGCAGAACGGAGGTTCCTTCCCCCTTGAGCACTTGCAACGTTTCATCGCGAATGTCGTCGCGCAGACGATCATCTAGCCCACTGAACGGCTCATCCATCAATAGAATTCGTGGCCGTGGCGCAAGCGCACGCGCCAGAGCCACGCGCTGTTGCTCACCGCCAGACAATTGATGCGGATAGGCGTCGATATGGCGGGCCATGCCAACCTTTTCGAGTAATTCGCCCACACGCTCACGGTTGCTGCGTGCCGATCCGGTCAGCCCGAACGCCACATTCTCCGCAACGCTCAAGTGCGGAAACAGCGCAAAGTCCTGAAACATCAGGCCGATTTCGCGGCTCTCGGGGGGAACGCGCGTGATCGTGTCGCAGACAAGTTGGCCATCCACATAGATCTCACCACTGTCTTGCATCTCAACGCCCGCGATCATGCGCAATGTCGTCGACTTACCGCAGCCCGACGGGCCAAGAAGGCAAATCACGCTCCCGGGCATGACCGAAAGCGACACATCATTCACCACCCGCAGCCCGTCATAGCTGCGGATGAGGTTTTTCACTTCGAGGCGTGGTGTAGTATGCACAAATGTATCCGACGAATTAGCTCGGGTAAATTCTCCCTACCAACGCGAGGTGGGAGGCACAAGCGTCAGAGCGTCGCGTTTACGGCACCGCCATCCAATAGGATGTTCTGCCCCACGATAAATCCGGCATGCTGCGAACACAGGAACGCGCATGTCGCGCCAAATTCCTCGGCCGTGCCATATCTGCGGGCCGGAATGGTCTGTTGGCGGTTTTCACGCGCCTGATCGACATCAATCCCCGTGCTTTCCGCGACCCCTTGATCAAGGCTCTTGGCGCGGTCCGTGGCATGAATGCCCGGCAGCATGTTGTTGATGATCACCCCATAAGGCGCAACCTGCCGCGATGTGCCCGCGACATAGCCGGTCAAACCGGCCCGCGCGGAATTCGACAACCCAAGCTGCGGGATAGGTGATTTGACCGACTGGCTCGTGATGTTCACCACACGGCCCCAGCCACGCTCCATCATCTGTGGAACGAGCGCTTTGATCAACGCAATAGGCGCCAGCATATTTGCGTCCAGCGCCTTGATGAAGTCCTCGCGATCCCAATCTGTCCACATACCCGGGGGCGGGCCACCCGCATTGTTCACAAGGATGTCGATATCACCGGCAGCGTCCAAAACCGCCGCACGCCCCTCTTCGGTCGTGATATCAGTGGCGACAGCCACGACAGTAACGCCATAGGTCATGCGGATTTCTTCGGCAGTTTTCTGCAGCGCTTCCTCGCCCCGCGCGTTGATCACCAGATCGACACCCGCCTCGGCCAATGCCATCGCACACCCGCGCCCAAGCCCTTTGGACGCCGCGCAAACCAGCGCCCGTTTTCCTTTAATTCCCAAATCCATGCAAACCTCCCTCGCATCACCGTCAGAGCTAGGTTACAAAACTGACTATGGCAAGCGTCGGGCCATCACGACACCGCCGCCTCATCGTCCACCGCGCAGCCACAGCCAACACCAAAGAAATCACAGATACGGATCATACAGGCCACAACTGCTGAACCTTTACCGCTCAGATGCCTTCGCAGTTACGGCGGGCGCGGCTGAGGGCGATCCGCTGGTCTTTGCAGGCGAACTGATCATGGATGATATCTACGGCCTGCTCGACCCGTCCTTGCGCGGCGAAATCTCTGTTACAGTCGATGGCAAGGATGCTGGCTTTGCCATCACACCCCAATCGGCTTGGGGCGCGGCTGAACACCGGCTCTATCTCGACAGCTGCATCACATTCATGACACCCGATGGCACAACACAAGAGGCCATCATTTTCGTCGAAGTCGGTGGCGGGATCGCGGTGGAAATCTACCTCCTGCCACTTGCTGAAATGCATGTAGATATCGATTATCGGCTGGCCGGCATCGACCGCACGACCGCAACGCGCCACTTCGCCGAGGCCGCCTTCGTTTCCTTCGCCGCCGGCACCCGCATTACACTGGCATCAGGCGAAATGCGCGCTGTCGAGGATCTTGCCGTCGGCGACCGTGTTCTCACGCGTGACGATGGCCCCCGCGCAATCCGCTGGATCGGCCACACGACGTTCCGCGCGACCGGCACATTCGCGCCGGTCAGCATTGCCGCAGGTGTCCTGCACAATGACCGGGAGCTTCGCCTCAGCCCTGACCACCGCATTCTCGTCTACCAGCGCTCCGATAACCTCGACGCAGGAAGGCCCGAGGTGTTGATCAAGGCTCGCAATCTCGTCAACGGGACCACCATCCAGCAGACAGAAGGCGGCTTTGTCGAATATTACCAACTGCTCTTTGATGACCACCACATCATCTATGCCGAGGGGATCGCAGCGGAATCCCTGATGATCGACCCGCGCACCACCAAGGCCCTACCAGATGACATCCGCGAACGCCTCGCTGCTACGGGCGGCATTCACGAAAGACGTCGCCACCACGACTACGAAATCGCTGAATCGCTCGTTGGCAACGATGACATTGCCGAACTTCTGCGCCGCGCGTCGCAAAGCTGAAACCACGCCAATTGCCCTTTTCCAAACGCCCGCCTATAGGGACGTCATGACAAATCGCCCGACCCTTCCGCCCGAAATCGCCCGCCGCCGGACATTCGCAATCATCTCGCACCCCGACGCAGGCAAAACCACCCTTACCGAAAAGTTCCTGCTCTTCGGTGGGGCGATTCAAATGGCCGGTCAGGTCCGTGCGAAAGGCGAAGCACGGCGCACCCGCTCCGATTTTATGCAGATGGAAAAGGACCGCGGCATTTCCGTCTCGGCCTCAGCGATGTCCTTTGATTTTCGCAATTTCCGCTACAACCTCGTCGATACGCCCGGCCACTCGGACTTCTCCGAGGATACTTACCGGACCCTGACGGCAGTTGACGCAGCGGTGATGGTGATCGATGGCGCCAAAGGCGTCGAAAGTCAGACCCAGAAACTCTTCGAAGTCTGCCGCCTACGCGATTTGCCGATCCTGACCTTCTGTAACAAGATGGACCGCGAAAGCCGCGATACCTTCGAAATCATCGACGAAATTCAGGAAAACCTCGCCATCGACGTGACGCCTGCAAGCTGGCCGATCGGCATGGGCCGTGACTTCCTCGGCTGCTACGACCTGATCAATGACAGGCTGGAACTGATGGATCGCGCCGACCGCAACAAAGTCACCGACTCGATCCAGATCAATGGCCTTGACGACCCCAAAATGGCTGAACACATCCCCGCAGCCCAGCTCGAAAAGCTACGCGAGGAAGTCGAGATGGCGCGCGAGCTTCTACCCACCCTTGATCCCCAAGCGGTGCTCGATGGCTCCATGACGCCGATTTGGTTCGGCTCCGCGATCAACTCCTTCGGCGTCAAGGAGCTGATGGACGGCATCGGCGCCTATGCGCCTGAACCACAACCCCAAAAGGCCGAGCCACGCGAAATTGCGCCAGAAGAAAAGAAGGTCGCAGGTTTCGTATTCAAGGTGCAGGCCAACATGGACCCGAAACATCGTGACCGCGTTGCTTTCGTGCGGCTCGCATCCGGTCACTTCACCCGTGGCCAAAAACTTCTGCATGTCCGGTCGAAAAAGCCAATGGCCGTCACCAACCCCGTGCTGTTCCTCGCCTCCGATCGCGAACTGGCTGACGAAGCATGGGCTGGCGATATCATCGGCATCCCGAATCATGGTCAGCTGCGGATTGGCGATACATTGACAGAGGGCGAACAACTCAAAGTCAGCGGCATCCCCTCATTTGCGCCTGAATTGCTGCAAAACTGTCGTGCAGGCGATCCAATGAAGGCAAAACACCTTGAAAAAGCACTGATGCAGTTCGCAGAAGAAGGCGCGGCGAAGGTTTTCAAACCCACCATCGGTGCGGGCTTTATCGTCGGCGTCGTCGGCGCGCTCCAGTTCGAGGTGCTCGCCAGCCGGATCGAGCTGGAATACGGCCTTCCCGTTCGCTTTGAGGGTTCACAATTCACCTCCGCACGCTGGGTTTCTGGCCCAAAGCCCAAGGTCGATGCCTTCGTGCAGGCGAATAAGCAGCATATCGCCACGGACAATGACGGCGATCTTGTATACCTCACCCGCCTGCAATGGGACATTGACCGTGTGTCGCGCGACTACCCCGATGTCACCCTCTCAGCTACGAAAGAAATGATGGTCTAGCATCAAGCGCGGCTTGAAAACCACAAACCACCGCCAAAATACTCCAACTTGGCGTGTTTCTTGACCTCTTCGTGCCAGAGGCGTAACACACCCTCAATATAAGCGCCTCCGGCAATCCGGCCAGAAGCTGGCCGCGTGACAAAGCGGCCCTGACGCTGCAAACACGCGAAAGGTATCAATGACCCAATTCAATGACTTGAACCTCGATAAGAAGGTTCTTAAAGCCGTATCCGAAGCTGGATACGAGACACCGACCCCTATTCAGGCAGGGGCCATCCCCCCCGCTCTCGAAGGGCGCGATGTTCTCGGAATCGCCCAAACAGGCACCGGCAAAACCGCAAGCTTCACCTTGCCGATGATCTCCATGCTGCATCGTGGTCGCGCTCGCGCCCGCATGCCACGCAGCCTTGTTCTGTGCCCGACGCGCGAACTGGCCGCTCAGGTCGCAGAGAACTTCGACACCTACGCGAAATATTCCAAGTTGACCAAGGCGCTCCTCATTGGGGGTGTCAGCTTCAAGGAACAGGACGCACTCATCGACCGTGGCGTCGATGTTCTAATCGCCACACCAGGCCGTCTCCTGGACCATTTCGAACGTGGTAAGCTCCTGCTGACCGGCGTTCAGATCATGGTCGTAGATGAAGCCGACCGGATGCTCGACATGGGCTTTATCCCCGATATCGAGCGAATCTTCGGCCTAACCCCATTCACGCGCCAAACGCTGTTCTTCTCCGCCACGATGGCGCCAGAAATCGAGCGGATCACCAATACATTCCTCTCCGCGCCAGCACGAGTTGAAGTCGCCCGCGCAGCGACCACCGGCGAAAATATCCGCCAAGGTGTCGTCCATTTCAAACCCTCCCGCCGCGACCGCGCCGATAAAGAAAAGCGCGCGCTCCTACGCGCCATGATCGACGGCGAAGGCGAGAGCTGCACCAACGCGATCATCTTTTGCAATCGTAAAATTGATGTCGATATCGTCGCCAAGTCTCTGATAAAGCATGGTTATAACGCCGCGCCCATTCATGGTGACCTCGATCAAAGTCAGCGCATGAAGACCTTGGATGGCTTCCGTGAAGGCAATGTGCATTTTCTCTGCGCCTCTGACGTAGCCGCCCGCGGTCTCGACATTCCCGCCGTGAGTCATGTGTTCAATTACGACGTGCCTTCGCATGCCGAGGACTATGTTCACCGCATCGGGCGGACTGGTCGTGCAGGCCGCAAAGGCGCGGCCGTGATGATCTGCTCTCCGCGCGACCAGAAATATTTCGACGCCGTTGAAAGCCTCGTCCAAATGACCATTCCGGTGATGGAGAACCCGCTCGGCACTGCCACGGAAGCGGAAGTGACCACACCACAGGCCGAAAAAGCGCCAGAAGCAAAGCCCAAGCGCAGCCGTTCTCGGAAGAAAGCTCCCGAAGAAACCGCCACCGCCAAACCAGCGGAAGAAACAGCCGCCAGTGATGCGCCCGTGCCTGAGAAAAAGGCCGAACCGGCGGAGCGTAAAAACCGCGGTCGCGGACGCCAAGACAACAATCGCGATCGCGTTGTTGGCATGGGCGACGACGCTCCGGCCTTCATCCGCCTCAGCTTTTCCGAGCGCCGCTCCTCCTAAAGATCAGTCGATCAGCGCATCACTCCGCAGCCCTGCCCGTTCAAGATGAATGGGCTGAACGCGACCATAAAGCAGCTTCGTCCGCTCAGGCGCACCTACCATGTCTGGTTGATCCACATAGGAGAAGATCGCCACATGTCGTGGCGTTGCGCCCTTCAGCGGCGCCACACGATGCAGCGAATACCGGCCGCGAAACAGTTGCAAATCACCCGGCTCCAATCGCAATGACACAACCCTGTCAGACGCGCCATCAAGCACCTTCGCCACCGCATCGAAATTCTCGTCGTCTTTGCGAATGTTCGGCGCATATTCGAACTCACCGCCACTTTCCGCGTTTTGGATGGCCAGTGTCACGGTGAAGTTGTTCGTGTCGAAATGCCAAGGAAAGCCGTTGCCCTCGCCAGCCGTGTTGACGATCACATCAGCCAAAGGATCGGCGTAGCGATAGAATGCCTCCTCTTCGAGACATTCCTGAATAAAGGCATCAAAGCCCGGGAAATCATGCACGCTGCGCAGCGGCCCATCCGGTAGGAAGTTATCCGCAGGTATGAAGGCGTTTGAACGGTCAAAGAAACGCCGCACCGGATGGCTTTCGGGTAGCGCCGGATCATCTTTTGAAAAATAAGCATTGGTGCGGTTGCGGCTATGATGCCCCAAATGCGCCACCGCATCGGCTTCTTCACACAAGGCCGCCACGCCAGCTTCGGTCAGGAACCCTTTAACAACCGCGCAGCCATCTTGCCTCAGGCTCTGCCGCACCTGAGCAACAATTTCCTGCCGCTTCTCAGCGTCATGGATCGGATATCGCTCAAGCGAAATATATTGATGTGCATCCATCTGTTTCTCTCCCTCTGTAAGGGAAGGAAACGCCGCACTCAGCCTACCGTCTCCACCTAACGCGACATCGCTTTGGTCGCGAATGAGACGTCAGCTCAACCTGCTCACCACAACGGTAACCTCGGGCTTCTTGCCAATCTCGTTCTGGGCTGTCTGACGCACGATCTTTTTCAGCTCTTTTTCCAAGCGCTCATCGTCCATCAAGGTCCGGTCCTTTGCCCGCGCAAGGAACTGCGCCAGATCTGCCTCAAGCACATCCACCAACGGCGCATTTCCCCGTCCTACCTCGGCAAGCCCCATGACCTCGCACCACGGATCACCGAGCGGTTCGTCCTCCTCATCCATGATCAAGGTCACCACAACATGACCGTTCAGCGCCATCCGGATGCGGTCGCGAACGATCCCGTCCAATGCGCCAACTTGCACAGCGCCATCGAGATAGGTCCGCCCCGTCTCGACATATTCCTCAACCTTGGGCGCGTTGCCAGAAAGGTTGATCATCATGCCATTGACAGCAACAACGCCTGTCATGCCTTTGGCCTCGGCGATCTTCACATGTTCGCGCAAATGGCGATGTTCCCCGTGCATAGGGATCAGCATTTGCGGCCGCATGATGTCATGCATCTTTTCGAGGTCGGGCCGGTTCGCATGGCCGGATACATGGTATTTTCCACCGGCATCATCAATCACATCCACACCCATCTCGGAGAGGTTGTTCATGATACGGATCACGCTTTTCTCGTTTCCGGGGATAGTCTTGGACGAAAAGAGGAAGGTATCACCCTCTTTCAACCGTAGCCCAAGGTATTTTCCCTGCGACAGCTGCGCGCTCGCCGCGCGTCTCTCTCCCTGAGATCCTGTCACAAGAAGCAGCAGGTTCTCGCGCGGCACCGATTGCGCATCCTCAGGGGAAATTGTTGGTGGGAATCCGGTCAACAGACCGGTTTCAATCGCCGCTTCCGTCATCCGCCGCATGGCCCGCCCAAGCAGACAAACCGACCGACCCGCGTTTCGACCGGCAATCGCCAGCGTTTTCAAGCGCGCAATGTTCGATGCAAACGTCGTTGCAACAACCATGCCGCTTGCTTCGCGCATCAGCGCTTCAAGCGGTTCTGCAAGGCCCGCCTCCGAGCGCCCCGCATGCGGAGAAAACACGTTTGTCGAATCGCACACCAGCGCTTTGATGCCGTCCTTCGCTACGCTGGCCCACAGTGCTTCATCGAACGGATCGCCAACCACGGGTGTATGGTCGATCTTAAAGTCCCCCGTATGCACCACGCGCCCATCTGGGCTGTCGATCACCAGTCCCGCGCTTTCGGGGATGGAATGGCTCACCGGCAAAAATCCCACGGTGAAGGGACCAGCCTTGACCGTTTCCGGCCACGCCTGCACCGTTTCAATGGCGCTTTCTGGTTGGCCGGCTTCAGCCATCTTGCGCCGCGCGATATTGGCGGTAAAGACACGCGCGTAAACCGGCGCGCCAAGCCGTTCCCAAATATGCCCGATCGCGCCCACATGGTCCTCGTGGGCATGGGTGATAAAGATCCCTTCAATACGGTCCTTACGCGCTTCCAGCCACGCGATATCAGGGAAGATCAGATCCACACCGGGTGATCCATCCATATCGGGGAACGTCACCCCAAGATCGACCACAATCAGCCGCTCCCGATCCGGTGCGCCATAGCCATAAACATAGGCGTTCATCCCAATCTCGCCCGCCCCGCCTAGGGGAAGGTAGATCAATCTTTCACTGCTCATTGGTTTTCCTTGTTGAATTGGCTGATGACCCGCAATCCGTGCATCGTCAGATCGTCTTCAATATGGTCAAAGAGCATATCTCCTTGCGCGAACAAAGGCGCAAGCCCTCCAGTCCCGATAATAGTCATTTGCGCGCCACGTTCCGCAATAACTTGCTCACAAACACCGCGCACAAGCCCCACATAGCCCCAAAAAATACCAGACTGCATGCAGGCCACGGTATTGGTGCCGATCACATTGGCCGGCTTGGTCACATCAACATGCGGCAATGCGGCAGCGGCTTGGTGTAACGCCTCAAGGCTTAGATTGACCCCCGGCGCAATGACCCCGCCTACATAGGCGCCATCGTGGTCAACCACATCAAAAGTGGTCGCCGTGCCAAAATCGACCACAATCAGATTACCACCATGCCGATCAAATGCACCCGCCGTATTCACTAAGCGGTCAGGCCCCACCTGCGTCCCAAAATCGACGCGCGGCTCCACCGGCAACTTGCATTCCGGCTTGCCGACCACCAACGGCCGCAGTCCGAAATAGCGATCAGCAAATACGCGCAAGTTGAACACCACGCGCGGCACAGTGGAGGAGATCACGATATCACGAATATCGGCATCAACCTTGTGATGCGCAAGCAGCGTTGAAAACCACACAAAGTACTGGTCCGCGGTGCGCTGATGTTCCGTAGACGTGCGGAAAGTCACCGCAAACTTTTCGCCGTCCCACAGCGAAAAGACAGTATTCGTATTGCCGCAATCAATCGCCAAAAGCATCCGTCAGTTCCTAGAAATATATATCGGCGGCCGGAATGGATTTCGGGCCAGTGCCAGTGATCA
>Ga0181576_10002513_pt1 | contig 13680 bp, 11 predicted proteins | sample 101ome_22_FD_132464 | JGI IMG/M metagenome (GOLD analysis project Ga0181576, IMG submission 132464) | Coastal salt marsh microbial communities from the Groves Creek Marsh, Skidaway Island, Georgia - 101412BT metaG (megahit assembly) | ecosystem: Environmental > Aquatic > Marine > Intertidal...
AATTCTTCAATGCTGGTTTCCTGGTCAAGAATTTGGAAACTCTTTGTCTGATGTATTATTTGGTGAGGTAAATCCATCCGGAAAATTACCAACGACCTTTCCGAAGAACTTATCTGATACACCAGCTTATTCAACATATCCTGGTAAGGATCTTCAAATGGATTATGAGGAAGGACTGTTTATTGGTTATAGATGGTATGACAGGGAAGAGATTGAACCATTATTTGCTTTTGGACATGGTCTTTCTTATACAACCTTTGACTACTCTAATTTAAGAGCAGTCCCTCCAAAAGGCACTTCATCAGTTGCAGCTTTCGAATTAGATATAACTAATTCAGGTGATGTTTTTGGAAAAGAGATAGTGCAGGGTTACGTGAAGATTTCTGAATCTAAGATAGATCGTCCTATTAAGGAGTTAAAAAAGTTTGAAAAGGTTTCCTTAGAACCTGGCGAGTCAAAGAAAATTACATTCGAACTCTCCGAAAGAGATCTATCATTTTGGAGTGAAACAAATCAATCTTGGCAGGTAGAACCCGCAGAATACATCTTCGAAGTTGGTGCTTCTGCGATCGATATTAGAGAATCTACTTCCGTTTGGTTAGGTTAACTAAACTTTTTTAGGGGCTCCTTTTTCCTCTACCTCCTGATCATGAAATTTCTTAGTCTCCACGAGCTCAGGGATTAGTTTATCTAACTGATCTAAAGTCCATAAATTATCTGTAGTAAAAGATTGAATAATTGCTGGTTGTTGCATGATCCCTAATATTCCTCCTTGAGAATGAATAATTTGAGATGTTATTTCACTTGCTTCTTCAGTACAAAGCCAAGCTACGACTGGCGCTATCTGCCCTGGACCTTGAGTCCAATCATTTTCATCATACTTTCTTCCTGCCGCTTCTATCAGATCTATTGTTAACCTTGTTGCTGCTCCAGGAGATATAGTATTTACAGTGCATTTGTATTTTGCAACTTCTAAAGCTAGAGATCTGGTGAAACCTGCGATACCTTCTTTAGCTGCCCCATAATTTACCTGACCAAAATTACCAAATAGACCAGATACCGATGACATATTTATTATTCTGCAGCCAGAAACATTGTTGTCTCTAATATACCTAACAAGCGGTCTAGTGCAGTTATAGTGACCCTTGAGATGTACTTCCATGATTACATCCCAATCAGATTCTTCCATGTTATATAAAGTCCTATCTCTTAAGACTCCTGCATTATTCACAAGAATATCAGCACGACCAAAAGACTCTATTGCAGTGTTAAATATATTTTGTCCGCCTTCAACTGTACCTACAGAATCGTAATTTGCAGCAGCTTCGCCTCCTAAGGCTTGAATTTCTTCAACAACCTGATCGGCAACTTTTCCTTCACCACTGCCATCTCTATCTCCCCCTAAATCATTGACTACAATCTTTGCTCCTTCTGAAGCGAGATACAAACAAATTTCTCTACCTATTCCTCTTCCCGCACCGGTAATAATTGCAACCTTGTCTTGTAATCTTGCCATAATATTCTCCTCTTTTTATTTTACTTAAAAATAATATAGAAAATGGTGTTTTTTTACCCATTTTTTTTGTATTTATTTCTACCCTTTTACTGTATAAAAGGTCTGTAGGGAGGCGTAAAAATAAATGGCAGAAGATAGAATTCAGGCTCAGAAAGCTTCAAATGGTACTATTTGGACTTATGGCTTTGGTTCTATCAGTGTAGGTATAAAAAATAACCTGTTAGGTACTTGGTTATTAATCTATTACAACCAAGTTCTTGGACTGGATGCAATTCTTGTTTCTTCGGCCATCGCAATCGCTCTTGTTGTTGATGCCATTTCTGACCCATTTGTAGGTATTTGGTCTGATAGAGTTCGTTCTAGGTGGGGTAGAAGACATCCTTTCATGTATGGCTCCATTATCCCTTTTTCTCTTTGTTATTACCTGATACTACAAGACCCAGGAGACATTTCTGATGGAGAGATGTTTACCAGATTATTGGTACTAATGATACTAATGAGAATTGCTATGACCTTTTATGAGGTCCCTAGAGCTGCCCTTGTTCCAGAATTGTCAAAGGACTACGACCAAAGGAACAACTTCTCAGGTGTAGGCATGGCATTGGGATGGTTGGGTGGTGCTGGTATTTCTTTTATTCATATGGAATTTTTTCTAGGAGATAGCTACTTTAATACCTCTGGTTATCAATCATTAGCATTTTGGGGCGGATTAGGGATCTTTATAAGCACTGCAGTTACGGCTATGGGAACGCATAAACATATACCTAATTTACATATTCCCCCAGAAAGAAGTTTTCATATTCCTACTTTTTTAAAGGAAGCAAAAGAAACTCTTTCAAATAAAGCTTGGATAGTTTTATTTCTATCCGGCTGCATATATTCTTTATTGGTTGGCGTTGATACAGGAGCAGTCACTTATTACTCAGCATATCTATGGCAGTGGCAACCTAACGAAATATCTGTGTATTCTCTATGGCAAGCAGTATCTGTCATTTGCATAGCTTTATTAGCTCCAATGATTGCTTATGGAAGAAGCAAGAAAAATATAGCGGTTGGCATATTTCTTTGCACGATATTCATAGGACCTTTACCAATAGTTTTAAGACTTTTAGAACCCCTTACTGGAATAAGTTTAATGCCGGTAAATGGATCTGACGCTCTATGGTGGATTCTTTTATTTCATGGCTGCGTTGTTGTAACTTTAGGCTCTTTAGGATTTGTCTTCATTGGCTCAATGGCAATGGAAATAGTAGAAGATGTTGAAAAAACTACTGGAAGAAGAGAAGAAGGACTTCTAGGCACTGTAAATGCTTTTATACACAAACTTGTTGGTGCTGGAGGGGTTTTGATTGCGGGCTTAATAGTATCTTGGGCTGGTTTTGATGATCCAAATGCAACTCAAGAAATGTTAAATGGCGAAGTAATAAATAGATTTGCTTTTGTTCATGTTGTATTGGGATTTTGTTTGCCCATAGCTTCTACTTTATTGGTACTAATGTTTGATATTGATAGAAGAGGACATTTAGAAAACGTTAATGATTTAGGTTACGTCGAGAAGGAGTAATGTTCTTCTTTCCAATATCGGATGATAATCAAAGCAATTCAAGGCCCTATGTTTGTTATTCAATAATTGCAATTTGTTGTTTTATTTTTCTTTGGCAGAGTACTCTTCCTACTGACCTTAATCGTAATGCAATATATAACTTTGGTGTTATACCAGCCGCCTTATTAGGTGATCAGCAAAGTTTTATCAGTCCCTCTTTAACTGTCTTTACTTCTATGTTTATGCATGGTGGATGGATGCACTTGATAGGCAATATGGTCTTCTTGTGGATCTTTGGAGACAACATCGAAGATAGTATGGGACACAAGAAATTCTTGTTTTTTTATTTAATATGCGGTTTGTTAGCAGCATTATTACAAGCATCAATCAATCCGAGCTCTCCTGTGCCTATGATTGGTGCAAGCGGAGCAATAGCAGGAATTTTAGGTGCTTATTTAGTTCTACACCCTAAAGCTAATGTAAATGTTTTATTTTGGTTGTTTATCTTCATAACCGTAATCAAAGTACCCGCATTTATTGTCTTGAGCGTATGGATTGTAAGTCAATTTTTTAGTGCTTCTCTTGGACCAGAAGGGGGAGTAGCTTATTTTGCCCACATCGGAGGTTTTATTGCAGGAGGTTTGTTGATAAGTTTTTTTAAATACCCTCAAATTAAGTTATTTCAGGAGGGCAACTCTCAATCATTTGAGTCAAGCAAATTTTCTCTCAATGGAATGTTAGGTCAAGGAAAAGAGAGAGACTTCATGCAAGAATTTATCGACACAGCTAATAAAAAAGATAAAAATTAGTTTATGCGCTATATATACATTCTCTTTGGAACAGTATTTATTATTTTTGGTATTTATACTGCAGGTATTTATTTAGATCTATATGGTGAACTAGAAAGCCCTGGAGCGTCTGTCAATTCCGAACTTCCCAAATCCTTAGTTAAAAAGAAATCTATTTCCCAAGAACCATTCGGGAAAGAAAAGCAGATATTATTCGGTGACACCCATGTTCACACCACTTACTCAACCGATGCTTTCTTATGGAGCTTACCTATCTTGAATGGTGAAGGTCCTCATCCAATTTCTGATGCTTGTGATTTCGCTAGATTCTGCGCCAATCTAGATTTTTGGGTTTCAACAGACCATGCAGAAGCTTTGACGCCTAGAAAATGGAAGTCAATCAAAGAGGCTGTAAGGAATTGTAATAATCCAACAGATCCAGAAGAACCTGATTTAGTTACTTTCTTAGGTTATGAGTGGACTCAAGTGGGTGATAGTGCTCAAAATCATTATGGTCATAAGAACGTTATGTTCCGTGATGTGGAAGAAGGGAAGGTTCCTCTTAGGGCTATTGGAGCGGGAGGAATTGCAACTAATGGGATGAGAAATACCTTACCTGAACAATCCAAGCAAATGAGACCTGTTGCATTGCTAGATTTTGAAAATAGACATAGATATTTCAATTTCATTGCTTTTGCTGACGAGCTAGGTAATTCAAAGTTATGCCCTGAAGGCATTCCTTCAAGCCAATTGGGTGATGACTGTTATGAATTCGCCAATACACCCAAAGAGCTTTTTTCTAAGCTAAGAGATTTAAATATTCCAGCCATTGTAATTCCGCATGGTAATACATGGGGTTTTTATACTCCTCCTAATAGCTCTCTCGATAAGCAATTAACTTCTGAATTTAATGATGATAAGTTACAGATCTTATTTGAAGTAATGTCAGGCCACGGTAACTCAGAGGAATATAGACCATGGCGAGCTCTCACTAATGATGCAAATGGTAATCTTGTCTGTCCGAAGCCAACAGAAGATTATTTACCTAGTTGCTGGCGTGCAGGAGAGATAATAGAGGAGAGGTGCTTGAATAATGGCTTCTCTGATGCAGAGTGCACCTTGAGGGCCGAAGAAGCAAGAGACAATTATGCAGTTATGGGAGTTGCTGGTCATTTAACTGTTCCAGGTGTCCAAATAGAGGATTGGCTTGACTCCGGTCAATGTAAAGACTGTTATTTGCCATCTTTCAATTATAGACCTGCTGGTTCAGCCCAATATGGATTAGCTATTTCAAATTTTGATCAAAACAAAATTTCACGTTTTAATTTTGGTTTTATTGCTTCAAGTGATAACCATAGAGCAAGACCTGGTACTGGTTATAAAGAAATAGATAGATTTGTTACTACTGAAGCAAATGGACCTAGTCATGAATATATTGCTGATATTCTTTATCCAGTTGACGCCGTCACTGATAGGTCGGTTGATTTAAGAGATCAACCTCTTTTGGGATTAAGGGCAGGTTTCGGTTCCTTTGAAGCGGAGAGGGAAGCCTCCTTTTTTACAACAGGTGGACTTGCCGCAGTTCATACTTCTGGAAGAGATAGGGAGTCAATATGGGCTGGTTTAACTCGAAAGGAGACTTATGGAACAAGTGGAGACCGAATACTTCTGTGGTTTGATCTTGTTTCAGATGACTCTATCTTCCCAATGGGAACGACCATAACTCTTGCCGATAACCCTAGATTCAGAGTCAAAGCTGTGGGCGCTTTTGAGCAAAAAGATGGCTGTCCAGATTATTCATCAACAAATATTTCACAAGAAGAGCTTGAAAGAATTTGTAAAAATGAGTGTTACAACCCTTCAGATGTAAGAAAAAATATATCCAGAATAGAAGTAGTTAAAATAACCCCTCAAATCTCTAATAGTGAGAGTGTTGAAAATCTGATTAAAGACACCTGGAAAACATTTGAATGCAAACCGAGTCAGCAAGGTTGTGAGATAGAATTTGAAGATAACGAATTTACTGAAAATTCTAGAGATACTATTTATTACGTTAGAGCTATCCAAGAACCTTCACCAGTTGTAAACGGAGGCAATTTGCGTTGCACCTATAATGAAAAAGGGGAGTGTATTAAAGTGAATATCTGTTATGGTGACTCAAGAACAGATAAAGAAGATGACTGCTTAACGCTTTCAGAAGAAAGGGCTTGGTCGTCTCCTATCTATATAAATTACCAACAAATCTAAGCTTTATATCATGGAAGAAAATACTCCAAATAAGAAAATTGATTTAGGAACAAAATTCTTCTATGGATTTGGATCAATTTCTTTTGGAATTAAGAATAATGGATTTAGCTACTTTGTTCTTTTTGTCTACAGCTCCGTTTTAGGATTACCAGCATGGATGGCTGGTTTAGCTTTAAACCTAGTACTAATAGCTGATGCTATTACAGATCCCCTTGTAGGATATTTTTCAGATAGGACCAGGTCTAGATGGGGTAGAAGGCATCCTTTCATGTATGCAGCTGCATTACCAGTAGCTATCACATACTACTTTTTATGGACCCCTCCAGAATCACTCACTGACTGGCAATTATTTTCTTATCTTCTTGTTTGTGCAATTGTAATAAGAGTTTTTATAACATTTTACGAGGTGCCTTCAATTTCTCTTGGTCCTGAGTTAACAGATAGCTACGTTGAAAGAACTTCATTGATGTCATTTAGATATTTCTTCGGTTGGTTTGGGGGTTTAACTACCTATAATTTAGTATGGTTTTGGTTTGGTCCCTCTAACGTTACAGAAACTTTCTCTGATGGAAGATATAATCCAGAGGCATGGTCTGAATACGGATTAGTTGCTGCAATACTTATATTTATTGGAATTATAGTAACCGCTGCTGGAACCCATAAACATATCCCAGATTTAATTGAACCACCAGAAAGAAAAAATACATCTTTTACTAAAGTTCTTACTGAGGTGAAAGAGACATTACTTTCAAATCGCTCCTATATGTTCCTATTTTTCTCTGGCTTGCTTGCTGCTTTAGCCGGTGGAATTGAGGCTGCATTTGCAGTTTACTTTGATAGTTATTTCTGGGGTCTAAGTTTAGATGAAATGCTGACCAGAGGATTATGCCTATATCTAGCTCCCATTATTGCAATTTTTGCAGCTCCTTTTTTTACTGACAGATTTGGTAAAAAGAATACTGTAATGTCGATATGGGCCTTTCAGATTATATTTGCAGCACTTCCATTTGCACTTAGGTATTCTGATTTAACCTACGGGACCTCTTTATTTCCAGAAAATGGAAGTCCTTATCTTCTACCTACCTTGTGTATTCATGTTGTCATCAATGTTTCTGCTGCAATCATTGTTTTTGCAACACTGGCGTCAATGTTAATGGATCTTGTTGAGGACATTCAGCTAAAAACCGGAAGAAGAGAAGAAGGAATCTTATTTTCAGCCAGAAGTTTTGCTGATAAAGCAGTGAGCGGATTTGGTTTAACTTTTGCAGGAATTATTCTTTCGCTAATTTCTTTTCCTGAAAGCTCCGTCATAAGAGAGCAGCTCAATGGCCAAGTGCCAAGTGAAGTTTTAGCTAATCTAGCCTTATGGTATATACCAATATGTATCATTGCTTTTGGTTCAGCACTTTCACTAGTTGCTGGATATACCTTAACTAGAGATGAACATGAAGAAAATGCTGCCAATCCTGATACCAAGGTTTGGAAGGCCAATTAATGCTTTTAAAACATACTTATAGTTCTCCTGTAGGCAATATAGGGTTATTGATAGAAGATCATAACCTCATTTCGATCTCACTAACCAATCCTATGCTTAAAGGGATAGAAGCCAAGAAGGACTCCAAAAGCTTTAAATACATAATTACTCAGTTAGATGAATATTTCTTTGAAGGCAGGAAGAAATTTGATATTGCTTTTAAGATTTCACCAACTAATTTTAGATTAAAGGTTTATCAAGAGATGCAAAAAATTCCCTATGGTAAAAGTATTACGTATTCAGATTTGGCCGGTAAAGTTGGTAGTCCCAAAGCATTTAGAGCAGTTGGAACTGCATGTGGAAAAAATCCTCTCCCTTTAATAATTCCATGTCATAGAGTGAAGGCTCAATCAGGTTTGGGCGGATTTACTGGAGGCCTTGATATCAAAAGATTTCTCTTAAACCTCGAAAGCAATTAAAATTCATACATGAATGCAATTACAACAATTGAAACAAAACTAAAAAAAGCTTTGGAACCAAGTCATCTTGAGGTCATAGATGAGAGCTACCTTCATAATGTAGAGCCAGGAAGAGAATCTCATGTGAGGATAGTTGCAATTTCTAATCTATTCGAAGGGCTCAATTTAGTTAAAAGACATCAACTGATTTATGCGGAAATTCAAGATGAAATTGCTGGTCCTATTCATGCCTTATCCCTGCACACCTTCACTGATGATGAGTGGTTGGAGAAAAATAAAAAGGCTGAGCCTTCACCAGATTGTCTTGGTGGAAGTAAGAACGACTCATAACTTTTCAAAATGACAGCTAAGCATGTTGTTACCTTTTACTCTATTGAAAAAATAGAGGATTACTTAAAAGTAGGGAGGTCTGTAGAAAGGTTTTGTACGAAAAGGAATATTGTAGGCACATTTTTTTCTACATCACAAGGCATCAACACTACCTTGTCAGGTCGTAAAATCGATTTAGAAGAGTTGATTAGTATGCTTGATACTAAATTTAATTTTAAACTTCAGGATTTGACATGGTCTATAACTCAGGCAGAACCTTTTAAGAGATTAAAAATAAAATGTAGAGAAAAGCTATTACCATTAGATGGGAATTTTGATCCGACAGAAACAAGCGGCAAGCATTTAAATTATTCCGAATGGAATTCAATAATCTCAGATCCTGATACCATCGTTATTGATGTAAGGAACGATTATGAGACTGAGATTGGCACATTTAAAAATTCCTTAATTCCAAATATGAAGAACCTAACCGAATTTCCTGATTTTGTAGAAAGTAAACTATCTAACGATAAAAACAAGAAAATAGCTATGTTCTGCACAGGTGGCATTAGATGTGAAATAGCCTCTTCTTTTATGATTGAAAAGGGATTTAAAGATGTTAATCAACTCGACGGGGGAATACTTAGATATCTAAAAGATTCAAAAGATGAGAATCTTTGGCAAGGAGAATGCTTTGTATTTGATGAAAGAGTAACGGTGAATAGCAATCTAGAGCCTGGTGAATATTATCAATGTTTCGGTTGTAGAAGACCTCTTTCGGAAATAGACCTTAAATCAGAATATTATGAAAAGGGAGTATCTTGCCATCATTGTTACGAATCTTCTTCAGCAAAAGATAAAGAGAGGTATGCACAAAGACAGTTGCAAATAGAGCTTGCAGAAAAAAGAGGTCATGTGCATATGGGTGCTAATGCAAAGCAAAAATAAAGTCATAACAATGTCTAAATCTTTATCTAAATTCATTACAACAAACCCAAAATCTTTATTATTTATTTTTGTTATTGCTTTAATTTTCTCCATATTCAACTTGGATAATTTCAAGCTGGATGCTTCCTCAGATTCTTTAGTTTTGGAAAGTGATGACGACTTAAAATATTACAGAGAGGTAAACTCTGATTACTCCTCTTCAGATTTCTTGATCGTTATTTTTGATCCCCAAGAAGACTTATTCTCTGAAAAAACTGTAGCTCAGGTTCGTGAAATGGTTACTGTGTTCGAAAATATTGATGGAGTTGAATCAGTATTAAGTTATCTAGATGCTCCTTTACTTTTTAGTCCCAAAATGAGCATGAGCGAATTAGTAGATAATTTGCGAACCATAGAGGACGAAGGAGCAGATAAAGATCTTGCCCGACAGGAATTTAAAAATAGCCCTCTCTATACTGAATTACTTACTGATAAAGAGACAAATTACACGGCGATGCAATTAATACTTGCTAATAATCTTGAATACGATGCAGCCATCAATAAACGCTATGAGATTCTAGATTTAATCAATTCTGATCAATACTCTCCTGATGTGCATGACTTAGCTTTAGAAGCTGTAAATGAAGAAATCAAGTTAATGAATGCTCAAGCTTCGATTAAAAGAGATACCTTAATCGAAGACACCAGACAAGCCATGAATGAGTTTAGAGATAGTGGAGATATTTATCTTGGAGGCACAGCAATGATAGCTTCAGATATGATCAGCTTCATCAAAAGCGATTTACAGTATTTCGCATTAGGTGTTTTGGTTATGTTCGTAGTGACCTTAAGTATTATATTCAAGAAGTTACGTTGGGTAACAATGCCTTTAGTATCAAGCGCCCTGATAGCGGTATTTGTTATAGGCTTTTTAGGTTGGATGGACTGGAGGGTGACAGTTGTTTCGTCAAACTTTATATCTTTGCTTTTGATAATTTCTATTTCCTTGACTATCCATTTAATTGTTAGATATCAGGAGTTGTATGAAATCAATGCCTCTGCAACAAGACAAGAATTAGTCTCAATGACAATAACACAGATGCTTAAGCCTTGTTTCTACACAGCTTTAACTACTATTATTGCCTTTGCCTCTTTAGGGGTGAGTGAAATTAAACCAGTGATAGATTTTGGCAAAATGATGGTTGCTGGAATATTTTTTGCTTTTTTATTTTCGTTCATTCTTTTCCCTATTTTCATGCTCTTATTCACTTCCAAGAAAGGTAAAGAATCGAGAGATTTTAGCAAAGGAGTAACTGTTATTTTTTCATCCCTTACGGAAAAGTTAGGCAATTACATTACTTTAATAGCAATCGTGCTTTTTTCCATCTCTATATATGGAATTAATCAGTTGACTGTTGAAAATAGATTTATTGACTATTTCAAACCATCGACAGAAATTTACAAAGGTATGGACTTGCTAGATACAAGGTTAGGAGGGACAGCTCCTCTAGATATAGTAATTAATGCTCCTAGTGATTGGAATATTCAGGAAGAAGATAATTTTGATGATGATTTTGGTTTCGAGGATGATGAGTTACAAAATGGATATTGGTGGAATACCATTTCATTAGATAGATTAGAAGCAATTCATGATTATATTGATTCTTTGCCTGAGATAGGAAAGGTCTTATCTGTAGCTAGTGGAATTAAGGTAGCTAGAGAATTAAAGGACGGTGAGCCATTATCTGAACTTGATTTGGCTTTAGTCAAAAATATGTTACCTGAAGATATAAAAGAAAATTTACTTAGTTCTTATATCAGCCAAGATGAAAATCAAGTGAGAATATCTGCTAGAGTCATAGAATCTGCTGAAGGGTTAAACCGTAATGAACTCTTGGAAGAAATTTCAACTAATCTTGAAAATGAATATGGTCTAGCTAAAGATCAGTTTAGGCTTACTGGTTTAGCAGTTTTATACAACAATATGCTCCAAAGTTTATTTGATTCCCAGATTGGAACCATAGTCATTGTTTTCACAATTATTTTCTTAATGTTCCTAATACTCTTCAGATCTTTTTATCTGTCCATTATTGGTATTATTCCAAACCTTTTAGCAGCGAGTGTTGTTCTAGGGACAATGGGCTTATTCGGCATCCCGCTTGATATTATGACCATCACTGTAGCCGCAATAAGTGTAGGTATGGCTGTTGATAATACCATTCACTATATTCATAGATTTAAGAAAGAATTTGCTAATTCAGGAAATTACAAGAATTCAATGCATAACAGTCATAGAACAATAGGTAGAGCTATGTTCTATACTTCATTAACAATTATTCTAGGTTTCTTAGTGTTTGCTACATCTAATTTCAATCCTAGTGTTTATTTTGGATTTTTTGTATCACTCGCCATGGTTATGGCATTATTAGGTGCACTAACACTGTTACCCCAATTGATTCTTTATTTTAAGCCATTGGGGAAAGAAAAAATTATAGGAGATTAATATGGGACCTCTCAAAGGATTAAAGATTGTTGAAATGGCTGGAATAGGTCCAGGTCCATTTTGTGGAATGATTTTAGCTGATCTAGGTGCTGAAGTTATAAGAGTTGATAGAGCATCTGCTGCAGGCACTGGTTCACGTGAAGAGCCAGCTAATAGAGGCAAGAAATCTATTGCAGTAGATCTCAAATCTCCTCAGGGTGTTGAGGTTGTTTTGAAATTAGTTGAGAGTTCAGATGCTATTTTTGAGGGTTTTAGACCGGGTGTTATGGAAAGACTTGGATTAGGACCAGAAATCTGTCAGGACAGAAATGAAAGGATTGTTTACGGAAGAATGACTGGTTGGGGTCAAACTGGACCCCTAGCTAATGCAGCTGGTCACGACATTAACTATATCTCTTTATCAGGGGCTTTAGCAGCGATTGGTAGAAATGACTCTCCTCCTGTTCCTCCTCTTAATTTAATTGGAGATTTTGGAGGAGGGGGAATGCTTCTTGCATTGGGTATTGTTTCTGCCCTCTTAGAGACAAAGAATTCAGGAAAAGGACAGGTTATAGATGCTGCAATGACAGATGGATCGTCATTACTCATGACAATGATGTATTCCATGCATCAATCAGGATTTTGGAATTTAGAACGTCAGACCAATCTTTTGGATGGCGCCGCCCACTTTTATGATACATATGAATGCATGGACGGTAAGTATATTTCTATAGGTTCTATAGAGCCTCAATTTTATTCATTGTTATGTGAAATAGCGGAATTATCTGAAGAGGATTTTGGAGATCAAATGAAAAGAGACACATGGGCAGATAAGAAAAAGCTTATAAGAGATGTATTTCTTACAAAAACAAGAGATGACTGGTGTTCTTTGATGGAGGGAACAGATGTTTGTTTCGCACCAGTTTTAGATATGAGCGAAGCACCTAACCATCCACATAATGTGGCAAGACAAACGTTTATTGAACTCGAAGGTGTAACTCAACCAGCACCTGCTCCGAGATTCGATAGAACTGAGAATGAAATTCAATTACCCCCAGCCATTGCAGGTGAACACTCTAAGGAGATATTGGAAACACTTGGTATGAATCAAGATGAAGTTGATGATCTTTTAGCTTCTGGTTCAGTGGTTTGAAAGAACTAATTCTTCTCACTGGAAAGGATTGTCATCTATGTGAACAAGCTAGAACTCTTCTTTCTGAAATTGAAACTAAATATTTTATTTTAGAAGAGTTGGATATCTACTCCAAAAGAACTTATCACGATAAATATTGGGATAAAATTCCAGTCTTGATTTATAACAATCAAGAATTACTTTGGCCTTTTGATTCTCAAAAGATTCAAGAATTTCTAGATTTATAAATTAAAAAAATCAAGTGAATTCATGTAGATAGCAGAAAAGACTAACTCTTCACTTTCTTTTCTCAATCCTGCAATTTTCCTTGCAATATGTCCAAGGAACTTTGGTTCATTTCTAGTCGAGTTATCAAGTCCCATATCGCGCGGAAGCAAGTAAGGAGCATCAGTTTCTATCATCAACTTTTCCAACGGAATCAACGGAATCAGCTCTTCTAAGTGTTTACCTCTCCTTTCATCACATATCCATCCTGTAATTCCAATATAAAAACCCATATCTATGTACTTGATTAAGGATTCTTTATTTCCTGTAAAACAATGCACAACACTCTTTGGCATTTCATCGATATACAAAGAAGTGATTTCTACAAATTTTTCATGAGCATCTCTTTCATGAAGAAATAATGGAATTTTCGTCTCAATTGAAAGTTCTAAATGTGCTTCAAAGCTTAATTGCTGTTCTTCCGGTGAAGAAAAGTTTCTGTAAAAGTCTAAGCCTGTTTCACCAATAGATTTTACTTCTTCATTTTCAAGAAGAGAT
>Ga0181576_10002514_pt1 | contig 13680 bp, 12 predicted proteins | sample 101ome_22_FD_132464 | JGI IMG/M metagenome (GOLD analysis project Ga0181576, IMG submission 132464) | Coastal salt marsh microbial communities from the Groves Creek Marsh, Skidaway Island, Georgia - 101412BT metaG (megahit assembly) | ecosystem: Environmental > Aquatic > Marine > Intertidal...
CATGCAAAACTGGAGCTCCATCATCTTGCCACCCCAAGGCGAGGTTTCATTGATGAGCCTCATGCAATCCTACCCGATCATCATGGCCAAACTTGTTCGGGCTACGGCTGATCCATGAGTTCGGTTAAGACCTCCTCACGATCAGAAAGTATCAGTGCATGCGGGTCAGGGGCTCCGGCACAGGATAGGATCGAACTTCCCCCAGCCAGTCTCCAGCCATCAATACCGTCCCGTCAGGCGAAAAGCTCAGGCTATAAATCCAGTCCTGCTGAGTGGGAATTTGATCCAGGATTCGGTCCGAATCGGCATCCAGCAGGTAAATCATTGATTCCTGACCCGCGCTGGCCAACCAGCGTCCAGAGCGATGATAGGCGACGGCTAGTTGAGGCAATGGACCAGGGCGGATGATACGTACCATTCGCCCCAACATGGGTTGCCAGATGCGAATGGTTTGATCCGATGAAGCACTGGCCACTTGCCAGGCATCCTCAGCTACAGCATCCCCCTGAGAATAAGGACGTAGATCCAGGGAGTGAATCATGTCGGTGTGGGCGTCCAAACTGCGATGAAGGCCCCAGTCTGAGCATTGCCAGAGTTTGATAACCCGATCGGCCCCTGCACTCAATAACCACTGCCCAGTGGGATCGAACTGAAGGTCCGTGATGGCATCGCTGTGGGCCCGCCATGCCTTGGCAGGCTGGTCGCCGAACTCGGGCTGATCAAGGCCTAATAGGGACAATCTTCCATCAGCTCCACCAAGTGCTAAGAGTGAGCCATCAGCTCGTAGGGTCAAGGCATTGAACCAGTCTTGACCAAACTCCCAACGATTAAGGGTTTCGCCCGAAGGCCATCGGAGCTGTTGGATGGCACCGTATTCGCCGGGCTGCCCTCCTGCTGCCATGAGCCAATCTCCCTTAGGCGCGAAAGCAAGAGCTCGAACCCTGGGCATGCTTAGCGGCATTGAGATGGACGGGGCCGTAGGTCTGGAGCCAGAGCCAACCTGGAGGCTCCCCTTAGCATACCAAACATGGGTATGATCCGATGGATGCCATAGCACGGAGCTAACCGGTTGAGCTAATGCCTCACGCCATGCATGCAGGACGCACAACAAGAGAATGGCTGGCAAAAGATGTTTCAAATCAATCCGGGAATCATTTGCCCATCGGAAACCCACCGTATAGGCCTCCCAGAGGAAGAAACATAAGCCTGATCAGGTTGAATGCCCAACAGGCTCAGGGTAGTCCAGGCCAAATCATTGGGCCCCACTGGTGTGGTATCGGGCAGTTCTCCATTGCGATCGGTTGAGCCAATCACCTGTCCACCACGAACACCCCCTCCAGCCAAGCAAACAAAGCCTGCACGAGGCCAATGGTCTCGCCCACCCTGTGGGTTGAGTTTGGGGGTACGCCCAAATTCACCCATCAACAAAACCAAGGTGGATTCGAGGAGTCCGCGTTGGTGCAGGTCATCAATCAATGCGCTGTAAGCTCGATCCAGCGCCGGCAACTTGCCACTACCAGGAAAAAAGCTGTCAGGAAATTCCTTGGCAATCTGCTGGTGCGTATCCCAACCCTTATCGATGACACTGACAAAACCTACCCCATGTTCCACGAGCCGCCTGGCAAGCAGACAACCGGTTCCGACTCGACTACGCCCATATCGTTCTCGCACACCGGGTTTTTCTTGCTCGAGCTCAAAAGCCGATTGCGCCGAGGGAGAGCTGAGTAAGGCATAAGCCTGCTCATCAAAAGCATCGCCGGTCAGAGGCCCCGATTCAGTCTGACGCTGAACTTGATCGAGGAATTGTTGCATTTCCCGCCTGCGTGCCACCCGCTCCAACGTCAGGCTCGTTGGGGGGCGCAGATTTTGGACTTTGAACTGAGGTTTGGAAGGATCACCCCCCAAAGAGAAAGGACTTGAATCAGCAGGCAGAAAGCCCGACATGAAATAGGAACTTGCCTCCGGAATGGCTACGTGGGGAGGCAGCACTTGACCTTCAGGGGCATGATGGGCGTGGATGCATCCCAGTCCTGGATATTGTAAAACCGGCGAAGGCTTATTACCGGTCAGTAAGTAGTGACTACCCGTATCATGGTTCCCAAATTCATGGGTCAGCGATCGTACCAAGCTCACATGCTTCATGATGCGTGCAGTCCTGGGCAAGTGTTCACAGATCTCCAACCCTGGCACATCGGTTGAGATGGGACTGAAAGGCCCCCGTATCTCCATCGGAGCCTGTGGTTTGAGATCAAAAGTATCCAAGTGACTTGGCCCACCATCGAGCCAGATAAGGATACAAGATTTGGCATGTGCTTGAGGCACCCCTGTCGGACCAGCTTGAGCTCGTAATCTTGCCAAGTCAGAAAGGTTCAGCCCCAATCCTGTCATCAGGCCGGCATGAATAAAATCCCGCCGATTCATGCCATCACAGCGAAACCATGATTGCTGGTCTTTCATATTGACGACGTGTTGAGGCAAAAGATCAATGAATCCATCGGAACTCCTGACTATTGAGTATCGCCCAAAGTGCATCGGAAAGGAAGTCCGATCGCCCCTCATTGTTTTCGCTTTGTAGCGCGCTCCAGTATGCCCATTCTTGCTGGGTCACAGGTCGACTGAGGGCCTTCCAGTAAACGGCTTGCAGGCGTTTGTCACAATCCCCAGATTCAAGGGAAAGCTGGAAGCCCGCTTGATCAAGGGTTCTTTGAAAACCTGAGTCGTTGAACCAGTACAAGGAGCGGGCTAGGCCGCCGATCGCCGAACTAGCCTGACAACTGGCTTCACGTCTGCAGCGACCCAGCACATCCAGAGCGAAGGATTCAATGCGATGGTCCCAGGCAGCAATGGCGCTTCCATCGGGAAGGGTTTCTGAGAGAAAATCACTTACCCCAGTGACCTGCCGTATGGCGTCAACCCATACCCTTTCGGTGATCGGACGTGAGACCATGGCATTGAACAGGCTTTGACTGCCTCCCTCAGCAATTGACGGCACCGAGCCTTGTTGGTAAGCACGGGTCATCACCATCATTTTCAATGCCGACTGAAGCCGATGATCCTGCCCTCTCCAGGCAGAGGCCATGGTTTCAAGCAAGCCTGGGATAAGGGGAAGGTTGGTTTCGCGCAAATCTTCGACTGGGTCGACAATGCCCCTTCCAAAAAGTGCTTTCCAGAGGCGATTGAGGAAGGCTTTTTCAAATCGATCCACACCCTCTCTACCCAACCAATTTGCGAGCGCACCCAAAGGATCCTCTCTCTGTATCGGCAACAGCGGATCCCTCATCCCGAGAACTCGAGGCTGGCTTGCCTCTCCCGTTCTGGGATGAGGCACATCGCCCAGATCTTGAAACACCAAACGCCCAGCCTGATAAGAAGTCCTAGCAAAAAGCGCAGCAAAATCATGGTAATCTTTCATGGTCCAACGATCAGCGGGATGATTGTGACAGCGCGCGCAACCGATACTCGAACCAAGCAGCACCTCACCCACGTATTCGGCCATGTCGCGTGGGTCACGGGCATACCTGTTAAAGTGAACCGCAGGATGTCCCTCCAATGCCTGGGCTGGGCGCACCATCTCCTGAACCATTTCCAGCATGGACTCACCTTGTGCCACCTTCTCTCGAAGCCAAGCGTGGAACTCAGCGCCCTGATCTTGGCCGATTTTGCGGGAGTCCAACCTCAGCCAGTCTGCTTGCTTGAGGCTCCAGTATTCCGCGAAACGATCTGATGCGATCAGTTCATCTACCAGCAGCTCGTATTGACTGGGCTGTGAAATCAAATCTAGCCATTTTCGAGCCTCCTGTTCAGTTGGGAGTCTTCCAACAAGATCTAGATGCAGGCGCCTGATGAGCAAGTGCGGGGGAGCTGCAGGCTCAGCCTTCACCTGCCATTTAGCCCATTCGCGATCAAGGAGACTGTCCAAGGGACCGGGCAGGCTGTCCATCGTATTGGGAGCTGGATCGATTGAAGCTATTGAAAATGGGAGTCCTGCACGAATACCCAGTGATTGATCCCCAAAGCGCAACATGATGGTGGTGATGCCTGGGTCATGAAAAATCACTTCTCCGTTGGTCGAGACACTGGCAACCTGTTCATCCAGTGACTCAAAGCGACACCACTGCGACACCTCCCTGCTTGAGCCATCAGAAAAGGTGGCGATCACTTCAAGGGGTGTGGCGGCCCCAGACTTCGCTCCAATGACCTCAGCTGGCACGGTCTTCAGCCCAACACAGTGAAGCGATGCGTCACCCAGAGGAGCTCCTTGGGTAATCCATGCGCGAACGACTGCATAGGCAGTGGATTGATGGGGTAGACGGCGACCTCCCTCATGGTCCAGCCGGCGAGATGCCTTGCGAAGAAGAAGGCTTTGCTCCGGCTTGATTAGATCAAGCCGGCGACCGGCACGATCCCTGGTCATGGCATGGTAATCAGAAAGTATATCCTCGGCAAAAAGACTCAGCTTGAATCCCCCCTTGCCAGTCGCCGCCCCATGGCATGCCGCCGCGTTACAGCCGGCCTGAGTTAGAATGGGAACAATTTCTGTTTCAAAATGAGGAGCGGCTCCCAAAACCTGAAGCATGGTCAGCAAACTTGAAGCAAACGATAGCAAGAGAGCTTTGGGCCAAGGCACACAACTCAAGGCAAAAAATGGGGGGGTGAGCTTCATGACTCGAGCGATGATTTCGCCCAGCAAGGCTTCATGGGGCTGGCATGGCCTTTTGCCACTTGGTGAGTTCCATGGCTGCCTGCTGCTGGGCGTAGGGTGTGCCATACTTGACATGAAGCAGCCGCGTCCAACCGCCTATTGCCTGACCAATCAGGTTGGAATCATCCTCAATGTAGGCATTCACCTCCCGAAGGATTTGATCGACGCGTGCATCCGTATTATCCGGCTGGAGAAACTGGCGCATGAATCCCACCAATTGAGGATCACTGGGAACAGCCCCAGGCATAGTTTGAGTCTTTTGGCTTGCCTCCTTCTGTTCGGCAGGCTGTTCGGCTCGCATGGCCCGATCCCGCCCTCCTTGCCTGGTCATACCCAAGGCTTCCATCAAGGAAGCAGCTGTTGGCGGGCTCTCAATATTGAGCCCACTTGATAAGGAAGCCAGGATGGCTTCGGCATCGCTCAAGCCCGGCTGAATCAAGGCATGGTTGGATAGGACCCGATCTCGATCCAACAAGAGGATGGTCAGCAAACATTGCTTATTAAGTCCATAATTGCCAGGGCCCTCAGATCCATCACTCGAAAGCAACATGCGACCCTTGATCTTAAGCGATTGCCCGACCATAGGAAGCCTCTGGCGGCTGGCAACCGGATCATCAGAGAGGAAGACCCAATCAGTCCGACACAGGTCCTGATACCGCTGACCGAATGCATCGAGCACACGCATGAGCGGAGCCATGGATCTCTCGAGACCGTGCACGAAAACAAGGAGGCACTTCCCCTTGTCATCACCCTCGTTACTCCACTCAATGGCCTGACCCTGAAGGTCACCGCGGAGGCCAACCACCGAAAAAGCCGTTGCCCTTTCCCCTTTCTGTGGGCCCGAAAATACCCTATCTTCAGCTAAGCCTGGTAAGAGGCTCATCATGAGAAAGAGGAGAACCAGAATCACTCGGAACCTGGAACATGCTAGCAATGACCAGAAGCAGTTTGGCATGAAAATCAACATGCCGTATCTGATCCTGGGAAACCATCAAAAAAACGGCCTGGCAGTCATGGATCAGCCCATAAACCGCAAGAGCCTTCTACCCCAGCGCTTGAGCACAACAGCCTGCCTCAGCTTGATGGCAGCCTTGCTCCTGGGCACAGGGTGCGACAAACCAAGCACCTCCACTGGGAGCCCCTCTGAAGATGATTCAAAGAGGCTTGCACCCAACCCAGCTACCCAGGCCGATCTTAGCTGGACCAACCACATGGTATGGATTCCGGGCGGCACTTTCCAACGAGGCACAGAATCCGGACAAGGTGATGAACAACCTGTAAGATCCATCACTATCTCAGGCTTCTGGATGGATCGCACCGAGATAACCAATGGGCAATATCGCGAGTTCGTCCGAGACACCGGCTACGTGACTGTCGCCGAACGGAAACCAGATCCGAGGCTTTTTCCGGGAGCCGACCCTTCCCTGCTGGTAGCCGGGGCGATTGTCTTTGAACCCCCGCCAGAGCCGGTTTCACTTCGAAACCATTATGCCTGGTGGCGCTACATGCCAGGGGCCAACTGGCAGCATCCAACTGGACCCTCCTCGGACATTCAGGGGAAGGATGACTATCCCGTCACTCAGATTGCCTGGGAAGATGCCGAAGCTTATGCAAGGTGGGCTGGCAAGCGGCTCCCTAGCGAAGCCGAGTGGGAATATGCGGCCAGAGGTAATCAGGAAGGCCTATCATTTGTTTGGGGCAATGAACTCACCCCTAGCAACCAATGGCATGCCAATGTCTGGCAAGGTGATTTCCCGCACCAAAATACCCTTGAGGATGGTCATTACTGGATGGCTCCGGTGGCTCAATACACTCCCAACCCCTATGGGCTTTATGATATGGCAGGCAATGTTTGGGAGTGGTGTCTGGACTGGTATATGCCAGACTATTATGCGAACAGCCCATCCAGAAATCCTTTTGGGCCCAACCAAAGCTACGACCCGGGAGAACCCGGCATTCCCAAGAAAATCATGCGAGGGGGCTCATACTTATGCAGTGATTTGTATTGCGAGGGATATCGCACGTGGTGGCGGATGAAATCAGCCCCCGACACAGCCATGTCTCACACTGGTTTCCGCTGTGTCAAACCCGGCCCGGATCCAAACACCCTCTCGGGCCAAGTAGCCCCTACTGATACAGGTCTCTGAGGTCGAGGATTTGTCGCTGCATTTGTTGGGCAATCGGGATGGCGCGCGTCAAGGCATTGGCACGAGTCTGCCCCGCAAAGGATTTCATCCCAATACGGAGCGCAGCAACAGGATCTCCGTTGCGGTCAACCAGTGGTAAGGTCACAGTCGTTTTGGCCTTGTCACGCTGGTAGTAGGTTTTTGACTCAGTGATGGCTGCGCGGACCGCTTCATCCTCGGGTAGATCCAGGCGGGCCGAATCCTTGGAGGCAATCACGCTTGCGCTTTGCCCTGGTTCTCGAGGTGCGTAGATCATCAATTCAAGGACCCGGGGAAAATCTTCCAGGGCTCGCTCAACCATTTGCTGCGCGGCAATGACCATAGGCTGGAAATCTAGGCGAGCATCTGCAAAATATGAAACCGCATCGGACTTGGTCCAAAATCCAACCTTTCCTTGGTTGAAAGTGTGATCGGTGAGTTGAGGGAAAGGTTTTTCCCCGTTGAGTAGGATATCAAACTGAGGACCTTTCATGGTGACTCCCATGGAATGCCATTGCCCCAGGGCCAGTTCAGTGGTCACCCGAACGGGCTCGCCCCTTACACCATCGACTACTTTGAAAAAGGCAAAAGAGCGACCGTTGCCGCTGGCTCGGATGTAGTAGTAGTTGTTGGGATCCTGATAGCGGAAAACCAAACCAGCCATGGTTTCCACAATCCCACGGACCAGCTTGAATTTGACGGAAAACTGACCATCCCGAAATGTCTGCGCCGCATAGATCAGCATGGGATAGCGCTCCTCGGTTAGATCCTCCGAAAGCTGGGCAAGCACCGCACGCTGCCTTGAAGCAGCCGCTTCTTTTGAAAATGAGGGGAAGAATCCTGGCACTTCATCCTGCACAATCCCCCACCTTCCCTCACGACCTGTGCCCCCGGTCAGGGCCTCGAATCCCTCAGGCAATCCATCTTGAGGGGTCTGCTGAAAATCAAAATAAATCTCAGTAGCCATGAGGGATGGGTAGACCAGCATGGCAAGGATCAGATTTAGGCCGTATCGCATGATGCGGGGACTTTAGCAAAGAGGTGTTTCGTGGGCAATCCCTCGCGGGTTGGGAGAATCTTCTTTCTTGACGTTGCAAGGTGATCTGATTGATTTGTTTTATGAGATTAAAACGTCTTCTTAGCCTGCTTACTCTGGGTCTTGTGCTTGCCAGCACTGCCGGCTGTTATTCGACTGCCGACGGGGGGAAAAAGGCCGGGGTACCTTGGCTGAAGGACTCGGTGGTTGGACGCTACGAGCGTCCTATTGACCAAATTTATGAGGCTGCCATTGAGGTCCTTCGCTTCAATGGTGCGATCGAGAGTGAGAACAGTATCAATCATTCTCTGATTGGTCGTATCGACACCCGTCGCGTGTGGATTCAAGTTCTCGAAGAGAGCCCAACCATCACCCGAGTTGAAGTACAGTCCCGATCCAAATATGGACGGCCTGATGTCGATCTCGCTAGCGAAGTAGAAAAGCAGATCGCCCTGCAATTGCGCTAGGCATCTCTTCAAATAGAGGCCTTCGGATCGGATCAAATCCATTCCTTAATTAGGCATCCATAAAGAAGCAAATCGTGGGGAAGTCACGTTTGAGGCTTCAGGGCTTATCAGGTGATTCACCCCGTGATCAAGCTGAAGGACGACTCCCTTCAGCTTCTTTTTTTCTACGCGTTACCTGGATTTCAAGTTTGAGGCGTTTGAGACGCCTCTTCGTCGTCTCAGCGTGCACGCTATCAGGATGATCCTCCAGGAAATCCTCAAGCACCTGCCGGGCTGCTTTCTCGTCTCCGGTGAATCGACAATGCAGGTCAGCCATCTGATGGTACCAGCGAGCCAGTCGGGCCGCCGGCTGATGTGCCATTTGTGTGCAGCGTATCAATTGATCCAGAGCCAGATCAATGCGCTGAAATTGTTCAGCGTAAAGCCAGGCGAGCTGTTCCCGGACACTGGTGTCATCAGGATGCATTTCTAGGTGCTGCAACAGCTCCTGACAACTGAGTTCAGCCCTGACCTGTGGGTTCAAGCCTTCATTCCCCTGATCTGCAGCTGAAAGATTGGGGGTAGGACGATGAACCAAATATTGCTTGGGATCTCGTCGATGGACTAGGTAAGCATCATCGGTCATGTGAGCCAGACGCTGTATCGCATGGGACGCTTGTTCGGTATCCGGGTAGGATTCCTTAATACGGCTGATCCACCAGCGAGCTTGATCAGGATTCTTGCGATACCGCAGCTCCCACTCAGCAAGCCGATTCATGATGAAAGCACCCTGCGTGGCCTCAAGGTTTTCTCTGTCAAGGAATTCCTCAAGCACCGTCATGCCACCTTCGCAGTTACCTAGATCCTCGGTCAGTATTTCCGCCAGCATCACATGCCCTTTCATGTCATGCGGGAAGGCCTCCAACTGCTTGCGCACCTCCATCATGGCAAGGTCATAAAGGCCACGTTTGCGCCTGGCCATAGCGATGGCATAGAAGGGAGTTGGCTGAATCTGCTCATCACCGCCATCGTAGAGGCTGGAAAGAGGCCGAGCCAGCATCGCACCCCATGAAGGAGCCCAAATGATACCAATGATAATGGAAAAGGCCGCAGTCATAAGGGGGCCCAAGAACCCCAAGGCATAACCTCCAGATTTGAGCAAACCCTTCAGGATAAAAGCCCATGTCAACAGGATGGCAAGGGTTCCGACCCATTTGACCATCAGCTTGACTGGATCATCGCTACGATCAAGGCTTCGCCTGAACAGACGCCAGACCAGCCAACAGGCGGTGCAGCACAGAAGAAGGCCAATCGAAATGGGGAGAAGGTTTTCCACAGGACAGGTGTTGGCGCTACGAGACCTTGGCCATAACAAAGGCAAGGATAATGAATCTCGTTACCCTTGCCTAGATGCAATCAAGCAGAATCAAAACTGCATCACTAGGATGGCGGAACCGGGATTGTGGTAGTCAGCGCAATCCAGACCATGGCGCAAAAAAGAGGCGACAGGAATCATTTGTAGTTCTTGGCACAGCGGCTCCAGCCTCTCCTGAAGTCGACTGAGGCTGAGACGATTCCAATGGTAGCCATCGCGCTTCTGGATTTGATGTTCCTGTGCCATGGCTGTGTTGAAAAAGCCCAGGCATGCCATACCGCGAGTGATGCGAGCCACTTCACAGATGCCCTGCTCCATGCCCTCGGGCGAAAGGTGCTCGAATAGATCGTGTAAGTAGAGGAAATCCACAGACTTGTCCGCTGCATCCACATCAAACACGTTACCAATCGAAAAAGAAGCCTCAGGGAACATGGCGATGGCATTGTCAATATTCTTGGGACAGAGATCAAAACCTTGATATTGAACGAGCCTGGCTAATCCAGAGGAAACCAATGCACGGTAGTCATTGGCCGAACCACAGGCAGGCTCCATCACCGAGAAAGCAAAAGGAGGTTCTGTGGGGAGTTCTCGATGCCATTGGCGAGCGAATGTCTCCAGAACCTCCTGCATGGCTTGGCTCTTCCATGGGTCTTCTCGCAGCACATTGAGTGCCTTCAATAAGTAATTCTCAGGAACGGACTCACGCTGCAGATCTTCCCATGTCGCGATGAAGTATGATGGTATCTCAATGGCCTTGAACTGAGACTGTCCTCGTTCCAAGGCCCTTAGCAGGTGTGCGGCTGTTTGAAGGCCAGGCCGCTGGACAAGCACACGCTGCAGGTAACTCATACAAATACCAAATCGATACTCCTGCCAGATCTTGGCTCGGTGTTGACCAGGAAAAAGCGACTCCACCATGAGACCACGAGTGAGCAAGCTGGGGAAATGGATCCGAGGATCTTCAACCCCAGAGACCAGATAACCATCCAGGAATTGGGCATCATGTCGCATCCATGCCTCACGTAAGGCATTCGTTTCCTCTTTGAAACAGTGAGTTGAAATGGGATCTGACATCGCGAAAAAGGGCGATCAAATGATCGCCCTTGAGTTGAGATTGATTGCCTGAAAAGCCAACTGAATCAGAGGCCTTTGCTGAGGATATGCTTGAGCAAGTCCCCAACTCGGTTGCTGTAGCCCCACTCGTTGTCATACCAACTGACCAGCTTAAAGAAGCGGCTGTTGAGAGAAATACCTGATCCAGCATCAAAGATGGAAGAGGATTGGCAGTGGATGAAGTCGGTGCTGACCACTTCATCATTGGTCCATTCAAGGATGCCTTTGAGGTAGGTTTCACTGGCCTTTTTCATGGCAGCAGAGATTTCCTCATAACTGGTTTCCTTGACTGTCTTGACCGTCAAATCCACACAGGAAGCAGTGGGAGTTGGCACGCGGAATGCCATACCAGTGAGCTTACCCTGCACTTCGGGGAGCACCAGACCGACAGCCTTGGCAGCACCAGTGGCTGAGGGAATGATGTTGATGGCTGCTGAGCGGCCACCTTTCCAGTCCTTGCGGCTAGGCCCATCGACTGTCTTTTGGGTCGCCGTGTAAGCGTGCACAGTCGTCATCAAGCCTTCTTCGATGCCGAATCCTTCCTTGAGAAGCACGTGCACCAGTGGTGCCAGACAGTTGGTGGTGCAGGAGGCGTTAGAGATGATGTGATGCTTGGCGGCATCGTAGGTCTCGTGATTGACTCCCATAACGATGGTGGCCACATCGCCCTTGGCAGGTGCGCTGATGATCACCTTCTTGGCTCCAGCTTCCAGGTGTCCGCTGGATGCTTCAGCACTGGCAAATAGCCCGGTAGACTCGATGACCAGCTCAACGCCAAGGTCCTTCCAGGGCAACCCAGCAGGTGTACGAGCACTGACCACATGGATATCTTTGCCGTTAACGACCAAGACATCATCATCTTCCTTGTCAGGAGAGGATTTCTTGGAGCTCACCTCGCCGTTGAAACGACCCTGAGTGGAGTCGTATTTCAGGAGATAAGCAAGGTTGTCCGCAGGGACCAGATCCCCAACGGCAACCACTTCGACCTCATTGCCAAGTAAGCCTTGTTCTGCGAGTGCTCGAAAGACCAGTCGTCCGATTCTTCCGAACCCATTGATAGCGATTTTCACTGCCATAATTTCTAAGTTTCCAATGTCAAGATTTCAGATCCAAAATGAGGGATGATAGTAATCATGCCGAATCAGCCGTCAATGGCGAATTTGGGTTCGTTGGCAACCCATGGTCGCATTCTCTCCCATCAGCCTCGGGTTCGCCACCAGGGGAAAACCACTTCAACTGTGGTGACCACCAGAAATATCAGACCGATTAGGGCGTTGAGACGGAAAAAGGCAAACTGAATCCAGTTAAGCGATCGTCGGCGCGCCAGCCAGTGCTCTAGCAGCAAGGCAACCAGAATCAGACTCAAACCCACAATGTAGGCCAATTTAAAACCTTGCAAGAACCCAAAAAGGGCCAACAAACCCCACATGATCATGTGACTGAGAAAGGCCCCCTGCAGAGCATTACGGGTGCCCCAGGCGACAACCAGAGAACGGAGCCCATGCTGACGATCAAAGGCCTCATCCTGAAGGGCATAGATGATGTCAAAGCCTATCAACCAAAAGACCACAACCAAACTCAGTAAGCATGGTGCCAGAGAGAGGCTACCCTTGACAGCAAGCCAAGCACCCAGAGGGGCAAGCCCCAGGGCAATCCCAAGGAACACATGGGTGTAATCGGTAAATCGCTTGGTGAGAGAATAAAAACAGATCACGAACAGGGCTACAGGGGAAAGCATGAAGCAGATCGGGTTGATGAGGTAGGCCCAGAGAATGAAGCTTGCCCCGGAGAGCAAAAGCAGCAGGCGAGCACTCCACAAGGATATGGCCCCGGTTGCCAGATGTCGGTTAGCCGTGCGCGGGTTGAGGCGATCAAAGGAGCGATCGACGATGCGATTGAAAGTCATCGCACAGGTCCGAGCACTGATCATCGCTGCCAGCACAAGTAGGAAAATCCGCCAACCAGGCCACCCTCGCTGATCCCGAGCAGCCACCACCATGGATGCCAGAGCAAAGGGAAGAGCAAACACCGTGTGGGAGATCTTGACAAAATCCCCCCACTTGACCGCTTCACGGATAAGCCGACGAAACAGGGTCATGAATCCTTAGCCTGGATTTCCATGGGCCAACCCGCCTCCACCATCGCCCTGAAGCCTCCTGCCAGCGAATAAACCTCACGGTAGCCCATTTGCTGAGCCACATCAGCGGTAAGGATGGAACGGTAGCCGCCACCACAATACATGATGACAGGCCGACGGGTATCCGGGATAGCCTGTTCGATATCGCGCTCAAGCACCCCCTTGCCCAAGTGCAAGGCTCCCGTAGCATGCCCTGCAGACCACTCGCGATCTTCCCTGACATCCACTAAAAGGGTCTCTGGACTAGCCTGAAGACGCTCACGGGCCTGCTCGAGGGTCAACTCCTTAACTCGAGTGGCAGCCTCTTGAACCATGGAAAGAAAACCAGGAGAGTGTTTCATGCAATTAGGAATCCAGTAAATCGGATTGAGGGATCACCGAAAAGCGTTTTTTCGATTGAGGCCGTGAATGCCGACGAATGCCGACATCGAACAGACATAGGTGGCACTGCTTGGTTCATGAGGCCTTCGCATTCAGGGTGCTAAGGGCTGAGGCTAGGAAAGCGGCATCACCTGGCCACAATAAGGGTGCCGTAATCCGTGTGGCCTCTTGCCGGGCCATGGCAAAGTCCTGCCGACCCAGAGCATGCTCAAAGCGAGCCAAATAATAAGCCTCCCTGTCGGTTCGATTCAACTGAGTAGGATCCAATCCTTCCAAATATCGACCGGCTTCTTCGAATCGATGGTTCAACATCAGGGCTCGAGCA
>Ga0181576_10002518_pt1 | contig 13672 bp, 10 predicted proteins | sample 101ome_22_FD_132464 | JGI IMG/M metagenome (GOLD analysis project Ga0181576, IMG submission 132464) | Coastal salt marsh microbial communities from the Groves Creek Marsh, Skidaway Island, Georgia - 101412BT metaG (megahit assembly) | ecosystem: Environmental > Aquatic > Marine > Intertidal...
AACAGGGAAAGTTTTATTCAGATTAGCATACTAATTTTAAAACTGTCCCGACATAGTGTTAATCTAGATGAAATTGAGTTTCTCTGCAAAGGTATCCGCACTTAATGAGCGCCCGTCTCCCGCAAGTACCTCTGGTTGAAGATTCCTCTTCTCTGGCGATGATGTATCAGCAGTATCTGCGCAATGAAAAGCTCCATCTGTCACTGGCGAGAACCGGTGAACAGGCCAAAACCATTATCCGCGAAAATTTACCGGATCTGGTTTTGCTGGATCTTGGTTTACCGGATGTCAGTGGTCAGTCGATTCTCGAATGGATACATGCCGAAGCGTTGCCCTGCCATGTGATTGTGATCACGGCTGATAATACGGTAGATACCGTAGTAGAAGTCATGCGCCTCGGTGCTGTGGATTTTCTGGAAAAACCCTTCGATGCCGCACGCCTGATTACCACGGTGAATAATGCACTCAAACAGAGCAACCTCGAAGCCTATGTTGATAATCTGAAAAATACCTTTGATCGTCAGCGCTATCATGGCTTTGTCGGCAGTAGCCTGAGCATGCAAGCGGTGTATCGCATTATCGATTCTGTTGCCGCCAGTAAAGCCACCGTGTTTATCACCGGCGAAAGCGGTACCGGCAAGGAAGTCTGCGCCGATGCCATTCATAAACAAAGCCCGCGGGCCAATAAAGCCTTTATTGCTATCAATTGTGCGGCGATTCCCCGCGAACTGATGGAAAGCGAAATTTTCGGCCACACCAAAGGCGCTTTTACCGGTGCCAACAATGATCGTAAAGGTGCCGCCTCTCAGGCTGATGGCGGCACGCTGTTTTTAGATGAAATTGCCGAAATGGATATGGATCTGCAATCCAAACTATTGCGTTTCATTCAGACCGGCGGCTTTAAAAAAGTTGGCGGCAATATCGAAGAAAGCGTCGATATCCGCATTATCTGTGCGACCAACAAAGATCCGCTTGCCGAAGTCAAAGCCGGTCGTTTTCGTGAAGACCTGTATTATCGACTGCATGTGATACCGATTGATTTACCGCCCCTGCGTGAGCGTGAAAGTGACATTCTGGAAATTGCCCGTTATTTTCTGCATAAATTTGCCCGGGCGGAAAACAAGCGCTTTACGGATTTTGATAACGAGACCAGTGCTATCCTCTGCGACTATGCCTGGCCGGGCAATGTGCGACAACTGCAGAATACGATCATGAACATTGCGGTACTGCATGATGATGAGCTGGTCCATAAAGACCACCTGCCGGCACCTTTAAATAGACTGCAGGCAACCTCAGGCCGCGCTGAGACATCGTCTATAGCCGCGCCTGCTGCAACAATCGCCAGCATCCGGCCATTAGCGCTGGTTGAGCGTGAGGCTATCGAACAGGCAATTGCGTTATGTGATGGCAATATTCCCAGAGCCGCGGCCTTGCTGGAAGTCAGTCCGTCAACCATTTACCGTAAAAAAACAACATGGAATTAGCTTGAGAAGTTTATGATCAAGATTATCCAGGATGAAGACTCAACCTCCCTGCAGGAACGATATGCAGTGATACATGCCACCCGCCAGTCACGCAAACGTTATGCAGAATCAACCGTCACCTTATATGAAACCGCTGAGCAGGCTTATGCAGCAGCGGACAAGCAGAACAAACGCTATGCCGCGGTGGTCTATGGACCATCGGTATCCTCAGAGAGTCAACGTATCTATTATCTGGTCAGGTGGCTATAAATCAGAAAGTAAAAGGTGGTCCGATAAACAGATAAAAGCTGTCCAGATCATTGTCATTGGCACCATAGGACAAATAAAGCGGACCAACCGGGGTATCTGATCCAAGGAATATACTGCCTGCCAGAATTGTATTATCCGGACTGACGTCGGCACGCTTCTGCCAGACATTGCCCCATTCCAGCGTAGTGCCTATATAGCTGCTGAAAAAACGACTGCCTGACAGTTTATGCATAAAGGCGCCACGCACCAGTCCAATATGCTGACCAGTCAAACTATCCTGAGGATAACCCGATAAGCGTGCGAAACCGCCAAGCTTAGCCAGACTCTGATAAGGCGCATTGTCATCGACTGTGGTCAAGGCCGCCATCCCGAGTAAAAAACTATTATTATCCAGGGTGAAGGCATGCTGATAATTCATATTGATCTGATCAAAATCCACGTCAGCGCCAAGACTTTGGCGAGATGCTGTCCAGGCCAATTCTCCAAAATGCCCTTCACCGGGGAAATACAGATTATCTATTTTGTCATCGGACAGACTTAAGGATATTTCACCACTGTTAAAATCATTAACAACCGGTTCGCTACCGATATAAACTTTGCTATCACCTGATTCACGATTATAGCCTAGCCGAAGCTGTCCCCAGTTACCAAATTGCCTGCCGACACCTAATTCAAGCGCATATCTATTGACCTGCAATTCAGAAACAGGCGTCGCCTGATCACTGTAAACATAAGAATTATCAGACGAATAAGACAAACTGCCATCAATAAAATATCGTGCTTGTGCATCCAGTGGCTGAAAGATTTCGGTTCTTAATAACTGCTGATCTCCTACATGCACTACATTACGCCACTCGCCATTAAGCGCATTTAATTGTGTTTTGGTATAACCCAGACCGATACGAAATGCCATATCGCCTTCAAAGTCTGTGGAAGCTATCAGACCGGTTTGCAGATATCCCGGGCCCCAGCTTTTTTCCTCCGTCAGCAACCGCAGGCCGGTCTTGTCGTCCTGCCTGACAATTTCATATCGCACTGACTGGAAAATATCCAGACCATAGATCTGGGAAATATCCTCTTTGATTTGCTGATGGTTAAGTGGCTCACCGGTTTTAATCTGTAATGCCGTCAATATCACTTCATCACTGATATTGGAGTTATTGTTTATCTCGATAAAGTCGATAACCGGCGCACCTTGATCCGTTTGCCTGGCAAGCCGATATTGCTGATAAGCCAGATCACTCAAAGCATAGCGTTTGAGTGATAATGCCCGTTGTAATGACGCCTGCTCCCCTAATGCCACAGTTTCAGCGATACGCTCAAAACTGCCGGAACCGATATCCCCGAGCTTTACCGATATCAGCACGTCCTGATCCTGCAGCGATGCCAGTGATTTCTGCGAATTAAGTCCAAACAGAAAATTAACCATCTGCCCGGCGACTTCAAGGCCCGAAACAATTTCATCACGCGTGTAAAGATCACTGCCAAGATCAGAGACGATAACAATATCAGCGCCCATCTGACGAGCGACACTGACCGGGATATTATTGACAATGCCGCCATCCACCAGCAACTGACCATCTATCTCAACCGGATCAAAAGCCCCGGGTACAGCCATACTTGCTCTGACAGCTCTTGGCAGACTACCCTTTTCAAGAACCTTTTCCTGACCGGTTTCGAGATCTGCAGCTACCGCCCTGAACGGAATCGGCAAAGCATCAAAATGTTCAATGTGAGAAACCCTTTCGAACAGGCGATTAAGTTCCAGATCAAACTTCTGTCCGGCAATAAAAGCCAGCGGGATTTCGAGCTTACCGTCATTAAAACCCGGTTTGGCTTTAAACAGATAAAGCTTGTCATCAGACTTACGCCGAAACGATAGATCACGGCGATCCGGTTTATCAACAAACAGATCATCCCAGTCCAGTGTTTGCAGTTCATCTTCGATTTCGGCTGGGGTCAGACCGGCAGCATATAAACCACCGACAATCGAGCCCATACTGGTACCGGCAATCATATCCACCGGTATATTGTATTCCTCGAGTTTTTTCAAAACGCCGACATGCGCGCCGCCTTTGGCACCGCCGCCGGCTAAGACCAGCCCGATTTTGGGTCGATCCGGCTGATGCTCATTTGCCAAGAGCAAACCACACGGCGATAACAAAAAGACCGGGACAAGTAGTGATAAACAAAGTTTGAGATGCATAATGTTATTGATTTTAATGACCGTTCCTGTCAGATTCAATAAACATTCAATGCGTTGACAAAAAGCCGCACATAACAGGGCTGCGCGGGGTAATTCAGATCGTTCTAGACAACCTGTTGAAGTGCTGCAGTGTTTCTGCCGGGAGACAGGGTGATGACATGGTTTCCACCACTGTCTTTTGCAGCCAGCATCGACTGATAGGTATTGGCAATCAACTCATAACGCATCACTTGCTGATTCTTGAAACTACAAACGCCAAAGCTGGCAGTGATTTTCTGTGACATACCAAAGTCATGTTCTTCCAGCAGCACGCGTAGATCTTCAGCAACAATCATTGCATTAACCAGATCCGTATGCGGACAAATCAGCATGAAAGTATTGTTTTCCCAGCGTCCCAGAATATCCAGAATACGCATACGCTGTTGTATAGCATTACAGACATGCACATGAATATAGTCAGCCTGCATCGCTGTTTTGTCGAGCAACCAGTCGAGGTGATCAACTTCGAACATCACCAGACTAAATGGCACATCATAACGTTTAGCAATTTCAATCTGCGTCAACAAGGATTCCTCAAGCCGCTCGGGCGAAGCTGTCAAAGTCGCTTCATCAACGCCGGCAAGCATGCGGTAATCCTGAAGCTTTTGATGCATGGCTTTTTTAGAGAAGTTCTCAGCATCACGCTTACGAACCGCAAGCGTAATGATATTTTGTAACTCATGCATGTCCCAGGGCTTGGCTAAAAAAGCATCAATGACATCACGATTAAGCATGTCGATAACCTCGCTGTCATCAGCCTGACCGCTTAACATGATACGGATTAGGTCGGGATTGATTTTGCGGGCTTCTGATAAAAGCCGATCACCACTCATCACCGGCATGGATTTATCAGTCACCAGGACATCAATCACCTGCGATTGCAGAATGGTCATCGCCAGTTCACCATTCTCGGCGAAATGGGTCTGATAAGGTTTATTACGGAAAGAGCGCTTATGAGAAGCGAGTATTGCTGCTTCATCATCGACAAATAGCACATGAATCAGCTCATCGGCAGGATTATCCAGCGGCTCGGACATAGGAAGGACCTCGATTTTTATCGTTTTCACAGCCTTCCTGATTGGCCTATACCGATAAATCTTAGACAATTACCGGTTCTTCTACAAGTTCCGGCGTCGCTAATTCTTCTTCGTTATGCAATATATCCAGATGCTTTTCGAGCAGTGAATGCTGACTACTAATGCCGATGTGAAATAAGGCTTCACCTTCGTACACCAGTGGAATATTGGTACGGCCGATCACAATGCCATTAGCCGGCGACCTAATCACTTCATCGACATTGCCAGCCGGGTCCGAGATATGGCCGAGCACATCACCTTTGCAGATCATCTCACCTAATGCCGCCTGAGCCCGTAAAATGCCGCTTTTGTTGGCCCGAACCCAACTGCTCGAACGCAACAGCACTGAAGGTTTGATTTTTTTGACACGGTTTTTGGGCAGCATATCCAGTGCCCGCATGACATTGATAATGCCGCGCACGGCAACCCTGATTGCCACTTCATCAAAACGCAGAGCTTCACCGGCTTCATAAACCATAACCGGCACATCCACCTGACAGGCCGCATGCCGCAAAGCCCCTTCCGGTGGCGCAGAATGTAACAGTACCGGCGAACCAAAGGCCCGACTCAGAAGATTAAGCTGCTCATGATTAATGTCTGCACGAATCTGCGGAAAATTATCACGATGAATCGCCGCCGTATGTAAATCGATACCAAAATCACTACGCTCAACCACTTCTGACATAAAGGTATGTGCCAGACGGCTTGCCAGGGAGCCTTCTTCGCGACCGGGAAAGCAACGGTTCAGATCCCGCCGATCCGGCAGATATCGTGAATGACTGTCAAATCCAAATACGTTAACCACCGGCACAGCAATCAGCGTACCTTTGATATGACGAATTGAACGCATCGACAAAATCCGGCGGATGACTTCCACGCCGTTAATCTCATCACCATGCACCGCTGCGCTGATAAACAATACCGGACCGGCTCGTTTACCATGCACGACATGCACCGGCATATTGACACTGGTTTTGGAATGTAAACCCGGCAATGGAATATTAACTACTTCCAGCGTGCCGGGCTTGATCATGCAATCTCCTAAACTGAACGCTTCACGCAAGCTCGGATCCTCGTCTTAATTGATAGAGGATTAATAGCATGATTTCAATGATTGGCAATTTTTTTTAAAATACTGAAAGCCTGATAAACAGCAGACTGATCACCGACATTGCCGGGGAAAATCACCACCGGCAAATCAGCAAACCTGGCATGGTCGGACGGACAGCGGATCACTGAACATCCCGGCAAAATCTGCCCGACAACACGTGCCGCATGCAACGCAAGACCATCACTTAAAACATCATTGGACGTAATCCCGCCTTTGCTAATCAGATAACCAATCGTCTCCGGCAGTTGTGCAACCAGACTCATCAAAAACTCAGACAATGCCTGTCCGAATGCCAGTCGTTGCATCTGGTCATCAAACTGCAGTTCAGCGCGTGACGTATAAATCAGAATATCCTGACCCTGTTGATGCATACGATGGATCTCAGCCACTAACGCCTGTCGATAATCATCCAGCTGCTGCGTTTTTTCTCCGCAGCCCACGGCTTTGAAATGCTCAACGTCTATCAGGACTTGTGCTACCGGGGCATGCTCGAGCAGATAGGCAATCTGTTCAGTGGTTTTCTTGACATGCGAACCTGCCAAGATAATGCCGGGTTGATGATGCCGAACATATTGAGCCATCAAGTCTGCGGCAACCGGTTGAGCCGGCAAGTTAGCCAGCGAGGTCAGCAGACTCGCAGCACTGCGAAACAAAAAGCGTTTGCCCTGTTCAGCAGCCACATCCAGTAACTGTGCGGCAAAGCTGTCGAGGGTTGACTGTTGATCGGCATCAACAACACAACAGACATTATTGCTTAATGCCGATAAGCGTGCTTTCAAGTCAGCTTTGATATCCTGCAGCAAAAAGCGTTCAACCTGATCTGCCCTGATCCGACCGGCGGTTTTCTCCTCGACATAATCCGGCAGATAAGCCGTGCTGAAAGCAAACACCGAATCTTTGGCAAATTCGGTTTGATCAACCGGCACCTTTTCTCCATCGACAAGCAGATAATGCGTACTATCGAGTGTAATACGACCACCTTCAAAAAATGCCGGCACCATAAAGTGTGCATCGAAAGGACCGAGTTCTTCGGCAATCACATCAGTCTCAACCGGATAATGACCTCTTAAGGTTGAGTCACTGCGACTGACAACCAGAATCTGTTGTTCTATACCCTGTTGCTGTAAAGTAGCCAGAGCCTGTTTGATATTCCGGCAAATATCCCGGGTGATATCAGCAGCCTGAGCGGCGGACATCGCCCGCGTATTGGATAAAACAAAAAACAGTGGCGACTGATCGGCAAAAGCCAGTAACAACGTCTGCTGATCCCAGCGCATCAATAACTGACAACTGTGAACGGTTTGCGAACCGGTAGGATCGTCATCGATAACGATGATTTTCAGATTTTGCATCATCAGTCTCCGACTGTTTTAAGCATCAGCCAAGCAACATGGCTGCACGTGCAGCAATGTCATCAGCAGACAAACCATTAAAGCCCATGATCTGCGCAGCAGACGCGGTTGTTTCACCACGTTTCCATGCCATCACATCACGTCGACTCTGACTGCGCAGCATTAAAGGTTCCAACGCTCCACTAGCGCCTCCGCTTAATGCCAGCAACGCATCACCACCAAAGTGACGGGCAAAATCATCATCGCTCATAAAGCCGTCATCCGGCTGCGCCACGCTTTCCCAGGCAACATCGGTAGGACGATAAAGACGGCGCGGATTCGCAACAGCAACAATACGCACTTTATGTCCCTGTGCTTCAAGCTGATCTTTTGCTTCAAAAACCGGCAGAAAAATCATATCGCCTGTCGCCGCTAACACAATGGTTTTAGCTGAGTCATCAGTAGCCGTTTCATAAAGAATAGCTGCGCCTGACTGAATCGCTTCACGGGCTTGTTGCATAGTGGTGTAAACCGGCAGAGCACTTTTCGAGGCGATAATGGCAATGCTTTTATTAAATTGTTCAAGCCCCCACTCATAGGCTGCCTGTATCATGTTGGCATCGGCAGGAAACAGTGTATAGGCATTACCATTGCGCATCATAGCGGCCAGATAATTTTCAATTTCCGGACGTTGATGGGTCCAGCCGTTACGTCCCTGCTCCAGCGCACCGGCAGTAAACATCATCATGATCGCCGGTGTTTTACGACGCAGTTCCGCCATAGCCTGTGAAACGGTTTGTACAATCGGCAAACCGTTAATCACAAAACTTTCATAAGACAACCACATGGCACGCGAGCCGAACAATGCCAGGCCGGCAGCCAGACCGGCACAGGCATCTTCGTTTAACGGTTCATAACCCTGTCCCTGCGGTCCCTGACAGTAAAGTGCATCGGTCGTCGGGTGTACAATGGTCAGAGCTTCGCTGATGTTTTTCATACCGGAAGCTTCATTACCGTCAGCGTTGGTGACCAGAAAACGTTTATCCTGTTGACCAACCTGAGCAACCAGTTCCCCCATAGCCGTCGAAGGTACCGCTTTATCGCCAATTGCAAACTCCTGCATCTGTAGAGGCTGTAACGGCGTTATCTGCATTTCAGCTTCGGTGACCACGGTTTTACCTGCAGGCCCGCCACCGGCACGACTAAAGTTATCTCTGACCAGTTGCCATTGAGACGGACTTAAGGCACGTTTTTTCAACGCAGAGGTAATGTGATCAGCCTGCAGCGAATCGCCGGGGTACAGGTTATGTGATTTAGCCCCGTGTTTATGCACGCCGGCACCTTTGAGCTGTTTAATAATGAAAACACTTAATGTGCCATTCATTGCAGCCTCAGCCGTTGCCTGCATGTTTTCCAGAACGGCTCGACTGAATGCCTGACGCTGCGCCGCTGAAAACAGAGTGGAATCGACATAATCACCCGTTTGTCCGGCATCATCAAAATCCCTGGCATCAACAATGACAACATTTTTAAAGCCATGGCCCTGCCAGTAGGCGGTCATTTCCTGATTGGTTTTCAATGAAACCATCGCATGATGTTCCTGGCTGTAACCATTCCAGACCAGCACCGGCAGGAAATTGGTGATCTGTGGAAAGGAGGTATTAAAATGCATCATGGATGACAAAACATAAGGTTCTCCCATACCACCATCACCTAAGGTGAATGGAAATAGCTTGTCAGGATGCAGATAAGCGCCTGCCATCGCAAAATGCTGTCCCTGCCCTAACGGACCTGCAGGTGCCAGCAAGCCCGGGATCGCACCGGAAAGATGACCTAGCAGGCCATCGGTTTCGCGGAAGCGTTCCATCAACTGATCCACATTGAAAATATCCATTTGTTCCAGCGAGCGATCGATAAACATGGCACTGTAAAAGCCCGGCGCATGATGACCGACCTCGGTAATAATATTGGTGTGACCTAGCATCACCAGTGCCGCATAAGCGTCAGCACTGGAAGCAAAACCTCCAGGATGTCCCGATTCCTTTGAGCCGCAAACCTGAAGCGTCAAATATCGCAAAGCATCGGCGGCCAGTTGCGTCTGATAAACCGCTGCATCATCAATACAAGCAATGGCAGACTGACCTTCACTGATGACAGCTGTTGGTGCTGGCAAATCTGCCGAAGCTTCTGCAGCAAAATAATGGATGCCCTGTAGAAAAGGTGCAGCATTGGGATAGAGGTTTTCAGCAGTATTGTTCATCAGCTTTCTCCTGGCTTGGTTAACGGGCTGTTGATGACAAGACTAGAACTGAAAACATTTTTCACAAAATAAAATATATTTCACATTATGAAATATTTCAGTGAAATTTCGATTTTTATACGAATAAGCGCTTGATTTAAAATAATATTACCGGCAATATTTTTACATTACGATTTTAGTTTCACATTATGAAATGACAGAAAAACGCTCTTCGATACAGGTCATCGACCGTGCCAGTGACTTACTTGACGCGATCGCCCGCTATCAGGGCGGTGTCAGTCTTAAAATTCTGGCCGCCGAAACCACTTTGCACAGTTCTACCGCCTTTCGCATTCTCAGCGCCCTGATCGATAACGGTTTTGTCATGCGTGATAATGCCGGTAATTATCAACTCGGTGCCAAATTGATCAGGCTTGGCAGTCGCATTCAACCGACAATCGATATCCGTGAAATCGCCCGGCCGTTTATGGAAAAACTCAGAGATATGACCGATGAAGCCGTCAATCTGACTTTACGCGAAGGTGATGAAGTCGTTTATGTTGAAAAAGCCACACCTAATCGCATGATGCATGTGCAACAGTTAGTCGGTAGCCGCGCACCTTTACACGTTACTGCGGTCGGCAAAATGATGCTGGCAATCGGTGGTGATCAGGAATGTCGCCGTTATGCCGAACGTACCAATCTGCCCGCTTATACCCGCAACACGATTAATACCCTGCCGGCATTACTGGCAGAAGCCGTGACGCTGAGACAGCAACAGTTTGCCTGGGATAATGAAGAAGCGGAAATCGGCGTAGGCTGTATGGGAGTCGTCATCTATGATGGCCAACAACAGATAGTTGCCGGCCTTTCCATCTCTGCGCCGATAGAAAGACGTAAAGCCGAGTGGGTTAAAGATTTAAAACAGGCCGCTTATGATATATCGCAGCAGCTATAAGTTCTCAGACTTGCCGGCCTTCACAAAAATATCAAACTGCTGTCCGGTATCGGCCTGAATCTCTTTCAGGTCCTTGATAATATCCGCGCTTGCTATCAGATTACGTACATAAATGCGGTCACCGGAACGCACTTCACTGATGTTCATGCCTTCTATAAGGTCAACCAGAGCGATTTTGGCAAATTTTTCATCAACCCATTCAGCAACTTTGCCAAAAGTTTTCAGATAAGCATCCAGTACTGCCGGATCATAATATTTGCCACTGTAGCGGCGCATATATTCAATACTTTCCGTTGTTGAATATTGTCTGGCACCGAGTTTACCACTGCGTAATAAATCATAATCCCTGACCACAGCAATAATCCGCGAACCTAATGGAATCTGCTCACCAATTTTGCCGGCTGGAATACCGGACCCGCCGAAATGCTCATACTGGTTCTCAATTAATTCAGCCATTTTTTTCAACGAACCAATTTTCAAAAACAGAATCTTGGCGCTGATGATATTGTCGATAAGCAGTTCCCGATCAGCCTTTTCCAGCATATGCATCGGCTTGGACAACATTTTTTCCGACAATGTGATACTGCCGATGCGGGATAACAGACCAGCCAGAAACACATCATCTACATCCGCAGCCTGCATACCCATCTCAACAGCCAGTTTGCGTGCTTTATCCGCAACACGACGTGAATGCTCTGCCAGTTCCGGATCACGCTGTTCGATCAGATATGAAAAACTCTTAACCGTTTCAAACAGGTTTTTTTTCAATTCCAAATTGGCTTTGTACAATGCCGCCGTGCGCCGTTTAACAATCAGCTCGAGGTTGTCACGGGTATGCTTGAGTTCAAGTTGGGCCTGTACTCTGGCTTTTACAATTGCAGGCCGGATAGGCTTGCCTATGTAGTCGACAGCACCTAACTCAAAACCCGCCTCTTCATCCATATCTTCAACACGGGCCGTGACAAAGATAACCGGTATCGCTGCGGTTCTGCTCTCTGTTTTAAGTTGACGTAAAACCTCAAAGCCATCCATATCCGGCATCGAAACATCGAGTAAAATCAGATCGGGCAAATGATTTTTTTTGCAGTAGTCGAGTGCCTTTGCTCCACTATTGAATAACTGGACCTTGTAATCATCCTGCAAAAGACGCCCGAGTAGTTTCAATATAACAGGCTCATCGTCAATAATCAGAATAGTGGATTCTCTTGTCATCGGGCTTTTCCAAATTTATCGAAGATCTGCTGTAGCGATTCAGCCGCAGCCGGAAAATTCATATTATCGATATCCTCGGCAACGGCTGCAGCCTCAGCATTGCCGAGTAAGGCTTTGAAGTGATCGAGATATTCTTCCCAGAGTTGGATAGACAATGAATCATATTCTTTTAATAACTGAATAAGCTGTGAGATCACAACTTTCATTTCTTCATCAGCTAGGCTGTTGCCCTGCGAAGCAGGCTGTAGCTTAAAAAAACTCAGATTATCAACCTGATGTTTGATTTGCTTTAGATGATGCTCAAACTGCTGCAAATCAGTCAATACACTGAAATCACGGATATCCTGATGTAACTTTTTTTCCAGCTGCAGGGAAATTTCCTGAAGTTTAAAAAGCCCTAGAGTGCCTGCAAGTCCTTTGACCGTATGTGCAATGCGGGTTGCCGTTTGGCTGTCATGATCGGCAACGGCCTGATTGATTTTATTGGCGTCATGACTATGCGAATCCAGAAACTGCTTTAGATAACCTACAAATGCACCATAGTCAGACTGAAAAAGTGCATAACAGGCACTCATATCCAGACCCTCGATGGCTTTAAGCTCATCAATCAATTGCAGTGATGCCAGATCCTGTTCCTGTGCCTGATCGCTGTCTGTAGAATGAGTAAGCTCCGGCCATACTATGCCGTTAGCGGGCAACCACTCCTTTAGTGCCGCGTAAAAATCAGCCGGCATAACCGGTTTAGAGACAAAGGCATTGGCCCCTGCGGCAAAACATTCCATCCGGCCTTGATTATCCACGTTAGTGGTTACCGCAATGACCGGTGTATATTTTAATTTTTCATCGTCACGCATTGCCGTCATGGCTTGCAGACCATTCATAACCGGCATATTGATATCCATCAACACCAGATCATACGGCTCATTACTGCGCATCATGTCTAAAGCCAGCGCACCATTGCCTGCCACCTCGGCGGTTAAGTCAACTATCCGCAACAGGCCGCGAATAACTTTCTGATTAACCAGATCATCTTCAACCAGTAAAATCCTCACCGGATGATCCACATCTACCCTGTCTCTGATAGTCACCTTGGTATTATTCGAGGATTCCACAGCCATATTTACTCGATCGACAATTCATCAAACTGCTGTTTGGTTGTTACAAAAAGCCTGACCAATTCAGCCAGGGGCGCCGATAACGGTTGCTCAGTGTCCGGCTTGCGTAGCTGCATTTCGATCTTTAACGCCAGTTGCTGAATTTTATAAAGACCGATCGTACCGGCAGCGCCCTTAGCCGTATGAGCGATTCGAATAGCTGTCTGCTGATCAGCGTTTTCAAGCGCCTGTGCGATTTTAGCCGCATCATCAAGATGTGCGTCAAGATAACGTTTAATCAGTTTCACATAAGCCAGCCAGTCACCTTCAAAAAGATCCTGACAGACCTCCGGATTCAGCCCTTCAATAGCACCTAAGGCCTCAACCAGTTCCAGCGTCTGATGATCTTTTATCAATGCCGGTCTGGTCGCAAAGACAATATGAGCCGGCCAGTCAATGCCCTGTGGCGGCAGCCAGTCCTTGAGCATCGAGTAAAACGCCGGTGGCATGATGGGCTTAGGCAGATAATCGTTGGTACCAGGCGGTTGATTTGCCGCCAAAGCAATAACCGGAGGTTGATGAATATCATCCATGGCACGTAAATGCCGGATAAACTCAGCGGCATCCATGTCAGCGAGATCCAGCTCTGTGAGAATCAGATCAACAGGCTCGC
>Ga0181576_10002527_pt1 | contig 13654 bp, 9 predicted proteins | sample 101ome_22_FD_132464 | JGI IMG/M metagenome (GOLD analysis project Ga0181576, IMG submission 132464) | Coastal salt marsh microbial communities from the Groves Creek Marsh, Skidaway Island, Georgia - 101412BT metaG (megahit assembly) | ecosystem: Environmental > Aquatic > Marine > Intertidal zone...
CTTATTGTTGGAAACTGGAATCTTCAAATGATTGATTTGGGTGATGTGCCGATGGGAAATCAAGTTGAAGACACTTATGTGGTTCTGAAAGAGGTGGTCGAGGAGTTGTTAAGTTTTGGAATTGTTCCAATTGTTATCGGAGCTACTCAAGATGTTAGTTATCCGCTCTATCGTTCCTTTGATTCATTAGGAGAACTTATTCATATGGTGGCTATTGATCATCGGTTTGATTTTGGTGTAGGAGATGAATTGATCTCTTCTCATTCTTATATGACCAAGATTATATCTGAAGCTCCAACTAATCTTAAATCATTCACCAATCTTGGGTATCAATCATTTTTTAATACTCAAGAAGAACGAGATTTAATGGATAAGATGCATTTTGAATCCTATCGATTAGGAGAAGTAACAGCAGATATTCCCTCTTGTGAACCGTTATTTAGAGAGGCACACTTCTTAAGCATTGATTGTAGAGCTATGCAAGGATCTGATATGGGTTCTGGAGACAATTATATGCCTAATGGATTAAATGGTAGGGAAATATGCGCCTTGACTCGCTATGCAGGACTCAGTCCTAAAATTTCCTTATTTGGTGTTTTTGAGAGTGATAATCATCCCATGTCTCATAAACTCATTGCTCAAATGATTTGGTATTTTATCGAAGGGTATTCAATGCGTGTTATCGAAGATCCCTTGAAGGAATCCTCACTATTTTTAAAGTATACCGTCACACTTGAAGCGTTGGATTTAATCTTTTATAAGAGTAAAAAAACGGATCGATGGTGGGTTTTATTAGAAAGTTTTGGAGCTGATGACAATAAATCAACTACGAACGCGTTATTACCCTGCAGTGAAAACGATTATAAACAGGCTTGTAATGAGGTTATTCCCGATCGTTGGATCAAAGCTCAAAAAAAAGGCTTTTGCTAAGATAATCTAAGGAATATTTAATATTTTCGTAAATCGTATTTTAATTTTTAGAACTAAAATACAGTCTAACAATTTGAATAGAATATATATGAAGTACTTTTCGTATTTAGCGGTTTTAACTGTTCTTCTTTTTGCCTCCTGTTCTAAGATTGGAACTAAAGGAGAATTAGTCGGAGTTAAAGGACAAAAGTGGATTGCTAAAAAGCCTTATGGAATGGAGTTGATCCCTTCTGGAGCATTTGTTATGGGTAAAACCAACAAGGATGTCTCCAATGTGGGAATGGAGGCTGTAAAAACGGTGACGGTACAGTCCTTTTATATGGACGATACAGAAATCACCAATTCGGAATACCGTCAATTTGTTCATTGGGTTAGAGATTCTATTGTAAGAACCAAGCTTGCTATTTTATCTGATGAATTAGGGTTGACTACCGAAGATGGCGGAATTGGAAATTATGCGTTCAAGGATATCAAAACAGAGGAAGAGATGACTCCTTATGAAAAGTATCGATTTTATAATGCATTACCAGACGAAGACAATCCTTATTCCTTGTATAGACTCAATACTGATATTGATTTGATTTGGAATACAGAAGATTTTCCAGATGAGTATTATGCTGAAGTAATGGATGAGGTTTTTGTTGACGCAGCTGATAGTTATAATGGAAGGAGAGCTATCAAAATCAATGAGTTAAAGTATGGTTTTACAACTTTTGATGCGGTGGAGGCTTCAAAATCTCCAGGGGCTGATCGTAATGAGTTTATTAAAAAAGAAGTCGTAAAGGTATATCCTGATACAACCGTTTGGATCAAGGACTTTTCGTATTCTTACATTGAGCCTATGCATAATGATTATTTTTGGCATGACGCGTATAGTGAATACCCAGTGGTAGGTGTAAGTTGGGATCAAGCAAGAGCCTTTTGTAGCTGGAGAACAAAAATCAAAAATGATCAATTGAAATCTAAAGGAGAACAAACCGTTTCTACCTACAGATTACCTACCGAAGCGGAATGGGAATATGCTGCTCGTGGAGGAATAGATGGAGCGATGTATCCTTGGGGGGGTCCCTATATGATTGCGGATAACGGATGTTTTATGGCTAACTTTAAGCCCGCTCGTGGTGATTATGCTGCTGATTCTGCTCTTTTTACGGTCGAAGCACGTTCCTTTACTCCCAATGATTATAATCTGTACAATATGTCAGGAAATGTTTCTGAGTGGACCAGTTCTTCATATGCCTATAATGCCTATGATTATGCTTCTACATTAAATCCAACAGTAGCAGCTGAAAACAGTGATTATAAAGTGATTCGAGGTGGATCATGGAAGGATATAGCTTATTTTTTAAGAGTAAATACCAGAGATTTTGAACACAAGGATTCTGTACATTCTTATGTTGGATTTAGAACGGTTCAGGATTATATGGGAGATCCTACAACAGTAAAAAAGAAATAAATAACACATTACAATATCACTACTAATGTCAGAAACTAAAAAAATCAAGAAAAAGCAAGCCTATAATTTGGCCTATGGATTAGGAGCTTCTATTGTAATCATAGGGGCGCTTTTCAAATTGACACACTGGGAATTTGGCCCATTTACGGGCGGCAATCTTCTAGCAATTGGACTAATAACGGAAGCCTTTATTTTTGCTTTAGCTGCATTTGAACCTGTACAAGAAGATACGCAAACATGGGATTGGTCTAAAGTGTTTCCTGAGTTAGCAGGCCGAGGAGATTCAGGGGTTAATGCAAGTGGAATGTTATCTAAAAAATTAGATGGACTGCTTGAGGAAGCTAAAATTGATTCTGAGCTTATGGAACGGCTCGCCAAGAGTATTAAAAACTTTGAATCAGCTGCTCAAGGAATAGCTCCTACTACTGATTCTATTCGTGCCACTCAAAACTATTCTGAAGAATTAAATAAAGCAGCCGCTCAAATGCAGCAGCTTAATGCCCTTTATCAAAATCAATTGGATTCCGCTAAATTGCAAGCGAATGTTCAAGAAAGTGTAGCTCAAAATGCAGAGGCACTCCAACGTCAAATGGAGCAGCTTTCAGCTAATCTTTCAAGTTTGAATCAGGTATATGAAGGTATGCTTTCTGCCATGAATAGAAAATCGAATTAAGAACGTTAAGAAGAACACCTTATGGCAGCAGCCAATTCACCAAGACAACGAATGATCAACTTGATGTATCTTGTATTTATTGCTATGTTAGCTTTAAATATGAGTAAGGAAGTACTCACTGCTTTTGGTATACTTAATGAAAAATTAGAGTATTCTAATCAAGAAATTACTAAAAACAATCAGGCTTTTTTGAAGGGATTAGAGGTTAAATCCTCTGAAAATCCCGAAAAATATGCTGATTTGTATGCTAACGCACAACAGATCACATCAATTTCTGATGAATATTTTAAGTATTTGGGCGATATTAAAACCGAAATGCTTACTCAGGTTAAGGATGAAAAAGACTATCAGGTGATGGATCGTTCCGATTATCTGGATCAACTTTTTTTTAAGGGAGACAACTTATCTAAGGAAGGTCAAGAATTCATGGATCGTATGATCAACTTTAGAACATCATTACTAGCATTTACTCCCAACTCCTATTCGGATATCAAAGAAGAAATCGCTAGTCGATTCGATACTGGTGATCAGGATAATAATGTGGTTAACCGCGAGGGTGCTAAATTGCACTGGTTGAATTATCATTACGAAGGGTATCCAATGGTGGCTTCGGTCACTAATATTACTCAGATTCAATCAGATATTATGAACTCTTCACAAAATATCTTGAAAACCATGTTGCAAGGTCAATTGACTGAGGAGGTTTCCTATTCCAATTACACCACACTTCTAGAGCAAGAAAAATCTGCTTTTTATCAAGGTGAAAAGTTCACTGGAAATATTGTTCTTGGACGTAAGGATGCAACGACTAGGCCTAACGAAGTTCATTTGACTCTTGATGGAATAAGTTTAGTTGAGAACAGGGATTTTACCATAGAGGAAGGAAGGGTGAAGCTTAATGTTACTGCTGCTAATGTGGGAGATCACAAAATAGAGGGTCGTCTTGTATTTATTCAAGATGGAAAAGAAACGAATGTGCCTGTCAACGCTAGTTTTGTTACAATTAGCAAGCCTAATTCCGCAGTGATAGCTGCAGACAAGATGAATGTTGTTTACCGAGGATTAAATAACCCGATGACCATTTCAATTCCAGGAATTGCTAATAATTTTGTTACTGCTAAGGCTGATGGTCTTAAAAAAGTGTCTGGAAGCACCTATGTACTTAATCCCTCTAAGGGAAGACAAGTTTCTATTACGGCTACAGGTCAGCTTCCTGATGGAAACATCATCAATACCACCTCTGTATTCCGAATTAAAGATATTCCGAAGCCTCAAGGGACCATTCGAGGTGAATCCGGAACAGTTAAAATGCCTCGAAATAATCTAGAAATTTCAACTGTTGGTGCTATGCTAGAGGATTTTGATTTTGATTTGACCCTTAGCGTGAAAGGATTTAAATTTAAAGTACCGGGTCAGCCAACTGTGGAGGTCAATGGTGCTAAGTTAGATGATAGAGCTAAGGCTGCTTTAAAGCGTGCCAGACGTGGTGATCTGATTCAGATTTTTGATATTGCTGTTGAAAACCCAAATAACAAGAACTATCGCTTTAAAAATGTGACTGCTGTTATTGTAGAACTTACGAATTAATCATGATGAGAAAACAACTATATATACTAATAATTGGTCTTAGTTTAGTAAGCCTTTCCATTTCGAAAGCACAAGAAATAGATCCAGAATTTGATCCTGCATCTTCATATTTTATAGACACTGATGAACTTAAAAGTAATCCTCTCTTTATTCCAGGCGTCAATAAAAAAGATGTTTTTTGGTCAAAAACTGTGATTGAAGTTATTGACTTAAATGAGAAACTCAACTTTCCGTTGTACTATCCAATTGACACTCTTAGGGTAGAGACCTACAGAAGATCACTTTATGATGTGCTGATTAAAAATATTAAAAGTGGAGCTATAGAAGCTGTATATACGGATGCCTATATTCGTGAAAAGAGAACGTTGAAGGATTTAGAGGCTTCTTTAATCAAAGTAGACACTACCGATTTGGGATTGGAACAGTTTAATGCTAATGAACCGGTTTCTGATCAATACATAACTAGACGTTCGATTACTGCTGCTGATATCAAACAATACATTTTAAGAGGTACGTGGTATTTTGATAAGCGTTTAGGAGAACTTAAATATCGATTGTTAGCCTTTGCTCCAATGGCCCCCGATGTTAACTTTATCGATTCCTCGGAAGATCCCTATCAAAATCTAATTCCCCTCTTTTGGGTGTGGTATCCTGAGGTGAGAGATTTGCTCCACGAAGCCAAGGTATATAATCCCAGTAATGATTTTAATCCCAACTCTTTTGGAGATCTTTTTGAAGCACGTTATTTTAACTCATTGATTATTTCTGAAGATAATATCTACGATAACAGACAGATCAAAGATTACCTCAAAAACAATTCATTATTTCAGCTTATGGAATCCAACAGAATCAGAGAATGGATTCGAAATAAAGAAGCAGATATGTGGAATTATTAAATGACTATATTGTCGTTGGTTTCGGCATTGCAGGACTAAGCTTTTGTGAACAGTTAGAGCGGCATCAAAAAACGTTTGTGGTTTTTGATGATGATTCTCAACAGTCTTCTTGGGTTGCCGGAGGAATGTATAATCCAGTAATTTTAAAACGGTTTACTTTAGCGTGGAACGCTGTTAGTCAGTTAGAGTATGCCCTTCCCTTTTACAAAGCTCTAGAAAACAAGCTCGATGAATCATTTGTAGTCCCCTTACAACTCTATCGTAAATTTGCCTCTATTGAGGAACAGAACTTATGGTTTGAGGCTTTAGATAAGCCTCATTTGGCTTCATTTATGTCTACTCAGATCAAACAAAATAAGAATCCTTCCATCAACGCTGATTATGGATTAGGTCAATTGAATCAGTTAGGTAGAGTTCAAGTAGCTAAACTCATCACCAGTTATCGAAGGTACTTGAGTGCTAACAATTCTTTTGTCAATCAATCGTTCGATTTTGATCTTCTTGAATTTAATAATGGTATCGTTTCGTATAAAAATTATAAGGCGAAACATATTGTATTTGCTACAGGATATGGATTAAAGTGTAACCCGTTGTTTAATCATTTACCCCTACAGGGCACTAAAGGAGAGCTCCTTATTATTGAAGCGCCTCAATTGAACTTAGCAGCGATATTAAAATCCGGTGTTTTTATTCTTCCTTTAGGTGATGATCGTTATTATGTGGGGGCCACCTACAATTGGAAGGATAAAACAAACCAGCCAACTCCAGAGGCCAAAGCGCAATTGCTATCCAAATTAGATCAATTGATTGAAGTCGATTATAAGGTTGTTGATCACATTACTGGTATTCGTCCAACGGTTATCGATCGAAGACCTTTATTGGGAAGGCATCATAACCATAGTAATGCTTATGTGTTCAATGGAATGGGAACTAGAGGTGTATTAGTCGCGCCAACCTTAAGTAAACAACTCTTTGATTTTATAGAATACAATCATCCATTAGATGAAGAGGTTTCTATAGCTCGTTTTAACGCGTAAGACTTCTAGTTACTTCTTTACTGCTTTGGGATTGTACTTGATAAAGATATTGATCCAAATATTTCTTGACCCTCTTAGTATGATAGGGTAGAAAACAATCAAAGTTCCAACTATAGCCATAAAACTCTGAATCAAGCTCGCATTAAAGAATATCTTAGCAATAATAAATGCAGCAACTGAAAACGCAATACCTACACCATAGCTTACATACATAGCTCCATAGAAAAAGGAGGGCTCTATTTTGTAGTGTAATCCACAATGGGAACAAGTGTCATACATGTCAAAAATTTTACTGATTTTATAAGGATTAGATTCCTTATACATGCTCTCATTTTGACATTTAGGACAAGTTCCTTTAAAAATACTATAGAGTTTGCTTCCTTTTTTTAACATTTGCAAAAGTTTTCACAAAATTACATTTTTCCTATTCAAGAAATGTAACTTATATTACCGATATGCTAAATATTCATAATTTATCTGTTTCTTTTTCAGGAACCTATTTGTTTAATAAGATTTCATTTCGTCTTAAAGGAGGAGACCGTGTTGGTCTCATCGGTAAAAATGGAGCTGGAAAGTCAACATTATTGAAGTTATTAGCAGGTGATTTGGAAAATGATGGAGGTACTATTGCTAAGGAAAAAGAGTGTAGAATTGGTTTTTTAAGGCAGGATATTGATTTTGAAGTCGGGAGGACTGTTGTAGAAGAAGCGGAATTGGCTTTTGTCGAAATCAAAGCTTTAGAACAACAACTCGAACAGATTAACCAAGAGTTAAGTCATCGTACCGATTATGAGTCTCAATCTTATCATGATTTAATCGATAAGCTCTCGGATGTAACGCACCATTATGAGCTAATAGGAGGATATAATTATCAGGGACAAACAGAGAAAATACTTCAAGGATTAGGATTTAAAGCCTCTGATTTCAATAAGAAGACGGAAACCTTTTCTGGAGGGTGGAGAATGCGTATTGAATTAGCAAAATTACTATTGCAATCTAATGATGTGTTGTTATTGGATGAACCGACCAACCATTTGGATATCGAATCTATTATTTGGTTGGAATCTTTTTTAAATTTTTATTCAGGAGCGGTGGTCATTGTGTCGCATGATAAGATGTTTTTAGATCATGTAACCAATCGATCCATAGAGATTGTTTTGGGTAGAATATACGATTATCCAAAACCTTATTCTGAGTTTTTAAAACTTAGAGCAGAAATCATAGAACATCAACTCAACGCTCAAAAGAACCAACAAAAGCAAATCGAGCAAACAGAAAAGTTGATTGAAAAGTTTAGAGCTAAGGCTTCAAAGGCATCTATGGCACAATCCTTAATTAAAAAATTAGATAAGCTGGACATTATTGAGGTTGATGTTGAGGATCAAGCGGTCATGAATGTACGTTTTCCAATATCAGTTACTCCTGGTAAAATCATCTTAGAATTGGATCAACTGTCAAAATCTTACGGAGATCATCAGGTGCTTAATGGAATTAACCTGTTGTTAGAACGAGATTCTAAGACGGCATTTGTTGGTCAAAATGGTCAGGGCAAGTCCACCTTAGCCAAGATGATTGTTGGTGAGTTAAAAGCTAGTAGTGGAAGTATTAAACTCGGTCATAATGTACAAATCGGTTATTTTGCACAAAATCAAGCAGAGTATTTAAATCCTGATAAGACGGTCTTAGAAACGATGATCGATGCCGCAAATCAAAGCAACAGAGCTAAAGTTAGGGACATACTTGGTTCTTTTCTATTCTCAGGCGAGGAGGTGGAAAAATACGTTAAGGTTCTTTCGGGGGGAGAACGAAATCGGTTAGCCCTAGCGAAAATGCTATTAGAACCTTTTAATGTGTTGGTAATGGATGAACCGACCAATCACTTGGATATCGCGTCTAAAAGAGTTTTAAAACAAGCACTTCAAAATTTTGAAGGAACCTTATTGCTAGTCTCTCATGACAGGGATTTCCTTCAGGGACTTACTAATAAGGTGTATGAGTTCAAAGAGGGGGCTATCAAGGAATACTTGGGCGATATTGATTATTATTTAGCAGAACGTAAGGCTGAAGATTTTAGAGCTATTGAAAAAAAGGAGGAGCCCAAGGAACGTAAAAAGAAGCAGGATAAAAATGATTATGAAACTCAAAAGAATCTAAAATCACTTCAAAATAGATTATCAAAGGTAGAAGCAGCTATATCAAAGTTGGAAAAGACGATTGCTCAACAAGATCATCAATTATTGATGAACTATGAACAAACTGCTGCAGACCCTAATTTTTTCGATGCTTATCAAAATAATAAAAAAGAATTAGATGCATTGATGGTCAAATGGGAGTCTATCTCAAATCAATTGAATTAGGATTAAACCTTTTGATGATTTAATGGTCTAATAACGTATTAATAAAATTTATAGTATGGATAATTCATCTCAAATGAATCAGCTTAGAAAAATCATATTAGCAGTTCTCGGAATTGTATTGGTTGTCTTATCTATTTTCGTTTCTGGAAAAATCATCGCTAATAAACCTGTTTATGGTTCAAAAGCAAAAAATAACGTCAAAGAAGTTTATGTTCAGGAAGTTACGAATCAACGCATAAAAACACAGGTACCCACCAATGGAGTGCTCGTAGCGCATCAACGCATTACCTTGACCTCAAGGGTGCAAGGGGTACTAAAAACCATAGAACCACTTTTTAAAACGGCTCAATCCTATAAAAAAGGGGATATGATCTATCAAATTGATGATGCTGATTATAGCGCAAGTGTCAAAGCTGCAAGAGCTAATTTCTTAAGTTTGCTCACTTCAATTATACCAGATTTAAAGCTTGATTTTTCTAATGAGTTTTCAAATTGGTCTCAATTTTTATCGGATTTAACGGTAACACAATCATTACCTGAACTTCCTGATATGACAGAAAAATTAAAACTATTTGTTTCAGGAAGAGGTTTGTTGAGTAGTTATTACTCTGTGCAAAGTATGGAACAAAACCTATCTTATTATAGTGTTAGAGCCCCATTTGACGGAGCTTTAGTAGAGGCTACCGTGACTGAAGGATCATTAATTCGCCCTGGACAACAACTAGGAGTATTTATCAAACCAGGAATTTATGAGTTGGCAGTTCAACTCCCAAAAACCTATGTTGAATTTATAGCAGAGGGATTAGAAGTATCCCTTAATTCATTGGATGGTAACCAGCAATACCAAGGAACAATAAGTCGTATAAATGCTTCAGTGGATAGTAAAACTCAATCTGTACAGGTATTCATATTAGTTCAAGATTCTCGCTTAAAAGAAGGAATTTATTTAACGGCGCAATTAGATGCAATCGATATAGCTGATGCATTTATGGTTAAACGAGGCTTACTCAATGCCGAGCAACAATTATTCGTAGTAAAAGATAATCAGTTAAAATTAAAGCAAGTAGAAGTGGTATATTATACTCAAACTCATGCTGTTGTTCGCGGAATAAATGATGGGGAACAACTACTTGCATTACCAGTTTTAGGTGCTTTTGAGGGTATGGAAGTCAACTCAACTCCAATAGATTAATTAAAAGTAGCTAAAGATGAAAAAACTATTAAATTATTTTATTAAATATCACGTAGCAGTCAATTTAGTTGTTGTTGCATTTTTTTTATTTGGTCTTTTTGGAGCAAAATCATTAAAATCTTCTTTTTTCCCCCTCACTGAATCTAAAATAATTACTGTTGCTATTGTCTATCCTGGAGCATCTCCGATAGAGATTGAAGAAGGGATTGTATTAAAAATTGAGGATAATCTAAAAGGGTTACAGGGAGTAGATCGTGTAACTTCGGTGTCTAGAGAAAATTCTGGATCCGTAACCGTTGAAATTGAAAAAGGTAGGTCCATTGATTTTATGCTCCTTGAAGTTAAAAACGCAGTAGATCGAGTGCCTGGTTATCCAACCGGAATGGAGCCATTGGTGGTTTCAAAGCAAGAGGTAATTCGACCTACGATCAGTTTTGCATTAAGTGGAGATCAGGTTCCGTTATTAAGTCTTAAAAAAATAGGAAGACAAATTGAAAATGATTTAAGAGCTATTGACGGAATATCACAAATTTCTGTAAGTGGTTATCCAGAAGAAGAAATTGAAATTGCAGTAAAAGAATCAAAATTATTGGCCTATGGTCTTAGCTTTAGCACTGTCGCTAATGCCGTGGCTTCAACTAATTTAATCGTTACAGGGGGTCGTTTACAAACCGAAGCAGAAGACTTTTTAATTAGAGCCACTAATAAAGGGTATTATGCAGATGATCTTGCAGACATAATTGTAGCTTCAAAACCCGACGGAACCCTTATTAAGTTAGCTGATGTAGCTACGATTCGTGATCGCTTTTCTGAGACTCCTAATGCTACCTATTTCAATGGAAATCTATCGGTAGTAATCGAAATAAATTCAACCAATTCAGAGGATTTAATATCATCAGCAGATAAGATTAAAGCTTATATTAAGGAGTATAATGCTTCCAATTCAGGTGTTCAATTAAATGTATTAAGCGATCAATCTGAAATTTTAAATCAACGTACGGAACTGTTGCTTACCAACGCATTTCAAGGAATCCTATTAGTCTTATTATTTTTATCTTTATTCCTCAATACTCGATTGGCTTTTTGGGTTGCTTTTGGATTGCCTGTAGCCTTCCTGGGTATGTTTATTTTTGCACCTTTATTAGGAGTTACCATAAATGTACTTTCCCTTTTTGGAATGATTATCGTTATTGGAATTTTGGTGGATGATGGAATCGTTATTGCAGAAAATATTTATCAGCATTATGAAAGGGGTTCAAATCCGGTAAAAGCTGCTATTGAGGGAACTTTGGAAGTGATTCCTCCTATAGTATCAGCAATTATTACTACTGTTTTAGCCTTTTCAATTTTCTTGTTTTTAGATAGTAGAATTGGAGAATTCTTTAGTGAGGTGTCTGTTATTGTGATTTTAACTTTAGTGGTATCTCTTGTTGAAGCTTTATTGATTTTACCTGCCCATTTAGCGCATTCTAAAGCCTTACATGCGTTAGATCAGAAGCCAAAATCTGCTCTTGCTAAAGTATTTGTTCAACTTAGAATTTTGAATAAGTTAGGAGAGTCATTTATGTTTTTCATGAGGGATCGATTATATACTCCAGCATTAAAATTTAGTTTAAAACATAAATTATTGACCTTTTCGTTTTTTATTTCTGTACTCATTTTAACGCTTGGTGCTATAGGAGGAGGGATTATTAGAACTTCATTCTTTCCAATGCTAGCTAGTGATCGAGTTACTATTACGCTCAATATGCCTAACGGAACCAATGAACAATTGACCGATTCAATCATTACTTTCATCGAGCAAAAGTCATTAGTTGTTGAACAAGAACTCACAGAAAAATACCTTAAAAATTCAGATGAAAAGTTATTTCAAAATGTGATAAAGCGTATTGGTCCTGGAACACAACGAGCAAGTCTTCAAATTAATTTATTACCGGGTGAGCGACGTCCTGATGCAATTCAAGCTAATGTGGTTACCAAGCGGCTTTCTGAGCTTGTAGGACCCATAATAGGAGTCGAGAGTTTGATTTATGGCTCTGGTGGAAATTTTGGAGGTAGTCCTGTTTCAGTATCCTTATTGAGTAATAATATTCAAGAACTTAAGTCCGCAAAAACCGAGCTTAAAAATATACTGCTAAAAAACGGAGAGCTTAAAGATATTGCTGATAATGACCCTGCAGGTATTAAAGAATTACGTTTTGAACTTAAAGAAAATGCATACGCCCTAGGTCTTGACTTAAGAACTGTTATGAGCCAGGTGCGTTCAGGTTTTTTTGGAGTTCAGGCACAGCGATTTCAGAGAGGACAGGATGAAATTCGAGTATGGGTTCGCTATAACAAAGAGGATCGTTCATCGATAACACAGTTGGAAGATATGCGTTTAACACTACTAGATGGAAGTAGAGTACCACTCAGAGAGGTGGCTACCTATTCCATTGTTCGAGGAGATGTAGCAATCAATCACCTTGACGGTAGAAGAGAAATTCAGGTGAGTGCTGATCTTGTGGATCCTAAAAAAACTTCCGCGACCGATGTGATGAATGAATTAAAGTTAGATATTATTCCCAAAATTCAACAAAAATATCCTTCTGTTACTCCTTCGTATGAGGGTCAAAATAGAGAGGCGGCTAAGCTTACGAATTCCTTAAACCAAGTTGGGCTACCTATTTTATTTTTAATGTATTTAGTGATTGCCTTTACGTTTAGGAGCTACTCACAACCCATTTTATTATTTTTATTAGTTCCTCTAAGTTTAGTAGCAGTAGCTTGGGGACATTGGATACATGGTTTTCCAATCAATATTTCCTCGCTTTTAGGAATTATTGCACTTATTGGAATTATGGTTAATGATGGACTGGTGTTGGTGGGAAAATTCAATGGCAATCTTAAGAAAAAAATGTCATTTAATGAGGCGCTTTTAGATGCTGGAAAATCAAGATTTAGAGCGATATTTTTAACTTCAGCAACTACAATTGCTGGTTTAGCGCCTTTGCTATTTGAAAAAAGTAGACAAGCTCAATTTCTAAAACCGATGGCTATATCGGTTGCCTATGGAATTGGTTTTGCAACGTTACTTACGTTACTTGTGCTGCCGATTTATATCTCCGTCAACAATAGTATTAAGATTTATATCAAGTGGTTGATCAAGGGTAAATTTCCTGCAAAAGAATCAGTGGAAAGAGCATTAATAGAGGAAGAAGAACAACATTGGATCGATGAAGAAAAGAAACATTAAGCCAACAAAAATGAAGTTACGAATTTGTATAAGCCTGGTGATGGTCTTTTTAGGGTCATTGTCAATGGCACAAGAAATGCTCTATAAAGAGCAAGCCATTCAAATAGCATTGGAACAAAATTTTGGGATTTTAATGTCTAAAAATAATCTTGAAATCGCTGATAATAATAAAAGTGTTTTCAATTCTGGATACCTCCCTACTATAGCTTCAACTGCTGGAGCAAATTACAATGGTTCTAATTCTACTATTGCTTTTCCTGGTCAAACTTTAGATGATGGCACTCCACGTCC
>Ga0181576_10002530_pt1 | contig 13651 bp, 9 predicted proteins | sample 101ome_22_FD_132464 | JGI IMG/M metagenome (GOLD analysis project Ga0181576, IMG submission 132464) | Coastal salt marsh microbial communities from the Groves Creek Marsh, Skidaway Island, Georgia - 101412BT metaG (megahit assembly) | ecosystem: Environmental > Aquatic > Marine > Intertidal zone...
GCGCGATTTTACACTTATTTTATGCCGATTGTGTGGGTTTTGACGCCAGAAAGTGGCAAATGTTGATATAAGCAATCGCCGGTGGAATGACTCACAACCCGTCTATCTGATCTTTTAGCGCATACAGAGCATCGAGCGCCTCCCGCGGACTCAATCGGTCGGGATCGAGTTCGCGAAGCGCATCGATTAGCGCATCTTTACGCGGGTCCTCACCAAATGCGAACGCAGCCTGCGCGGGTTCGACCGATGGCCTCGCCACCGAGACAATCGGTGGGGGCGGTAAATCCCGCTTCTCTAATTCGGCCATTTTTTCGCGTGCCGCAATAATGACCGGTTGTGGAACGCCGGCCAATGCGGCGACCTGTAAACCATAGCTGCGGCTGGCCGGACCGGGTTTTACCGCATGCAGGAAGACGATACTGTCGTCATACTCGGTTGCATCCAAATGCACATTTGCCACCGAGGGGATTATTTCGGGGAGTGTGGTCAGCTCAAAATAGTGTGTCGCAAACAGGGTGTAGGCTCGTTGTTCACCAGCGAGCCGCGCCGCCGCTGCCCAAGCCAGAGACAGCCCATCGAAGGTGCCTGTTCCGCGACCAATTTCGTCCATCAGTACCAGACTGTTGGCCGTCGCATTGTGAAGAATGGTTGCTGTTTCAGCCATTTCGACCATAAATGTTGAACGCCCGCCGGCGAGATCATCGGATGATCCGATACGGGTAAAAATCCGGTCGACCAGCGGAATACTGGCGCCGGCAGCGGGGACATAACTGCCAATGTGGGCGAGCAAAACAATCAAAGCGGTTTGTCGCATGTAGGTCGACTTGCCGCCCATATTGGGACCGGTAATGATGAGCATGCGGGTATCGGTGTTTAGCTCGACGTCATTAGCGATGAACGGCTCGCTGGAGACCGCTTCAACAACCGGGTGACGTCCTCCAACGATCTGCAGCCGGGCGTCCTGATGCAGCTCGGGTCGGCTCCAGTCAAGCGAATCGGCGCGCTCGGCCAGGCAGGCAAGTACATCGAGCTCTGCCAGCGCATTGGCGCAGTCCTGCAGTGGACCGAGTTGCCCTCCAAGACAATCCAGTAGTTCTTCGTAAAGCGCTTTCTCGCGCGCAAGCGCACGCGCTTTGGCGCTCAGGGCTTTGTCTTCAAATTCTTTGAGTTCGGGTGTGACATATCGCTCGGCATTTTTCAGCGTTTGACGTCGCGTGTAGTCGACGGGGACCTGTACCGCTTGTGATCGGCTGACTTCGATGTAGTAGCCGTGCACTCGGTTATAGCCGACCTTGAGCGAACTCAGTCCGGTACGCTCCTGCTCGCGCAGCTCCAGTCGTTGCAGAAATTCATCGGCGCCAGTTGCGAGCGCTCGTAACTCGTCAAGCTCCGGATCATATCCCTCGGCAATAACGCCGCCGTCACGAATGACCATCGGCGGGTTTTCAATCAATGCCTGATCCAGCCGCTCTCGCAGATCGCCAAACTCCGGGCAACGGTTAATCAGCTCGAGCAACAGCGGCGCAACAAGATTGGCGCTGTGCTCTCTCAGCTCCGGCAGCTGTGCAAGCGAGCGCGCAAGCCGACTCAGATCTCGCGGTCGCGCCGAGCGCAACGCGACTCGGGACAGTATGCGTTCAATATCGCCAACTTGGCGAAGCGTCTCCCGGATGTGCTCACAACGGTCCTGTGCCAGCAGATCGGCAATAACGCTCTGCCTCGCTTCCAGACGTTCACGGTCACGAATCGGGCGCCGCAACCAGCGGCGCAGCATTCGTGATCCCATGGCGGTGCGGCAGGTGTCGAGTACCCATGCCAGCGTTTTCTTGTCGTCGCCGGCGAGCGTACTGTCGATTTCCAGGTTGCGCAAAGACGCGGCATCCAAAATGACGGCATGGTCGCGAGAGTCGACGCCCAATGAGGTGATATGAGGCAGTTCGCTACGCTGGGTGTCGCGCGCATAAGCCAGCAGACAACCCGCAGCGCATAGTGCTGCGGTGAGTTCGGCGCATCCAAATCCGGTGAGGTCGCGGGTGCCGAATTGGCGATTCAAAACATCGATGGAGGATTCAAGGTCGAACTCCCACGGTGGGCGACGCCGCAATCCGTTGTAATTGGCGTAGTACGGTGCGCTCTCGCGTCCATCCTCAACCAGCAGTTCCGCAGGTTGAAGCCGTCTTAGTTCGCCCATCAGCGCATCACTGTCATTGACTTCGAGCAGCTGCATGCGTCCGCCGCTAAGATCGAGCGTCGCGATCCCAAAGCAGTTATTGCGCTCCGCTACGGCCACGAGGAGGTTGTCGCGCTGGGCATCGAGCAGTGATTCATCGGTTAGTGTGCCCGGAGTCACGATGCGCGAAACCGCGCGTTCGACCGGCCCCTTGCTGCTTGCCGGATCGCCGATCTGTTCACAAATCGCAACCGACACTCCCGCGCGCACCAGACGGGACAAATAACCTTCGACGGCATGATGAGGAACGCCGGCCATCGGAATGGGTTGGCCCGCCGACGAACCTCGGCTGGTCAGGGTGATATCAAGTAACTCTGCGGCCCGACGCGCGTCATCGTAGAACAGCTCGTAAAAGTCACCCATACGGTAGAACAGCAACTCATTTGGATGCTGCGCTTTGATCCGCAGAAACTGCTGCATCATCGGCGTATGGTCGGATTTTTGTCCGTTTGCCTTCTCGTTGCTGGCAGCTGGTTGTTCGCTGTTTATAACGCTATTTGTGGCCAAAACCTGATCCATTGCCGAGTGCGGCGTTCGTCGTTGTTCAACCTGTTTTCGACCAGAGCTGAACCAATCCGGTAGAGCGCGACGAGCGCATGGGCTTTCAATTCTAAAGCACGACTCGCAATTCTAAAGCACGACTGGGTCCACCCGCTATCGTGTGCGCGCTTAAATGCACTCGCAATCGGCGAATTGATGTAGCATTGGGGGACCCTATGAATAAGCGCCTGACGGTTTCGCAATGGCTCCGTCAGAGGGCCATCAGCCAATAATAATTGAGAGCATATCCATGCATTTATCTGCCGAAGAATGTCAGATCCCTGCGGAGCACGCTGCCGCGCTTGTTGACCCGGTCGCTTATGCAAGCGGACGAATTTTTGAGACCTATGAATGGTTGCAAACCAATCAGCCCCTGGGCGTTGCGTCACCGCCGGGTTTCGATCCGTTTTGGGTCGCAACCCGGCACCAGGACGTCATCGCCATCAGCCGCGATAATGAGCTCTTTCCGTACGGGGATCGAAGCTCAATTCTGATCGATCAAATCAACGACCAGCGTCAACGTGAGGCGACCGGTCGCCCTTATTTTGTGCGCTCGCTCGTTCAGATTGATGAGCCGGAGCATATGGCCTTACGGCGCATCACGCAGCCTTGGTTTATGCCTGCCCGAGTCAAACAGCGCGAGGCAGACATTGTCCGGATTGCAGAGCGAACCGTGGATAAGTTGCTGAGCTTCGACGGGACGTGCGATTTTGCCCGCGATATTGCGCTCAATTACCCACTCGAAGTTGTGATGAATATTCTCGGTGTGCCGCCGGAAGACTTCGACTATATGCTGAAACTGACGCAAGAAACTTTCGGTCCGAGTGACCCGGAAACAGCTCGAAAAATGGCATCAGTGAGCGCGGCGGAACTGGCCGAAATGGCGCTTGCGGTCGTGAGTGATTTTCAGAACTACTTTAACGCGCTTGCCGACGAGCGTCGCAAAAATCCCCGCGACGATCTCGCGACCCTGCTTGCCAATGCAACAATCGACGAACAGCCGCTGACCCAAGAGCAGCAAACTGGCTATTTTATGATTGTTGCGACCGCCGGCCATGACACGACATCCTCGTCGACTGCTGGCGGCATGTGGGCGCTGGCAAACTGCCCGGGGCTGCTTGAACAGCTGCAGCAAGACCCATCGCTCATACCAGCGTTTGTGGAAGAGTCGATTCGCTGGACAAGCCCGGTGCGCCACTTTATGCGTTCGCCCTCAAGGGATACCGTCGTTGCCAACCGGCAACTCAACAAGGACGACTGGCTGATGTTGTGTTATGCATCTGCAAATCGTGATCCCGAGGTCTTTGCGTCGCCCAACGAATTTCGGATTGATCGCGCCAATAACGCGCACCTTGCGTTTGGGCATGGTGCACATTTGTGCTTGGGCATGCATCTGGCGCGCCTTGAGATGCGCCTGCTCTGGGAACAACTGATACCCAGGTTGCGTTCTGTGTCTCCGGCTGGACCTGCCCGTTATGTCGAGGCGACTTTTGTAACCGGCGCCAAGTGCCTTCCTATTCGTTTCGAGGCTGCATGATGGATTTGTGGACGCGGGTCAGTCAGAGTTTTGATGCGCAGGGCTTGATGACAACGTTGGGGGCGAGGCTAGTGCACGTGGCGCAGGGTGAGGTACAAATTGAAATGCCTCACGCTGCTTCGTTATCACAGCAACACGGATTTATACACGCGGGAGCGATTTCCAGTATTTTGGACAGTGCATGTGGTTATGCCGCTCTGACGTCAGCACCAGCCGGTTGTGAGGTGGTCACCGCAGAGTTCAAGATCAACTTCGTGCGACCAGCGATAGGCGAGCGATTTATCGCGACAGGACGCGTTCAACAGGCGGGTAAGCGCTTGTCTGTCTGTACGGGTGAGGTGTTGGCCTACACTGGTGCTGAATCAAAAGTGATTGCAATTATGCAGGCTACGGTCGCCAACGTCGAAGCCTAGGGGGCAGAGGTTTGAGTCAGCTACGCGGCTCGTCTAACGCGCTTGACGTGTTTATGTTCAGGCCGCGTTAGAACGCGTCGCAGAACGCGTTTCTAGCTCAGCGTTGCGTGTATGTTTGAATTGAGCGACCCAAATGCGTCGATTACAGCCTGTGCTGCGGCGTTACGATCGCCATCTTGCTCGCCCTTTAAAATTGCCTCTACCGTGCGTATTGCAGCGACCAGATCGGTCGCAGCGATGCTTGAGGCCTGACCGCGCAGACGATGCATGCGCTTGCGCGCGGTTTCATCGTCTCCTTCCAGAACTTGCTCAGCGCTTTGGAGCCCCGGCGCGTTCTCCTCTGCAAACTCAATGGCCACCTCTGTGAACAGCTCCAAATCGTCCTGCAGTAGTCTGCGAACTTCGTTGGTGTCTATCCCGTCAATATCAGGCCAGTTATCGCTCATTGAAATCCCTCGGAGCCATAATTTGCGTCATGAACGCGGTCTAAGCGCTTTGGCGCACAATAATCGAAAGCACCCGCACATTATGCCGACGCGCGCTGGCAATTCAAAGTCATAACGTGCCATAAAACCGTCAAAGTGCGCTGAATTCGTGTCACAGCGTGAAAAGAAGTCAGACTCCCGGCGCGCAAGCATTCAGACGAGATGAGAAATTTTTAGACAAGGGTAGCCAAACAGTAAAAGTACTGTTTAAATATACAGGCTCCTGCCAACCCTCAACCGACGAAACGGAGATTCAAAAAGATGGATGCGAACAAGCAAAAAGCACTGGATGCAGCACTGGCCCAGATTGAGCGCCAGTTCGGAAAGGGAACGGTAATGAAAATGGGGGAGGGTCAGCGTGAGGCAATCCCTGCTATTTCGACGGGTTCGTTAGGGCTCGACATTGCGTTGGGCATTGGTGGCTTGCCGCGCGGGCGAGTGGTCGAAATATATGGCCCGGAGTCGTCCGGTAAGACGACGCTGACGTTGTCGACCATTGCTGAATGCCAGAAGATGGGCGGAACGGCTGCCTTCATCGATGCGGAGCATGCGCTGGACCCGACCTATGCCGAAAAACTCGGCGTCAATGTGGATGATCTGATCGTCTCGCAACCAGACACCGGTGAGCAGGCGCTTGAGGTAACCGATATGCTGGTCCGCTCCGGCGCGGTTGATATCATTGTGGTTGACTCTGTTGCGGCGCTGACCCCGCGCGCTGAAATTGAAGGTGAGATGGGCGACTCGCATGTCGGTCTTCAGGCTCGCTTGATGAGCCAGGCGCTGCGAAAAATTACGGGTAACATCAAGCGCTCGAACTGCATGGTGATCTTCATCAACCAGATCCGCATGAAGATCGGTGTGATGTTCGGCTCGCCAGAAACGACCACCGGTGGTAATGCGCTCAAGTTCTATTCCTCTGTTCGTCTTGATATTCGTCGAATCGGTGCCGTGAAGGAGGGCGATGAAGTCGTCGGCAGTGAAACGCGCGTCAAAGTCGTCAAGAACAAGGTCGCCCCTCCGTTCCGTCAGACCGAGTTCGATATTCTGTACGGGCACGGTATATACCGTATGGGTGAAGTGATTGACCTGGGTGTTAAGCACGGTTTGGTCGATAAGGCGGGTGCGTGGTACTCGTACAACGGTGATCGAATTGGTCAGGGCAAAGCAAATGCGGCTCGTTTTCTGGCCGACAACCGTGAAATGGCCGACGATATCGAACAGAAGATACGTGCAGCCACGCTGGTAGTCGCGAAGTCGGATGCCAAGGAAGACGTCGATGAGGCGGTGGAAGAGAGCTGACAGACAAAACGGTAGCGAGGATGTGAGCAGCGCGTCTATCAGGCGCGCTGCCATGGATCTTCTGGCGAGGCGTGAATTCAGCCGAAACGAGCTGAGAGACCGCCTCGTTGAGCGTTTTGGGACACATGAACTAATCGAGGATGCGCTCGAAACACTGGTCTCCGACGGTTTGCAGAGCGACGAGCGTTATGCGGAGTCATTGGTTCGGTCTCGACGAGCGCGTCAGCAGGGTCCGGTCCGCATTCGCTATGACCTTGTCAACAAGGGAGTTACGGAGTCTCTGGCAGAAAAGTACGCAGACGCGCGTGATCCGGATTGGTATCAATTAGCGCGAGACTACCGTAGCCGACGCTTTGGCGACGATCTGCCAAAGGATCCCAAAGAGCGCGCGCGTCAGCAGCGTCACTTGCTTCAACGTGGGTTCGACCACGAACATATTCGGTATGCAATGAGCAACCGCGATTGAGCGCGGCTGCCCGTCTACGTCAAAGAACCTGAACAGTGGCTTCCGACAGGGTAGGGTGTTTCTTCAACTCCTTAACGCCATCGGCATTGCTCAGTACCGCAACGCTTTGCTTATCCTCGCGCAAATAGGTGCTGGCCACACGTTGCAGATCGCTTGCGGTCACCTCAAGCACGCGTTGCCGAAACGCGCGTCGCGTCTCCGGAGTTCGGCCGAATAGCTGATCATGAAAATGTCGCTTGGCTTCGCCTGCTGGTGATCCCGGTTTATCCAGTGAGCTAATAACGCCAAGGATCGCTTCTTCGACCGGCGACCACTGATGCTCGGTTTCTAGCAACCAGTTGATCGACTTGTCGAACGCCTCAAGCGTCTTGATGTGATGCGGATCGCGATACGAATAAAAACGGAAAGCCGCGCTGCCGGGGTCGTGAGTAGCGCCGCCGCCGTACGCACCGCCTTGTTCGCGAATGGCCCGATGCAGATAACCGTTGCGCAGGAAGCCACCGAGCACGGTCAGTGCAGCGGCATCCGGGTGCGCACTCGGTACTGTCGGGTATGCCTTGGCGCAAAAATGCACCTGCGTACTCGCTTGCCAAAGTTCGGTAACGCGCTCGCGAACGGGATCCAGATGCAACGGCGTTGCGAGCGAGTGTTGCTCGAATCCGCTCCAGGCAGATACCAGCGACTGCTTTGCTGTATCGAGGTTGTCATCATCTGCAATCAGTAGCACTTGTGAACGGCTGTTTTTCAGGCACTCGTGGAGGCGTCTTAATCGATCGACAAAGGCATCGAGCTCACTCGAGTTTTGCATCGCCTTTTCAAGTGCACGGGTGTGGCGAATGCCCTCAAGACCGGACTGGCGGTGAGTCAGCTGTGCGACCGGACTCATACCCGCCGAGGCGGCCATCATGGCGAGACTGTGCCCGGACCCGGTGACGGCCTGGTCGCGTCGGGCGCGTTTCTGACTGATCAGTTCGCGCACTCGCTGCGTTTCATCGAATCGCGCGTCTTCGAATGTCGATCGGAGCAGCGATGACATTTCGAGACTGTTTCTTGCCAGCGCTCGGGTGCCCATCACAAACACACCACGGGTACTTTGTTCGTCATCCACAGCGCCACGCAGGCTTGCGTAGGCGCTGATGCCGCCGGTGACCGCTGCCTGGCGAACCTGCACGCTGAGATAATCATGCTCGCCATGACCGAGTTCCGTGATGAAATCGCTGTAGTAGGGCAATAGCTCCAGCAGGTCGGGTGCCAGCGCTGGCAGGTCCACCACCAGCTGCAGATACACAATACCGTTTGTGCCGCTGCTATAAACCGTTTTACGAATGATCTCGTCATCCACCTGCAGCGGAGATGGTTCGCGTGTTTGTGCGGGTACATCGGCAATCGTGACTTTTGGCAGACAGCTGTCGTCAGGCGTCGCTTCCTGACGCGCTTTGAGCGCAGCGGCGGTTTCTACGATCTGGTTCACTGCATGTTCATCGAGGCCAGCCCGGATGGTGTCGAGGCGCGCGCGTTCAGCAGCATCGCGATTGTGCGCGAGCTCAGTATCCGGTGTCATCACGAGCCGCACCCGGTGGGTGTTCTCAAGCAATAGGTCGCGAACCAGCGTTTTGATGAATTCCGGGTCTTCGATATCCTTCTGCAGTTGCTCAAGCACTGGCTTGATGTCCATGGTCGCCACACAATCACCGCGGTGAACCGCGCCCGCCATGGCCATGAAAATCATTTGCAGACCAAATGGATAACCATCCCCACCGATCTCGCGTTGATGCAATTCCAATTGGTGCAGCACCGAGCGTACTTGCTCGATCGGTACACCTTCCTCGGCAACCTTTTTGAGTGTATCCATCACCATGGCTTCGACTTCGTCGGCACGGTCGGCTTCGCTGCCTTCTATGCCACAGACGAACACGATCTCTCGGTGAGAGTCCTCAAGCCCACAAAGGGGCGATGGCGCACTGCCAAGGGTTGTGGTCTCAAGCGCGAGCTGCAACGGTGAGGCGCTGTTGTCCAATAGAATGCCATTCAGAAGGTGCGCACGCATCAGATCTCCGAGGTCGGTTGATTTACCGAGGAGCCATCCGAGTACGATATGGGTTTTGGCCTCCGGGGCGTCTTCCTCCTGCCAAGCATAGGCCTCTTGTACACGCAGAGGTGCGTGGTAGCGTTTTTCGTCAGGTACTTCGATATGCACGGGCATCGGCTCGAAGCGTCCCAGCGCACGCTCTTCGAATCGAGCATGCAGTTCATCGGCAGGAATATCTCCGTATGTCATGAACACCGCATTGCCCGGCTGGTAGTGGGTTCGGTAAAACTCGCGGAGTTCTTCATAACTCAGGTCCGGGATATGTTCCGGGTCACCGCCGCTGTTGTAGTGATAGGTCGTGGTCGGGAACAGATAACGCGTGAGCGTTTGCCAAAGGGTGCTGCCAATGGAGCTCATCGCCCCCTTCATCTCGTTGTATACAACGCCCTTGAATTGCAGGGGCGATTGCGGATTGTCCGCTTCTTCAAACTCGAGGCGGTGCCCTTCCTGAGCAAAATCCATTTCATCGAGATTGGCAAAGAACACGGCGTCCAGATACACATCGAGCAGGTTGAAATAGTCTTTTCGGTTCTGGCTGGCAAATGGGTACGCCGTCCAGTCGCTGCTGGTGAACGCATTCATGAAGGTATTCAGGGATCGACGCGTCATCATGAAGAACGGGTCGCGTACCGGGTACTTCGCGCTTCCGCACAGCGCGGTATGCTCCAGAATGTGTGCGACGCCGGTTGAGTCCTCGGGCACGGTGCGTAGCGCCACCAGAAACACGTTTTCACTGTTATCGCTGGCAATATGGATATGCTGAGCGCCGGTGACGCGATGACGATATTCCTCGACTACCACGTTCAGAGCCGGAACCGGTACGCTGCGCTTCCATTCAAACGCGGGGTGTATGTTCGCAGGTGTACGTTCAGTGGTAGGCATGTTCAAACTGTTCATCGAGATGATTTGTGTCCTGTGTCGGTTTAGGTTGTTGACCAGCGGGAGTCTACAGGGAATCAGCACCCGCTGCTGACTTCATGAGGGCTTGTACGTCGGAAATCGATGGCAGATCCACGGCAATTTCAAACATTTTGGGCCAGTATTTGCCGCTAATGTAGAGCTTGCCTGATGAGGCGTCCAGCGCTATGCCATTGGCCACATTCGCGCGTTGTTGCTCCGAATCCGTGAGTAAATTCCGAGTCGACAGTTTAAAGGCAACGCCACCGGTGTCCGGATCGATCCCGATAATCCACTCGCTCTGCCAGATGTTGGCAAGAATCCAGCCATTGACCCATTCAAGCTCGTTGATATTCTTGATTGGTTGACCCGCGGCGTGCACCCGCAGGTTTCGCGTGACGCTAAAATCGGTGGGCGTTCGCCAGCGCAGCCACTCGGAGCCATCGCTCATGACCAGCTCGTCACCATCACTGGTCAGCCCCCAGCCTTCGCCGTCATAGCGCCATCGTGAAAGCGGCTCGAGTGCCGGCAGACTCAGCTGCTGGGCGATACCCTCTCGCCAGGTGATCAGCCACACGGTGTTATTGTGCACGGCAAGACCTTCGGCAAACCATCGCTTCGGCGTGCGTTTGGCATCAATTGGCTTGGTGTTGTCGAGGGTGCGCGTAAAGATCGCCGAGCGACCATAAATACCGCTGCTCTCAATCAGTACACCACCATGTATCGCCATGCCCTGAGTGAATACCCGGGCATCGTGCGGTAACTGTTTGACGATGGTGACGGGTAGTTCCGGCACGCTGTCAAGGCCGTCGGCGAAGGCTGGTTGTATCAATGCAGCCGCGCATGCGAGCACTGCATGAATCAGAGTCAGTCTTAGAGCTATCAGCCTCATGTGTGGGTCCTGTTCACTCTGCGTAGGCGGCGGATATCAAAGCGTGCCGGCAGCAAATACTGTTGCAATCGCCATGACAACATCGGTGGTTCTCCAAAGATGTGTCCCGCGATGATCTCTGCGCAGAACGGTGCCGTGGTAAATCCGCGAGAACCGTGACCGATATTCAGAAACAAGCCTGGCTGCACAGGCGGATGCTCGGCGATGAGACCTCTGGCGTTGCTCGACACCTCGGCATACACGCTATCGAAGTCAGGTTGCGCCGTGACCGGTCCAACCAACGGCAGTCGATCACGGGATGCACAGCGAAGCGCTGCGCGACCGCCGACGATTTGCTCCGGATCGGCCCTGAAATCATCGAACAGACGCTGCATCCGCGCAATGTTGTCGGCATGCTCACTGTCGCTGATAGTGGTGTCAGCAGTATTGCGGGTGTAGCTGGCACCAAAGTGGCAAATGTCGCCCTGTGCCGGCGTGACGTAACCCTCGCCGCATACGACGCAATCAGGGCTGCCACCAAAATCGTCGGTGCGAAGCGTACTGATCTGTCCACGCAGTACCTCGATCGGTAGCTGTCGGTCGGGTAATAGTGTCGCTGCACCGTAGGCATTTGCAATCACTACTACATCGGCGTGAATTGCGCCGCCGACGCACTCGGCGCGCCAGCCTGCGCCAGTATCGATAAGCGCCTTGACCTCGGTGTTAGGTAGAAATTCAAGGCCCGGCGTTGCCGATAATTGGGCGCATACCGCTTGCGGTGATAGCCAGCCCGAGCGGGGTAGATAGAACGCTCCTTTGTTGAGCGAGCGAGCTGCAATTTGACTGGCCTGCTCCCGTGAACAGAATTGGATGAAGTCAGGCTGTCCGGCATAGCGTTGTTTGAGCTTATCCAACGCCTCGATGGTGCTGTCCTCGTATTGGTGCAAAACACCGCAACCATTGAATACCGTGTTATCGCCAGCGGCAACATCGCGATAAAAACGCGTTGCATACAAGTAAGCATGGAGATAGACCCAACCGGCCTCGGCGTCTGCGGCTGGCACAGGCGTAAATAAAACGGCTTGTGGATTACCCGATCCTCGTTGCGCCGGTGCGTCGGCGGCATCGACCAGGCAGACCTCAAGACCTCGACGCGCGAGCGCAGCGGCAGTCGAACAGCCGGCAATGCCGGCGCCAATAACCAGCGCTGTTCTTGTGCTGGTTGTCGGTTCGCCCGCAGCGTGCCAGGGCGTCACCGGTTTGCCGCTGTGGGCGGGACGCGGTCCCCGAAAGCGGGCCCTGAGCATTTCGCGCTTGCTGCCATACCCCGGTCGTTTTTCGATCTCGAAACCGGCAGCTTGCACGGCGCGACGCACTGAGCCTGCGACGGTAAAGGTTGCCAGGGTTGTCTCTGGTGTGCTCAAAGAACCAATGGCATTGATGACCTCCTCGCGCCACATATCGGGGTTTCGCGACGGCGCAAAACCGTCCAGAAACCACGCCTGTGCGCAAGTTGCGTCGCGTTGGAGTCCGCAGTTGCTGTCTTGCCAGGCCAACAGCGCGTCGTGCACATCGCCCATCCACAGTTGCAGACGAATGCGACCGTTATCGAAGTCAAGCGTATGCAAGCCAGCTAAGGGCGGCGGCCATTGCTGCACCAGTTGTCGGGCCAAACCGTCCAGAGAAGGCCATTTCGACAGTGCTCGTTGCAACTGCTCCGGAGTCAGCGGAAAGGCTTCGGCGCTACGAAAAACAAGCCTCGCGGACGTGGGCGCTTGCTGGTTAAAAAGCTGCCAACTGAGCAGGAAGTTCAGCCCCGTGCCGAAACCGGTTTCACCAATCACGAAGGTCTGCTGCTGCGGCATCGCAGCAAATCGACTGGCAAGGTCGTTCTGTTCGAGGAAGACGAAGCTCGACTCTTTCAACCCATCGTCTTTGCTGAAGTAAATGTCCTGAAAAATCGCAGATGCCGGCGTATCATTGTCATTCCACTGCAGCTCTGCAGCGGGCAGGAATACAGCGCGGGATGATTTGGCGTGGCTCATGGATATCTGACTGATTGGACAGGCCGGCATTGTAACCGTTGTGCACTTAATCGTGTGCTCGCGATGTTACTGGTCTGCTGCGTGTCGATATACGGTGCACGCAGCAACGCTGATCAGGCGGTGGATGCAAGTCGCTCGATTTTGCGCATCGCGCTCGATGATGAACCGCCCAATCTCAATTCGGTGCTTGCCACAGACCAGATCAGCAGCTTTGTGCTGCTGCACACCAACGAGGGGCTCATGCGCTACAGCGAGTCCGGTGAGCTGGAGGGCGCGGTGGCGGAACGTTGGGAAATAGACCCGCTGCGGGCGCGGTTTTACCTGCGTAAGGATGCCGTTTGGGAAGACGGCAAGGCGGTGCGAGCGGCTGATTTTGTTTATGCCTGGCAGCAATTGGTCGATCCTCGCAATGCGGCGCAATACGCGAGTTTGGTGTTTGCGATTCGCAATGCCCGCGCGATAAATGAAGGTACCTTACCCCCGAGTGAACTGGGTGTTCGCGCAGTCGGTGAGCACGAGTTATTGGTCGATTTTGAGACGCCGTGTCCGTGGTTTCTGCAGTTAACAGCATTTACTGCGATGTTGCCGCAACGGCAGGACGTGGTCTCGGCACTGGGGCAGCGATACGCCGCCGATGCGGGCTTGTACCCCTCGAATGGACCATTTCGTCTGGTTGACTGGGTTCACGGCGCGTCGCTCAAGTTGTCGCGCAATCCCACCTACCGTGAGGTAAATCGCGTTCGCATTGAGCACATCGAAGTCCCGTTCATGGTCAGGGA
>Ga0181576_10002532_pt1 | contig 13650 bp, 9 predicted proteins | sample 101ome_22_FD_132464 | JGI IMG/M metagenome (GOLD analysis project Ga0181576, IMG submission 132464) | Coastal salt marsh microbial communities from the Groves Creek Marsh, Skidaway Island, Georgia - 101412BT metaG (megahit assembly) | ecosystem: Environmental > Aquatic > Marine > Intertidal zone...
CCGGCTCCATCTCTTATGAGCGGGGCATAGACATCCTGACGGTTGAGTACCATCCCCATTGAAACGCTCAAAGCCTCCTGTCCTTTGCCCAGAAACACCCCCCCAAAGATCCGTCCAGCTCGATAAAGCTGAGCCAGGCGCTCATCTAGAAGTCGCGCCATGAGCATCCACCTGTATGCTTTGATAACGCGTGCCTTGTCCAAAATGGGATTCATATTTGCTGACGACCAATCCGTGATGCACGGATCACTTTCATCTTAGTTCCCACCCTCTAGGTTAGGCAACGGTTTAAATTGCTGCTCGCATGACTCAAGCCAGCTTAAAGCTGGTCACACTCGAACCACGCGGGGAGTTTTGAGTTTGGCCTGGTCATGATTTTGAACTCGGGAATTGTCACTTGCCAGCTTGGGGAGGGACTCCATAATTACACCCATGTCACTAAGACGCATTGCGGTGGGGTTGTGTTTGATGTTCTGCCTTCAGGAGGCTGGGGCCCAGGTCGACATCTCTCTGAGTTTCAAGAAGGATTTCTTCCTTGCTGATGAGGCAATGCTGGCAGAATTGACCATTGTCAATTACTCAGGTCGCTCCATTGTTTTAGGGGAGAAGGCTGATTGGTTGACCTTTTCCATAGAATCCTCCCGCAACAAGACTCTCTCTGCAGAGCGTCCACTCGATATCTACGGCCGATTTGAGATACCCAATGCAGGAAGTGGGATTCGTCGGGTACACCTAGTGCCTGCCTTTCGTCTGCAGGAGCAGGGTTCTTATCAGATCAAGGCAACTGTGGTTTTGCCTGAATTAGGGTTTAAAAAGTCAAGCGAAGCGGTTGAAGTGAATATTCTTTCTGCGAACCTGCTTTGGGAAAGGGAATTTGGTCTGGTCTCAAGCGCCGACGGGAAGCCACCTGAAATCCGTCGCTATGAATTGATGCGCTCCATCAACGAAAAGTCCATTGAACTCTACGTGCGTGTCAGCAGTCAGTATCGAGAAAGCATATTCGGTGTCTACAGCCTAGGTAACGTGGTTTCCTTTGGTGAACCCGAACGTCAGGTTGATCGGCTGAGCAATCTGCATGTGCTCTTTCAGAATGGGGCACGATCTTTCCGTTACGCGATTATTAAGCCCAATGGTGAAATCCTCCTGCAGCAACGATGGGATTATACCAACACCCGCCCCAGGCTGAGCTTGGGAGAGCAAGGATTGATCGAAATCTCAGGTGGGATGCGTCAGATCAGCTACGACGATATCCCATCTCCCGAGGCCATGAATCAAGTGCGTTCCCGAATCATTGAGGTTACCGAATCCAATGTGTCTGATGAAACCGTTCCCAACCGGCCTGATTCGGATAAATAACGATGATTGCAGCAGCTGGCCTAGGCCAGCATGAGTTCTGATTGGTTGGCATGGAGGTAAGCGATCTTTTCCCCGATGGCCTCCAGAGATTCCAAAGTGTAATCGCGCTGTACTTTGCCGAGCAGAGGTGATTGGAGCATAACGGAGATGCAACCTAGGGTATGTGCTGCTGCAGCGTCCTGCCATTTATCACTGACGACAAAGGAGTGATCCATATCCAGGCGGTATTGGTGCTCAAGCTCCTTAAATAGTCCTGTCCTAGGTTTGGCGCATGGGCAAGGATCTGATGGCTCGTGAGGGCATATCAAGACATCATCAATGGGGAGCTTGGCCTTCATCACCAGATGCATGCGTTCCAATTCCCTGCGATCGAGAGAGCCCTGAGCCAGTCCTGGCTGGTGGGTTGTCACAAAGACGAGCAGTCCAGCATCCTTGAGGGTTTTCATCAATGAGGCGATTCCCTCGCAAAGGGTGAAGGCCTCGACGCTTTCAGGCGAACGATGGGGCTCGGTTCCTTGGGTGTAGGCGTTGATCACACCATCCCGTTCGAAGAAAACGGCTGATTTCATACAACCCTTACCATAACACTTGTAGGTGAGTTTATCAAAAAGCGAACTCACGCTGTGGCCTGGCAAGGCGCCCGAAATCAAAAGGCCCGGTTGAGCTTTCTCAACCGGGCCTTACGTTAAAATGCCTTGTCCGGCTTAGAGATAAGGGTGTTGCCAAGGAGCTCGGTAGCTTCTTGCCAGCCTTTGGTTAGCTTCTTCGTCTCCAATGACCTCTCCCTTGGCAGCATCCCAGGCCAAGGTTCTGCCCAATGCCATCGAAAGATTTGCAAGGATGCAGCTTGCGGTTGAAATGTGACCTTGTTCGATATCAGCAATCGGCTTGCCACGTGTGGCAATGGCGTGGAGGAAGTCGAGCATGTGTCCTCGAATAGCTGGAGCGACATGACGTTCCAGATCCTTCTCGGTTTTGTCTTCGGGATACTCCTCAAGCTCCATGACTACGTCGGCATGCACCGGTTGGCTGCCCCGTTGACTTGGGATGAAATCGTAGCTGTTGACGCTTAACTTGAGTGTGCCTTTATCACCGTAAATGAAGGCAGCCCAGGGATAGGCTGGGTCGGGCGACTGACCCCAGGTTCGATGTTGCCAAACCACTTGTAGTTCAGGGAAGTCAAAGGTAGCAGTCTGTGTATCAGCGATGTTGGCCTTGGCCGCCTTGTCTACAAGGATCCCTCCAGAAGAAGAGACCCTCTCTGGCCAACCTAGATCCAGCATCCAGCGAACGGTATCGAGCATGTGGATGCACATGTCACCCACGATACCATTTCCATATTCCATGAAAGCGCGCCAGCCACGTTGGTGAACGATGTTGTTGTATGGTCGCATGGGGGCTGGTCCTGTCCACATGTCATAGTCGAGATTGGAAGGGGGTAATTCGTCGGGCGGATTGCTTCCATTGCGCATGTGGTAGTAGCAACATATTTCGGCATGAGCGATATTCCCGAGGGCTCCGGTGTCAATGAAACGTTTTTTAGCCTCGATGAGATGGGGCGTGCTTCGGCGTTGGGTGCCTACCTGGACGACGCGACCGTGTTCCCGTGCAGCCTGGAGCATGGCTTGGCCTTCCCGGATGTCGACGCTGATTGGCTTCTGCACGTAAACATCCGCGCCTGCCTTCACAGCCTCAATCATATTCAACGCATGCCAGTGGTCGGGTGTGGCAATCAATACAATGTCGAGATCCTTTCGAGCCAGCATGGTTCGGTAGTCAGCAAAGGTCTCTGGTTTCCGGCCAGATTTTTGCCTGGTAGCTACCAAATCGGCCGCCTCGGCCAGTAACTTGCTATCGACATCGCACAGTGAAGCCACCTCCACAGGTGCCACTTGAATGAGTCTAAGTAGATCGGCTTTCCCATACCAACCAGTGCCAATCAATCCGACGCGCTTGGGTGGGCCAGCGATGAGATCAGCGAGTGCTGATTGGTCAATGGTGGAGGCAGCGATTCCTGCCGCGCTTGTTTTGATGAAATGCCTTCGGTTCATGGTTTTGCTAGTTTTTGCGATCAGTAGAGGTTGCAACCCGGGATGATTTCCCAGGCACCTAATCTTTTGAATATCAGTGTCATCCAGGCATCGGTATTTGTCGATGATGGAATGGGCGAGCTAAAGAAGGATATCTCCAATCACGTTGCCATGCACGTTTGTCAGACGTCGTTCGATACCGTTGTGATAAAAGCTGAGTCTTTCGTGATCCAGCCCCATGAGGTGAAGCAGTGTGGCGTGAAAGTCATGGGTGGTCGCAATATTTTCGACTGCCTGGTAACCGAATGGATCGGTGGCACCGTAACTGAACGGGGCTTGAACACCTGCTCCAGTCAGGAAAGCTGTGAAGCCACGCGGATTGTGATCCCTGCCGCTAGCTCCTTTCTGGAAGGTTGGCATGCGCCCGAATTCAGTGCACCAAACGACCAGGGTATGGTCCAGAAGGCCTCGCTGCCTCAGATCTTGTATGAGTGCGGCAGTGGGTTGATCCATGATCTGTCCGTGAACCTGGTATTGCTTCTCGAGGGTTTTGTGGCCATCCCAATTACTCACTCCTTCTCCTCCGGTTTGATAGGCTCCATTGAAGAGTTGCACAAAACGCACACCTTGCTCGATCAGTCTCCTGGCAAGGATGCAGTTACGAGCGTAAGCGCTTTTGAGGTTCGTGGTGCTCGTATCAGCACCAGGGCTATCCACACCATAGGTTTGCAAGATGTGCCTGGGTTCACCGCTTAAATCTGAAACCGCTGGCACCGACAACTGCATGCGAGCTGCCAATTCGTAACTTGAAATGCGCGCAGCTAGTTCACTGTCTCCAGGGTGGGTTTTGAGCTGGTAGCGATTGAGATGGTTCAGGTAATCCCTGGTTCTGCGGTCCGATGTGGCCGCCACATCTGCAGGAGGCCTGAGGTTGCGAACTGGTTGGTTGGCGTTGAAATCAGTCCCTTGAAAGGCGGCAGGTAGGAAGCCAGGACCCCAGCAGTTGACGCTTGATTGGGGGGCGCCCCTTGGGTCTGGAATCGCCACATAGGCCGGTAGCGAGTCGACCTCGCTGCCAAGAGCATAGGTGGTCCAGGCTCCAATACTTGGGAATCCATCCAGCGTGAACCCGGTGCACATGAAGTTTTCACCTGGTCCATGGGTGTTGGTTTCACTGGTCAGTGAGTGAATGAAACAAAGATCATCCACCAGGGATCCAAGATGAGGGAGTAAATCAGAGGTCTGTTTGCCACTCTGTCCTCGAGCCCTGAATGCCCAGGGACTGCGGGCTAAATTGCCCTGTTCTCCCTGAAAAGTGATCAGTCCATCGGCACCTGGCATGGGTTTTCCATGATGCCGCCAGAGGGCTGGTTTGTAGTCGAAGGTGTCCAGGTGGCTGACGGCTCCCGAACAGAAAATCATCAGGATTTGCTGTGCTTTTGCGGGAAAATGAACAGGCCTTGCCGCATGGGGGTGAGCCGGATCGACGATGGGGCGAATGGGTTGCGTGGAAAGCGTGCTTGGCTTGGAGCTGCTTGCCAAATGGCCGTCGGCTTGAAGCAAATGACTGAGTCCCATGCTAGCCATGATGGACCCGCTACAACTAAGGAAACGGCGTCGGTCCAACAATGGGTGCCAGATGTTTTTACGTGGCTCGGTTGTCTCCCTCATCAAAGCAGAAAAAGAAAGCGGTTGGAGTTGAATAAGGCTCTACAAAAAGCTGCTAGTCCATCCTTTTGAACAAGCTGCAGGCTTATTGTCTGCTCATAAGCATCGGGAGTCCGTCCCTGAACAAGGAGGAATGCAAGGTTGATTTGATCCTCAACTTCTGCACCAGCTTCCTTTTTGAGGCGCTCGCTCAGGCTTGCTGCCTGCACGACGGTGAAGGGGTTGTTAAACAGATTGAGGGCTTGTATCGGTGTGGTGGACTCGGGTCGGTCAGGCATCACCTGATTCCCATCTGGGCAGTCAAAAGCTCCGAAAATGGCGTCCTGTTCCTGGCGAATTCGATTCATGTAGACCATGCGCCGAAAGGTGTCAGGGCCAGGGTTTTCCTTCGGGAAATAATGCATGACGTTCTCGCTCTGCACATCAAGTAAGTAAAAACCAGGGCCTCCCATGGCCTCTTGCATATTTCCAGCACACCAGAGAATACTGTCACGGATGGCTTCAGCTGATAGACGCCTGGGTCGAAAACGCCACAGGAGGCGGTTGCCGGCGTCGGCATCAAGGCCCTTATCATCGGGCTGACTCGATTGCCGAAAGGTGCGAGAAGTCAGGATGAGTCTCAGGATGGATTTGGTCGATCCATGGTGTTGGATGAATGTTTGAGCCAGCCAATCGAGCAGGGCTGGGTGCGTGGGAGCCAAACCGTTGCGCCCGAAATCGCTTGGTGTCGCCACCAGCCCACTTCCGAAGACATGATGCCAAATCCTGTTGACCATGACTCGAGCTGTCAGGGGGTGATCGGGGTCAGTGATCCATTTGGCAAGCTGCAAGCGACGTTCTTTTTCAGGTGTCTCGTTATCCAGGGTGAAGGGTGCATGAAAGCCCGGTGATGCAGGTTGAACTATCTCTCGCTTTGCTGATGGGTCGCCACGATACAATCGATAAGTGGGCTCAGGCTGTTCAAAGAAACCCAGCCACGCCTTGGTGCCTTGGTTGATGGAGCGTCTTTCTGCTTCCAGTGATTCTTTTTGTCTAAAGAGGGTAAGCACCACGCTTTGATCCGATGGAGGCAGATGATGGACAAAGGCCTTAGGGTCGGAAGACGATACCAAAGGTTCTCTGCCTGAAGCATCGGCGATGGCTTGCCACGCTCCTTGCTCGTCCATTACTTCAATGATGTAATCGGTGACAACTCGGTCTTCGTACTGAGCGTTGCGGTCTCGGCTCCAAACAACTTTTTCCAAGGATTTTGGCTTGTTGAAGTGTAATTCAAGCCAGCCGCTTCCAACGGTGTTGGCAATCCAGCTGCGATGATTGCCATACTGACCATCGTTCAGGTGCTTCAGTTGGTGGATTTCATAGCCTGGAAGGCTTCCGGAGGCCCGAAGAGTGGTGCCTTCTGAGGCTAAGGCTACATTGGTGCCATGACTGTCGAATATTTCCAGTTCATCAATGCATGGCTCCGCATTGCTGGAGGCCAGGATGGTGAACCTGAGTGCTCGCGCTGAAGTGGGGGCAAAGGATTCCTCGTTGTAGCGTGGTGAGACTGGGGCGCGTCGTGCAGGACCGCTTTCTTCTCCCATCTGCCGACTTTTTCTCCGCCATGCTGCCATTTCCCTCTCAAGGCTGATCAGGTTCAGCTCGATTTCTTTCAGGTGCTCTGTTTGTTCAGGTGAAAGGGCATCTTTGATAGATCGCTCGCCATGCTGCACTCCTGCGAATATTGCCTGCATGCCGAAATATTCACTTTGAAGAATAGGGTCAAATTTATGGTTGTGGCAGCGAGCACAGCCCATGGTCAGCCCCATGAAGGCGGTGCTGGTTGTGTGTACCATATCATCCAACTCATTCTGGCGCTGAGCCAATGTCAGGGAGATATCGGGGCTCTTGACAATATCGTTCGGGCCAGCGACCAGGAATCCCGTTGCCTGATGCCTGCCAAGGGAGTCTCCGGCCAATTGTTCAGCTACAAAATCAGCATAGGGCTTATCCTGGTTGAAGGCATCAATAACGTAATCTCGGTAAGGCCATGCGGTCTTGCGCTCGCGATTCGTTTCAAATCCGTTTGAGTCAGCGTAGCGTGCGATGTCCAACCAATGCCTTCCCCACGTTTCTCCGAATTGGGGGCTGGCCAGCAAACGGTCGACCAGTTTTTCCCATGCCTCTGGCCGATCATCCAAAAGGTAATCGTTTACCCACTCTAGTGGTGCAGGCATCCCGAGGATGATTAGCGAGAGCCGCCGCGCCAGAGTTTGCTTATCTGCTTCTGGAGAAAGGGTCAGCCCCTTTTTCCCAAGTTCCTGAAGGATGAATGAATCGATGGCATGGTTGTCCAAACCCGAGGTCTGATGTGGTATCTCAGGGCGCTTGATCGGCTGAAAAGCCCAATGATCGAATGATCTTTCTAAATCGGCTGCAACTTGTGTTGCCTGTTTACCATGGTTACTTAGCCAACGCTCAATGAGAGAAATTTCAGCTTCATCGAGGCTGCGATCCTCTGGGGGCATGCGGAACCCATCCTCCGTTGACCTGAGCCTCTGAAGCAGGTGGCTCGATTCAATACCGTGGCTTGGAAGGAGGGATTCCCCACTTTCCCCGCCACGAAGCAGACCTTCAAGGGTATCCAGGCGCAAGCCGCTCTTTTGTTTTTCTGGGCCATGGCATGCAATGCAATAATCACGGAAAATTGGAGCCAGTTGCCTTTGAAAATCCAATGTGTCCTGAGGACTGTCCTGGGCCCCAACAACCATACATGAGGACAAGGCGACCACGCAAACCGTCCTCAGTAAACCTCGGATCCACGATGTATTCCGATGCTCCATGCTTAGTTTTTTTTCATGCAAGCATTGCCAGACTAATCCTTCGAAGGGCAAGGGGACAAAATAATGTCAAGTCCCTTGAATAGCGACTCAATTTCAAGCACTATTCAACGGGTAGTGACCCTTCACTTTCTATGGATGCCAATGTTTCCCATCGCTGATAAAGGCTGGCAACATGTTCTTTTCCTTGCTCCAGCTCACGGCTGACTTCCTCGGCCTCATGGGCTCTCTCCAGATAAAAGTTTGGATCGTTGAGGGTCTTCTCAAGTTGCGCTACCTTTTCTTCGGCCTCAAGAATGGTGCTTTCCATCCCATCGAGTTCCCTCTTTTCCATGTACCCGAGTTTTCGGGGACGTTGACGTTTGGGCTTTTGAGCCGGCGATCCCTCAGATGGTTGCGATGCTTCGGGTTTGAGGCGTGCAAGGTTGGCTCGTCGCTCGGATCGCTTCTCAAGATAGTATGAGTAATTTCCCGGCTGAGAGAAGACTCCCTCCTCTTCGAATGCCACGATTTCGTCGCACACACGATCCAGGAAAAAGCGGTCGTGACTGACAACCATGACGCTACCCTCGAACCGCACGAGGGATTCCTCCAACAGGCGCAGGCTTGGCAAATCAAGATCGTTAGTGGGTTCATCCAGGATAAGGAAATTGCCGCCTTTCTTGAGCACCTTGGCCAAGAGGAGTCGAGCGCGTTCCCCGCCGGAAAGTTGCTCGACCGGTTCATTGGCTCGGTGGTCAGGAAATTGGAAACGCTTCAGATAAGCGCGTGCATTGAGGGTGCGCTCTCCAAAGCGCACGGTTTCGTCTCCATCGGCTATCTCCTCCAATACCGTCCCATGACCACTGAGATGTAAACGGCTTTGATCAATATAATTGAGGACAATTTTCTGCCCGATTCTGACCTGACCTTCGGTCGGTTCCAATTCGCCCATGCATAATCTTAGCAAGGAGGTCTTGCCCACCCCATTGGCTCCGACGATACCAATGCATTTTCCTGGGGTCAGTGAGAGGTTCAAATGACGAAAAAGCCACCGAGTTTCCGCACCATTGCCCACTTGAAGTCCTGCTTCCTTGAGTTCAACCCCGAGATTGCCTACAGGTGGGGGTGGGGGAAGGATGATATCCATTTCCTGCTCTTCGACTGGGGCGGATTGGTCTTTGGTTTGGTAGAACGTATCCAGACGATGGCGCGATTTGGTCCGTCTGGCTCTGACCCCAGCACGAACCCAGTCCAATTCGACTCTCAGGAAACGCTGTCGCCTTCGTTCTCCCTGATCGGCAATTGTGTCTCGGATGGCCTTATTTTCCAGGTAGGAAGCATAGTTCCCCTCATGAGAGTAAGCCTTACCTTCATCCAGTTCCACGACCCTTGTCGCCAAGTGGTCTAAGAAATACCGATCGTGCGTGGTGAAAATCACGGCGCCGGGAAATTGGGCGATGTAGCTCTCAAGCCATTGTATGGCTTCGGTGTCCAGGTGGTTGGTGGGCTCATCCAACAGGAGTAAATCAGGTTGGGCGACCAGTGATCTGGCTAAGGCAACGCGCCGTTTTTCTCCCCCAGAAAGAGGCCTAACCAGGCTGTTCATATCCGGTACCGTCAAGAATGAACCCACTGCATCGACTCTGGAGTTTAGCTTCCAGCCATCGGCCAGATTGATTTTTTCCATCAATGCCACCTGACGGTCTTCACTGCCTTCTCCTGACTCATATTCCCGAATCCATGACTGAATATCGCTGGCCCCATCCAGGATATTATCCCTGACGGTGAGCTCCTCTTTTAACTCAAAACTTTGGGGAAGGTAGCCGATGCGTAAACCCTTACGGGCGGAACACTCGCCACTATCCGGTAAGGCTTCTCCTGCAAGGATTTTGAGAAGGCTTGACTTGCCGCATCCATTGCGGCCGACCAAACCAACTTTTTCTCCTGAGCGGACAGCAACCGAAACCTTGTCCAGGAGACGCAGGTAGTCATAGGCCAGACTGAGGTCTGTCGAGGAGAGAAGCATGGTGTGATGTGGCAGCGCAGCCATCAGACCATGAAAGGTCCTATTGCAAGAGACCTCAAGCCTATTCAAGACGCATTCGAGTGTTGTCGATGGCAAGATGCCTCTGATACGCTCCTTCCCTTGTTTGTCATGAATGCAGATAGGAGCCAAAGGGTTCGAATCAGGCAGTTATGGGGCTTTCGGTTGGCTGCCTCCCTACTCATCCCCATTTTGCTCATAGGAGGGTGTGAACTGGCCCTGCGTCTGGCCGGAGTCGGTTACTCGACGGCTTTTTTCCTGCCAACTGAGCATCAAGGTCAAAGCTACTGGCGTGAGAATCCTCGTGCTCTTTGGCGCTTCATGCCTCCTTCTCTGGCTAGGCAACCAAGGCCCCTGATGATACCACGTCAAAAAGAGGCTGGGGTTACCCGAATTTTTGTCCTAGGGGAGTCGGCCGCATTGGGGGATCCTGAACCAGCATTTGGTGTCTCAAGGATCCTTCAAATTCTCCTTGAACATCAGTATCCAGAGAAGAAATTTGAAATTTTCAACACTTCCATCACCGCCATCAATTCTCATCTGATCAAGCCCATGGCCAAGGAGCTAGCATCGATGGAAGGGGATTACTGGCTGGTGTTCATGGGCAACAACGAAGTGATGGGACCCTATGGTCCGGGTTCGGTTGCCGGTGAATCGATAAGCTCTCCATGGTTGATGCAGACTGGATTGGCCTTGAAGCAGCTTCGTCTGGGACAATGGATCGGTTCGCTTGGTGCAGCCTCCTCCGAAGCCCCAGCTGCATGGAGAGGGATGGAAATGTTCGCGCAGCAGAGCATTGATCCAAAGGATCCTCGACTCAAGCTAGTCCACCAGCGTTTCGGAGAAAATCTTCAAGCCATTGTGAAGACCGGGCTCGACTCGGGAGCTCGCATTGCTCTCTCGACGGTTCCCGTCAACCTGCTTGATCAAGCCCCTTTCAGTTCATGTAGGACGGAGGATGATTCATCAGAACGCTTACTCAAGCCTCTGCGAGAATTGATCGACGCAAGGCTCTATGCCGAGGCTCTGGATGGGCTGCAAAGATTGGAGTCAACCCTTAGTCAACAGGCCCAATGGCACTGGATGATGGGTTTCTGCCTTCAACGATTGGAACAATTTGACGATGCTCGCTCATATCTGGCACAGGCTCGTGATTTGGACTGCCTTCCTTTCCGGGCTGACAGCTCGATCAACCAAGCTATCAGGCAGTGTTTTGAAGCGTTCAAATCCAGGCCGATGGTCCTGATTGATTTCGAGGCCACACTGATGGCCAAAGCCAAGGGGAACATTCCTGGTGACGACCTGTTTTGGGATCATGTTCACATGAAATTTCCAGGTAATTACCTAATGGCCCTCATGATGGCTGATTGGCTAGCTCGTGACATGCAATCCAGGGTTGAGGGATCTGCTCAAGAGGCTCCCCAGTGGTTGTCCATGCGGGATGCTTCAAGGTTTCTTGGCATGACCCTCTGGAGTGATCATGCCATGCACAGCCAGATGAAGGATCGACTCAGTCAGTTTCCCTTCGCTGGAACCATCAATTACCATGAACGCATCAGTGTACTGGAGCAGGCATTGAGCGAAACAAGTGTTGGGTTGAACCCTGAAAGCTTTGAGGGGCAGGCCGCTGTCTACCTGGGCCTGATTCGGTCTCATCGGCAGGACTGGCATTATCAGGAGCAGTTCGCCCGCTTTTTGGAGGTTTTTGGCAAACGCGAACAAGCGATCACAACCTGGCATGAAGTGCTCAAGATTGTTCCTCAATATCTGGCTGGTCGGTTTCAGCTAGCTCAGTTGTTGGGGCAATCAGCCGACAGTGCCGTGGAGGCTGAAAGCCTGGCACAAGGTTTGGTGGATGAACGCCCTGAAATAGCTGTTTTTCATCTGGCTTTGGGGCGGGCGCTTTATGCGCAATCCAGGGATGTCGAGGCGATTGAAGTATTCAAGAAAACCGTTTCGATGAACCCTGACGAGTTGGCAGCCTGGATCATGATGGGAGCTTCCTACCGCCAGATCCAAAAGCCTGAAGAAGCCATAGCTTGTTTTGAAAGGGTCTTGCAGAAGCAGCCTGACCAGCTGGAGGCTCATCGACAGCTCCTTGAGTTGCACGCTGAAGCGGGGAACCAAGAAGAAGCTTCCAAGCATCGTGCCTTGATTGAGGCGATAGACCAGGCCCAGGCAGTCGAACAAATCGAGGAAATCGAGTTGTTCTAATACGGCTGCCTTCGCTGAGCTAGGCTTGGTTGTCTGCTGTCTTGATCCGCTCGAGTTCTTTCTTTGCTGCCTGAAGCAGGAATAGGCAGTCAGCTCCAGTCACTAGCAAGCGACATCCTTTATCGCGGTAAGGTGCTACCGCTGAGGCTTCGACCCCGAAGTAACCAACTGGCATTTGGACGCTATGGCACACCTGGAGCACGTGGTCAATAGCCTCAATCACCTCAGGATGGTCTACTTCCCCCATCCTGCCCATGCTGGATGCAAGATCGTAGGGTCCAAGAAGGATGCCATCCACACCAGGAAGAGCCGCGGTGGATTCGATGCATTGGACCGCTTCGATGTGCTCGACCTGGATGATCACAGTGATCGCCTCATTGGCCTGTTCGACATAATTTTTGAAATGGGCTCCATAGCCCTGCGCGCGACCAATACCCACCCCTCGGTGGCCCATAGGAGCGTAGCGCGCATGCTCGACCACCAGCCTTGCATGAGCCGTGCTGTTGACCTGTGGGGCGATGATGCCACTAGCGCCCAGATCGAGGATTCGCTTGATTGGCTCTTCCTCTGAAACCGGCACCCTGACAATGCAAGGAAGACGATGTCCAACAGCCTGAAGGATTCCTGTGAGATGCCCTAGATCAAGGGCTCCGTGCTCGGCATCGACAAACAACCAGTCAAATCCGGCCTCGGCCAAGATTTCGGCAGCTGCGGGGCAGGGAAGCGAGACAATGCTACCATGAAGGGTTTCGCCATGCTGCAATCTGCTGCGTAGTGAGGGGAACATGCCTGAATGCTAACCTCGTCCTACCTCTGTAGGCAAGTGATGCCTCCGGGGCTTTTCCTCAACCAATCATGGGTTGGCTCCGCTTCTCTTTTTTGTTTAGCTAATGGGTATGACCTTGTCTTACCCCCGCATCCTTGGGTGGATTTCGTGCGCCCTGTCTCTTTTGATTTCCAGCTGGTTTCAGGTGGCCATTGCGACCAGCCAAGCACCGAATATCGTCTTGATCATCTCTGATGATCAGGCATGGACCGATTACGGTTTCATGGGGCATGAAATCATTCAAACCCCGCACTTGGACCGTCTGGCTTCCCAGAGTGTCTGGTTTGACCGGGGCTACGTCCCTACGGCCTTGTGTCGACCATCGCTCATGACCTTGGCTACCGGGCACTATGCTCACCGGCATGGCGTGACAGGCAATGACCCTTCTCCCAAGTATGCCCCTCAAGGATCAAAAATTGAGCAGCAACGTCGAGCTGAACTCATTAGCTTCTTGAACCAATTTGATTCCTTGCCTGCAGCCTTGGCTAGATCGGGTTATCTCACTCACCAGAGTGGCAAATGGTGGGAGGGGTCCTTTGCTCAAGGTGGCTTCACTCATGGCATGACTAGAGGATTCCCCGAGCCCGGAGGCAGGCATGGGGATGATGGGCTGACAATTGGTCGGGAAGGGCTTGGGCCAATCCGGGAATTCGTGGACCATGCCATGACCTCTGAACAACCTTTTTTCCTATGGTATGCTCCATTCCTTCC
>Ga0181576_10002538_pt1 | contig 13635 bp, 6 predicted proteins | sample 101ome_22_FD_132464 | JGI IMG/M metagenome (GOLD analysis project Ga0181576, IMG submission 132464) | Coastal salt marsh microbial communities from the Groves Creek Marsh, Skidaway Island, Georgia - 101412BT metaG (megahit assembly) | ecosystem: Environmental > Aquatic > Marine > Intertidal zone...
CCCCCCGCGCCCCCCCCCCCCCCCCACCGCCACCTCCTCCGCCCTTCTACCCCCCCCCGCCCTACCCCCCCCCCCGCGCGGCATTCGCCCGGCCTCGTCGGGTTTCTCAGTCTCTCTCCCCCCGGCGAGGAGCCTGCTGCACCCCGCCCCACCCCACGGCGCCCCGGCCCCCGTGGTCGCAGTCCCGCCCGACGTCAGGGACCTCCTTCTCGGCCACCCCGATGCTCCAGGGGGGCGCCCTGGAGGGCCCTTGGTCGTCTGCACGGCGAGATCCCCTCCTCTTCCCCCCTCCCAGAACTCCCACCCCCCTCTCGCTCCCACGGGGGCGCACCGCCGGGCCCCGCCCCCCCCCCAACTGCCGCCCCCCGCGAATCGCCCCCCTCAGGTGCGGGCGTATGAGAACGAGCGGTGGTGGCCCGTGTGGGGCTGGTCGGCCGACACCGCCGCTTTCCTCCCGCACGACGGCCGCCGTCGGTTCAGCGAGGGCCACGGCCGCCGCCCCGGTCGGTCGGCCCAGAGGCTCGGGAGCCTCGCTCCCATGCCCCCCTCTGCGGCGGGGAGGCTCGGAGATGCGGGTGGGGAGGGTGGGTCGCCTTGGGCCTGGGGAGGAGGGTGGAGGGCGGGGCCTTGGCGGTACGGGGTAGATTTTCCCTACATCGGGGGCAGGGGAAGGGGGCGGGGATTGGCAGGTGGGTGGGCTCGGCGCGGGGTCGTGCGGACCCGGCTGTTGTCGCGGCCGCTCGTCTGGGTCGGATCAAGCGGGGCCGGCGGGGCCGGTGGGGCGGTGAGCAACGTTTCGCCGGCGTCGTCGGCGTCGTCCGTCTCCATTGGGAGCAGGCGCGGCAGCGGCAGCGGCGGGAGCGCCGTTGCGCGGCCTGTGACGGCGCCGTCACCACGCGCTGCGGCGCAGCCACCGCATGGCACCACCGCCGCGGGCGGGGGGGGGTGCCTTGTGCCAGCGCTTTGGTGAAGACGCAGAGGCAGAGCAGAGAATGGTGAGGGGACGAGGCGTCGACGGGCTCATATCCCGTCGTCTACAGGCTTAACACGTTGAGCCCTCAGTGCGGTGCCAGCCTGGATGAGGTCGGATCGGTTGACTCCCCTCTCGTCGTCCTCACAGTCTACTGCCGTCTCCCCGGCACCCACTCCGGCGAGTGGTCACCGCGATCGCGAAGCGGCGCCGGCGAGGGCGCCGGTCCACGATGAGCCCGGTCGGGCCTCGCTTTCGCGCGCTCGCGCTCTCGTTGCGCCCTGATCACCCTGATCTCAAAATGCATACGCGGCGAGGACCGTCCTTGCCTCTCGAGGCAACGCCAGTGCACCAGCGCGCATCACTCGTTCTCCACAGGAGCGCTCGACGCAGCGTCGCTCTCGCCGCTCGCGCTCGCCCCCGACCCGCCACCCGCGGCACCCGCCCCAAGGGCGGTTGCCTCAAGAGCGGCCCATCCGCCTGACCCGAACGCAGCGAGGAGGGGCGGCAGGCTGGGGGAACACGGCGGGAGGTCGATTGGCCCCGCAAAGGGAGCCCGACCGGCGTCGGGGACGCCGCGGGGCCGGCCCCACCGGAGGCGGGGGCCGACGAACAACAGCTTGGTGTCCGGGTCCGGCAGTCCCGGCGCAGGCGACCGAGGCCCCCGCGGCGTCCCCGGCGTTGGCGTCCCCGGCCGCGATGGGCCGCCGCCGCGCCGCGCCGCGGGTCCTCGCCCGAACCGGTCGCTGAAGGTCGGCTCGACTGGGGCCAGCGCCCGGAGCGGGGGCCAGGCAGCAGGGTCGGAGGCCGCAGTGTCCTCAGCGCTCAGTGCTGCGAGCGCCCGTTGGGGAGCCCGCTCCGGCCCGAGGGCTCGCGTCTCGCGCTCGGCCGAGCGGCGGAGGTCAGCGGCAGTCTCGGCAGAGAGACCTCCAACAAGACCGCCATCGTTGTTGCGGCCGGCTTCGCGGGCGTCGGCACGGGCGGCGAGGGCGACCAGGCGAAGGATCTGAAGAGAGGACAGAGAGAGGGCGGGAGACGGCAACAGCGTCGCCCCCTCCTCCTCCTTTTCTCCTCGTTCTCCTCCATCGCCGCGGAGTTCGGCCGCGTCCAGGGTCCCGAGCCCGCCTCCCCCCGCAGCGCCACAGAGGGCCGCGGCACGCACCGCCCGCGCTAAGCACGGCGGCCGCGCAGTGTCGGCATCGGCGTCGGCACATTCGGCCGCAAATGACTTCGACCAGGCGTCAGCCAACGCCTCGTCCGCGGCGGTCAGTGCGCCGGTCAGTGCCCTTGCCACGCGGGGCGACGCCAAGTCCTCGGAACGGAGCATTTCCGCCACCAACGCAGCGTCGACGCGAAGCGCGGAAGACGCGACGACGCTTCGGACTAGTTCCGGAGGACACCGCTGTGCCCGAAGCGCCACCGCGAGGGAGACAAAGGTTGCGGGAACGGCGGCCCAGGCGTCGTCAAGAGCGTCGTCGATCGTGTCACCCGCCTTCGCGTCGCCAGCGGCAGCTGCATCGCGGTGGCGACGCAGGGCTGCAGCGGCGCTCGCGGCGGCCGCGACGGCGTCGGAGCGCGCGCCCGCGGCGAGGCCTTCAGCCGACGCAAGAAGGAGAGATGCAACTTCCCGCCGGAAGAGCCGCTGCACCGCGCGCGGCGTGACCTCGTCGTCTGATCCCTCTCGCGCGCCCGCGCCGGGGTCGGCCCCGGGCGCGTCGACGCCAAGCGGGCCAGCGCCCCCAGCAGCTAAGGGTCGGCCGAGGGGTGACGGGGCCATGGACAACCCCCCCAACCCCAACCCTCCCCCAGCAGCGCTCGGACGTCGCGCCGCCGCCGGACTGCCCGGCGGGTAAAGGCTCCCCGCCCTCCGTGCCGGGCTAGCGCCGCCCGAGCCCGACAAGCCCGAGCGGGAGGACGACCGGAGACCCGCCGGGAGAGGGGACCCTTCTACACCGGCCATGAAGCGTTCGAGCGCCCTGGCAACAGCCCTGCCGGTCCCTGGCCCCGCCGGGTGAAGCGCAAGGGCGGCCCTCGCCGCCGCTGCAGCCGGCCCCGACCCAGCGGGAAAGAGGGCGAGAACGGCGCCACACCACGAGGCCCAGTAGGCGAGCCCGTAGCGTGGGTCCTCAGCCCCACCGTCGCAGCCGCTGCCCAACCTCCCTGCCGGCCCCATGCCGCCGTCGAGCGCCGTCCCGGCTCCGCCCCCGCCCGCCGCACGCACGCCCCGCCGCGCCGCTGCGACGACGCGACGAAACAGGGGCGTGTCGACCGACTCAAAGGCGCCGATGCGGCGGGCCGCTTTCAAACAGAGGGCGGCGCTGACGGGGACTCCGGTGCCGGGCACAAAGCGTCGGTCATCGATGACGACTTCGGCGAGCTGAGCAGACAGTCCGGTGGGGGGGAGATTAGGGGAGGGGGAGGCGTGGAGTCCTCCAGACGCCTCGGACCCTCGGCGCTCGGCGGCCGAGAGCGGAGCATCTCCGTCCGCCTCGCGCGCCGAGCGGCGACCGAGGGAGCGCCAACTGACGCCGGCGTCGGCCGCAGCGCCGACGGCAAAACCAGCGACACGAGCAGCGACTTTCCAGCCAAGGCGGTGACCCGCATTCGCATCAGCAGTGTCGGCATCCACAGCGGCGGCTTCGGCCCCTGAGCCCCGCGGCTCCCAGGCCCGGCGCCCTCTCCGTCCCCCGCCACGGGGAGACCCAGGCGCGGACCCCACCCCCAGCCGGCCACCCGGCCGGCCCCGGGCGGCGCTCCACGACCCGCCCTTGCCAGCAGAGGACGACGACAGAGGCGTGGCGGCCTCGGCGCCCACGCCAACGGCCATCCTGCCCGCCTCCCGCCGCGATCGCGCACCCGCCGCGAGCTCCCGCGGCGGTGTCCCGCGTTCAGGAGCGTCTTGGAGCCCGCCCCGCTCGGACCCCGGGCCGCCCCCGCAGATCGAGGGGGGCGGGGCGTGGCTCGCTGCACGCTCCCGTCTGCTTGACGCAATGCGCGCCGTTGCCAACAATAGAGCCCGCTCCTTGGCCGCAGCGACGGCCTCTGCAGCGGCTCGGGCCGCGTCTCGCTCCCGCTCGGCGTCCCGATCGACACGAGCAGCCTCGGCCTCAGCCGCCAGCCGCCGCGACCGCTCAGTCGCCCGATACAGGGCCCGGTCTCTGTCTCTGAGAAGCGCCCGGAGCCGCCCTTCCTCCTCCTCCCGCTCGCGCCGCTCGGACGACAGGGACGCCAAGGTATTCCGCAGGCGCGTCCTGAGCCCTTCGGCCTGATTTGAGGCGCGGGCAACCGCAGCAGAGGCCGCCGCAGCCGTCGGGCCGACGTCGTCGATGTTGTCCCCCTCGGCTGCGCTCCCACTTCGGGACAACCCTTCTCCCCTTCGCTCAGCAGAGGCCACGGCAGAAGCCTCGATCCAGGCGCGGAGGGTCGCGCGGGCCGTCTCGACGGCGGCTGCCGGGTCGGAGGCGGTGCCCGCAGCTGAGGGGACAGCAGCGCCGGCGAGGGCGTCCGCAACGGCGGCGGGCACTCCGGGGTTCTGTCTTCGCCGGCTCTGCCGCGCCCGAACCGCAGTCTGGATCTTGACGATCCTCGCCTTATCGTCATCGTCGAATGAATCGAGCGCAAAGAGGGGCTCTCCCTTCTCGTCAACTCCCTTGGCCGTGAAAGCTTTGGCCTTGGCTGCAGCGGTAACAACATGGGGATCAGCGACGGCGACGACGGCGCAAGCGTCCCCCGGCCGCGCCGCCAGAGCCCGCCTGGCACCCGCCCGCGCCTCCTCGCGCGCCACCGCTGACGCATCAATCCAGCTACGCAGCGTGGCCCGCGCAATGGCCACCTCGGCCGTCGCCGTCTCGAACGCGGCGACGGCGTCGTCCCGCGCAACCTCAGCGGCCGCCAGACGTGCCGAGAGCACGTCCCTTGCCTCCCAAGCCCGAGAAAGCTGGTCCGCGTTGACCTCCCGCCCCCATTCAGCCGCCTCGCTCCGCTGCCGCGCGGCGGCAGCGTCAGTGGCGGCGACCCGAGCCTCGGCCGCAGCCACTGCTGCCGATGCCTCAGCTGCCTCGGCACGGCGCCAGAGGGTCTTGCGCTCTTCGTCGAGGGCTTTTAGCGCTTCGCGTGCCTCGTGTTGCGGGTTAATCCGCTTCTCGGCCGCTGCGGCCCGGCGCTCGGCCTCGATCCGCGAGGCCTCAGCGCGGGACAGGCGCGTTTTCAGCTCATCGACTGTGTCAGGGAGGACCTCGGGCCGCCTCTGCAGGGCCTCGGCTCCCCCCTCTGCCCCTTCCGCCCCACCCTCCGCGCGCCTGTGGTAGGCATCGAGCTCGGCGTCAAGAGCAGCCGCCGACTCGGCAGCAGCACCAGCGGCGCGGCCGCGGGCCGATACGCGACGAGCCGGGGCAGGCCGGGGAGGCCGGCCCGCTGCCCCGCTCGCCGGCGGCGGCACCGGGGCGCCACCGCCACCGACCGCGCCAGGGCCGAGGGCGGCCGCCGCTGCCGAGCCCGCCTCCTCCTCGTGGCGGGTAGGGTGCCGCGTCGAAGGGCGCGCCGCAAAGTCAATCGCATCGTCGACGACAGCGTTGGCAGCGGCCTCAGCAGCCGACGGATGCCGCACGAAGAAATCCGACCTCGTTGTCGGGGCGTCAAGCCCTGTCAGCCCCGGCCCAAGCGAGGCCGCAGCCGCCTCAAGGGACGCTTCGAGGGCCGAGCAGCGATCCTCGGCCGTGGCGCACCGCGCAGCGAGGTTGGCGGCGCGCTCACCCGCGGCGGCCGATGCTCTCTCAGCAGCATCAGCTCTCGCCGCAGCCTCAGAGACAGCACGGGCGCCGTCGCGAGCAGCTTGTGACGACGCCGCCGCAGCGGCCTCAGCAGCGGCAGCACGCTCCGATGTCTCCCGCTCGCGACGCTCAGATGCTGCGGCGGCTGCGGCGGCAGAATCAGCGGCGGCTGCGGCAGCGGCCTCAACAGCGGCAAGGCGCTCGGCCGTCTCCCGCTCGCGCCGCTCAGACAAAATGACCCGGTCGGCGGCGGCGGCGCCGGCAGCCTCGGCAGCAGCGAGGGTGGCTCGGAGTCTCAACGCTGTCGCCTCGGCGGTATCGAGGGTGGCGCGGAGGCCCGAAGCCGTCGTCTTGGCGGCCTTGGTCGCGGCCTCAGCCTCAGTGCACCGGCGCTCGGCCCGCCGTGCCGCCTCGGCCCCAGCCTCAACTGCAGCGTCACGCTCGGCCCGCGCCGTCTCAGCATCCCCTGCCGAGACCTCCGCCTCCACCCGAGCCCGAGCGGCCTCAGCCTCGGCGGCGTCGGCCCTAGCCTGCGCCGCCTCCCGCGCCTCGTCTGCCGCCGCCAGCTCAGTTTCGAGGGATGCAACCCGCTCACACGCTGCCGTGAGTGCCGTGGCTGCCTCGGCCACCCGGAGCGCCTCAGCCTCAATGGTCGCCTCGGCCTCGGTCATTGCCGCCTTGGCCTCGGCCGCGCCCGCTGCTCGGGCGGCCTCTAGGTCAGCTGCAGCCTTTTCGGCGGCCGCCCGTGCCGCCTGGGCGGCCTCGTCCCGCTCTGCCCTGGCGCCGTCGGCTGCCTTGATCGCCGCAGCCCGGTCGTCCCTGATGATTTTCTCTGCCTCTTCCCTGCGCGCATCGGCAGTTTCCGCTCTCTTCTCCGCCTCGGCGGCTGCGGCGCGCGCCTCGACGACCGCTGCGCGGCTCGCCGTCACTTCGGACACAAGAGAGACCCGGTCCGCCTCAGCCGCTGCCGCCGAGCGCGCCGCCCGCTCCTCGCCCTCCTCAGCGCCTTTGGCCCTCGCTTGGGCGAGAGCAAGCTCGGCCCGTGCCTCCTCCAGAGCGCGGTCGGCCCGGCCCGTCGCCCCCTCGAGCCGTGACGCTTGCTCTCGCCAGCGTCCTGCATCGCGTCGGGCCTCAGCGGCCTCGGCACGACCCCGTCTCGTCGCCTCCTCCACCCTCTTATTGGCCGCCACCGTGGCTGCTTCCGCCCTCGCGTTCGCAGCCGCAACGGCCGCGTCCCGCTCGGACCTCGCCTCTGCCGCCACCCGCTCAGCAGCCTCGGCCCGAGCCTCCCAGGCCCGCGCTATGGCTGCAACCTCGCGCCCTCGAGCCTCGACCCGCACCGCCCGCGCCTCGGCTCGCGCCGCAGTCGCCGCCAGTTCGCGCGCGTGCTGGGCCGAGTCGCGGTTCAGCATTGGGTCTGCCTCTTCATCCTCCTCCTCGGCGACGGCAACGGCGGCGGCAACGGCTCCCGAGATCCCGTCCGCCCCCTCCCTCCAGCTGTCGCGCATGGCGCGGCGCCGTGCAGCCGCCTTGGCTGCCGCACGCTGCCTCTCCTCCGCTGCAAGAGCATCGTGGCGCCGGCCAAGGTCGTCGACGGCCGTGAGGCGACTGAGGAGCGCGGCTCTCACCTCGGCGAGGCCCTCTCTGCCCGCGGGCAGGCCGGCGTGATCGAGAGGGCGTGGCGACAGCCGCGGGGCGCCGAGCTCGTCCTCCTTTGGTGGCCATGCGATGGCCATGGGAGACGGCACCAAGGGGTGGTCAAGAGAGGGGGGCGCCAGCGCCGCCTCTCTCTCCCGCAGCGCCCGAACCTCGACGAGAAGGGTCTCTAGGTCCCTCCGGAGTCCTTCGGCACGTTGCGACAAGGCCTCGCCGGGCGTCGTGGGGGCGGCGAGGGGGGCGGCGAGGGTGGCCGCAGGGGAGGCGGCCGCGGAAGAGGGCGCTTTGGCCGTCTCGGCGGACAGGGTCGCCCGAGCGAGCTGGACGGCGCGCGCCCGGGGTGGCGTCAGCAGCGTCGGGGCGGAGGATAGTTGGGCGGGGGCGGCGCCGGCGGCGGCGAGGGCGCGGTCGAGGAGGAGCTCCCACTGGGCGTCCCAGCCCGCCTGGGGTCAGGGGGTGGGTCATGGGTAGGAGGGTGCGGAGCGTACAGGCCACCCCGAAGCTGAGCAGATGTCGCTTACGGGAAGAAAAAGACCCTGCAGCGCCGGAGGGGCGCGCGATCTGGCCCGAACATGGCCGGAGGGTCGCGCACGAGGGCGGAAAGCCCGACGCCGCTGCCTCGGCCCAATGTCGCGCGGAGAGCCGCGCCGTGTGGAGGAGCCCCCCGAGAGCCGCGTGCGGGCTCGCCGTTGATGAAGCGGCGCTGTCGTTCATACCGGCCCCAGCGGCGTCCCTGGCCCCCCATTCGTCTCGGAGGAGTGCCGTTGGCGCCGACCCAAGCATCGCGGCCCGCTTGGGGCCAGGACCCACGGGCGAGCCCCACATCGCGGTTTTCGGGGCCACAGCTGCGATCCTTACGCGGGGGATTGGCAGGGGGAGGGACAATAAAGAATGCCAGTAAAATCCTGCTCCCGCCCCCTCCACCCCCTCACACACCCCCTCGCCCTCCTCACTCCTCGTCCTGCTCTCCCGCCAAGATTGCTTCCGCGACGAGTTTTCCGAGCGTCTGGGCCGACACCTTGTCCCCATCCTTCTCTCCCGCGTCGGACAGCACCCGATCTCCAAGAGCGGCCTTGCGGTTGGCCAGGTCAACGATGCTGGAGTCAACCGTGCCCCGGTGCACAAGCCGCACGACGCGCACGTCCTTCGTCTGCCCCAACCGGTGCGCCCGGTCCTCGGCTTGCCGGTCCGTCTGCGGGTTGAAGTCGGAGTCGTGCAGAACCACGGTGTCGGCCCCGGTGAGGTTAAGGCCGACGCCTCCAGCGCGAGTCGACAGCAAAAAGCAGAACGGAGCGTCAGGCCCTCCAGCGTTGAACCGATCACAGAGCGCCTGCCGGTCGGGCCCTGCTGTCTGCCCGTCGAGGCGCACCCAAGACAGGCCGGCGACGTCAAGGGCGTCGCCGAGGATGTCGAGGACCTTGGTCCACTGCGAAAACACTAGAGGACGGCTTCCCTTGGGTTTGAGCTCTTGCGTGCACAACTCGATGAGCCGCTTGGTCTTGCCCGCCTCCAACAGGGCTTCAGGCGGCAATAGGAGGTCGTTGCAATTCGACATTCCAGGGGTGCCGCGGATGAGGCGGTCTAATTCGTGGTCGGACAGACCGGAAACGTGGTCTCTGACGCGGTCGAATGAGGCCTGGTCGCCAAAGGCGGCGGCAGCGTGAGCGGCACGGCTCACGCGATCGACAGCGGGGGCGTCGAAGCGGTGCCGGAGGAGGAGGGGATGGAGGGCAGCCTTGCGGAGACGAACGAAGAGAGAGTTGGTCTCCGAGGCCTTGAGAAGGGAGACGCGGGACACGATGTCGGCGGCACGGGCGGCGGCGACGGCCGAGCGGCGGGCAGCGACACCCCCGACGGCGTCAGCGGGGTCGACCAGCTCGATCCCATCAAAGCGCTGCGCCTGGCTCCCGTCAAGGCGGAGGCGCTTGCGGGGCGCGTCGGGGTCGTCGGGACCATCGGCGTCGGCGTCGGACGCAGCGGCGGTGCCGCCCAACCCCGTCGGCTCCCTGACGATCTCGATCGCGTCATCGCTTCCCCCCTCTGCTGCAGCCAGGTTCCCCCGGCTCTCGGCCCGCGACGGCCCCCGTGACAGAGACCCCCCGCGCGACAGCGACCCCAGCGACCCCACCCGCGACGGCGGGCCGGACCCGCCACCACCGCTCTTGACGCCCCCAGCGGTCCCCATGACGAACGCCCTGGCGGAGGCTACCGCGTTGTCGTACAGGGACCGCTGCCCCTCCGTCATCGGAACCTCCTCCACCACCTGCGTCTTGGCCCTCAGCTGATCCGCCACCTCGCTCTTCAGCCTCCGCACGAGGACAGTCGCAAGCGCCCTCCGGGCCCGCTTGACCGCCCGGGCCGTGCCCGCCGCCGCGCTTTCGGCCCGTGCCCGGCCTCGCTGCGTCTTCTGGTCCTGCGGGGCGTCCCCAAGCCCGGCAGCGATGGCCATGTCCTCGTCGATCAGCGACAGCAGGGCGCCTAGTTCCGTGAGGTTGTTCTGAAGCGGAGTTCCCGTCATCAGGATGCAGCGGTGACAGCAACTCAGTGCGCTCTTGAGCTTGCGGAATCGCCTGATGGGGTTTGGAAAAGGGGTTGGGCGTGGAGGTAGGGGTGAGGAAAGGGGGAGGGAGAGGGAACACAACGGCCCCGCACCGCTCTGCTTGCCTGCTGGCGACGTTCTTGGCATTGTGCGCCTCGTCGCACACGCCGTGACTCCACGCGACGCCTCCGATGAGCCTTCTGTCCTCGGCCGCATCCCCGCTGCTCCCCTCGAACGTGGTGTAGGGGACGAGGAGGAGATCGAAGGAGTCGTCTCCGTCGGAAGAGTCCTCCAGCTGCGTTGCGCCCGGATCACGCCGCAGCGGGTCCAGGCCGACAACGACATCGTCCCCGCTCGACCCCGACTGGCCGCCCCGCGCCTCGGCATCGCTGTCGGACTCACTGGCGTCGGCGTCGCCCCTCGAAAGGGCCGGATGGCCCTTGGGAAGCCCGTTCGCGGATCCCACCGCGGCGGAACGTTGAATCCGCCCCAAACGCCGCAGCGCCTCCCGGCTCCCGTCCCGCTGCTCCCCATAAAGCGCAACCACCCGCATCCCCGGCGTCCACTGCCCGGCCTCCCGGGCCCAGTTGTCAAGCAGAGACACGGGACATACCACCAAGGTGGGGCGGCGGGCCCGCGCCCGATCCTCCTCGGACGCGTGCGCCCGTCGCTGGTGGGCACGGGCGCACGCAAGGAAGCAGAGCACCTGCGCCGTCTTGCCCAGGCCCATCTCATCGGCAAGGATGGCCCCAGGGATGTCATTGACCAGCAAAGAAAAGAGGAAAGAAACGCCAACGACCTGAGGGGACCGTGCGGGGGTGGGCGGCGGTGGCGGGGGGGCGAAGAGGAGGGGGGAAGAAGCGGCAAGTGGGAGGGGACAGGGAGTCGTCGTCGTTGTCATCTCGCCTGGTACGGCTTGAGACTCCACGCCCGGCTCCCTTCTCCGCAGGCCCTCCGAGCGTCCCGGAGATGAACGACCCCGTCGGCGTCCCCGACGGCGTCGTCCGGCCGCGGCGGGGGGAGGGGGGCGAGGGCGGGATCCCCGGACCCAGAGTCACCCCCGTCGGCCGTGGTCCCCGGGGGAGGGGCATCGTCTTCGTCGTCGTCGTCCCCGAGTCGCGCCAGGTTGAGACCGCCTTCGACAATGTCGGCGTCCACGTCGCCGCTGCAGCTGCCTCCCGCCGGCCCCGCCGTCGTTCCCGCCCCATTCTCCTCGGTCTCTTTCCCCACCGCCACCACTGCCGCCCTCCGCCGCGCCGCCGCCGAAGCCGCCGCCTTGGCCGCCCGTCGTCTCAGCTGCCTTGCCAGCTCCGCCGCCCTCCTCATCACGGGCAGGCGCATCAGATCGGCATCTTCTCCGTACTCGGCCCTCTCGATTCGCTCGAATTCCCTCTTTTCCCTGGGGAAGAAGTATTGCGAGGGGGAGGAGGGAGGGGGGGGGTCGGCAGCAGCCGACGGCTCGCGCGCTAGCGCCCCGCCTCCCGGGCGTCCCGTGCCCCAAGACCCCCCCCCAGCCCTCAGGCACTTTGACTCGCCTCTCCTCCCTTTGCCGACGAGCATACTCCTCGCGCTTGGCCCGTGCATCGGCCTCGCGCTCCTCCGGGGTGGGCCCCGCAGCGGCCTTGGCAGCGGCGGCAGCGGCGGCGGCGTCCCGCGCGGTGGCACGAGGCACAGGGGCTGAAGCGGCAAGGGGGGCGACGGCGGCCTCAACGGCCCGGGACGCGACCGCAGCGAGGACGCCGGCGTCATCGTCGTCGGCGTCGTCAGAGGGGGAGGCCCAGTCCCTCTGGGCGGGCCGGTCGGCCGAGCGGGGGTGGGACGACCCTCCACGAGCGTCGGCGGCGTCGTCGTCCGAGGTGCCAGACCATGACAGCGGTCCGCGGACGCCACGGGCCTCGGGCGGCGAGCCGGGAACGACGCTGGGGAAGCCGTCTTTGCCATTGAGCGAATCCTCGCTGCCGACCGAGATCGGATCGGGATGGGACGGGTCGGCGCCCTGCGAAGGACAGTAAGGGGGGGGGGGGAATCGGGGCGCTGCGTGGCCGGCACGGCGGCCTGCCTCGCTCTGCCGACAGAACAGGGGCGTACCGGCATCGTATCTTCTACTCGAAGACGGATAATGAGGTGTAAACCGTAAAATCTGTCCCATGGGCCGTCTGCCGCGCGCCCACCGCACCCGCAGCGGCGGAGAGGGCCGGCCGGCCGCTGGGGGGCGCTCGGCTCGGCGGCGCCAGCCCCTCGAGATGGTCGCTCCGGGGACGGTGCGGGCCCGCGAGCCACTTGCACGACTCGCCTCCGCTCCCGCCCCCAGCGCGAAACTCGACAGGGGGGGAGGCTGCGTCATCGCCTGCTCGAGCGAAACGGCCGCCAACGGCTCGGGCCAGGCTTGGCGCGCTCCCCGGGGGTCGAGCACTGGGTGGGATTGGCGAGAGCGTCGACGCGGAACCGTTTTGATGCTCTAGGAGGGTGGGGAGGCGATGGAGCGACCTCCAGCCCCACTCGAAATGGCTGTCAGCACGCGGACGACTTCGCCCATGGTCGCGTCCCAGATCCGCGCCGTCGTGTCTTCGGACCCCGTCGCCACCTGCCTCCCGTCCGGCGACCAAGCCACACTCTCGACCCAATCTCCGTGCCCCTGAGTGTGCGGACGACTTCGCCCGTGGTCGCGTCCCAGATCCACGCCGTGTTGTCCAAGGACCCCCTCGCCACCTGCGTCCCGTCCTGCGACGAAGCCACGCTGGCGACATACATCTCCGCCATGCCATACCACGCCCCGCGTGTCGCGCCCTCTCATCACCTCTTCTCCCGCCACTCGCAGATTTCCCACCCCAACCGCACTGCTTCAGCCCGTAGCCGCGCGTCCGGGCTAACGGCGTGCCCCGTCCCGCAAGCTCGCAGCAGCGGCGCGTCCCCCCAGGCGTCGCCGTAGCCCGCGCAGTCCGTTAATTCGACACCCCGCTCCGCGGCGTAGGCCCGCGCCAGCACCGCCTTTTCCCCGTCGGCAACGGGGGGGGCCGCGAGCCGGCCCGTGAAGCGCTCGCGGCGCCCTTGTCCTGCACGGGAGTCGACGTCGGCGTCGGCCTCTAGCCGCGCGCCCAGCACCGTCGACGAGCAGCCCAGCGCACGAGCGACGGGCGCTGCCGCCCAGTCGGGCGATCCGGTGACCAGCACTACCTCTGTTCCCGCTCTCCTTAATTCAGCGATGCGAATCCGAGCCGCAGGGAAGATCTTCCTTCGATACACAGTATCGAACAGCCAAGCGCCTGCTCTGGCACGCGCCGCGGGGCTCGCGTCTCTGCCCCGGTAAAGACGATAAAAGAGGCGGTTGAACAAGGATCGATCGAATCGATCGACGATCAAGTAAATGACGGAGCGAAGCGCCATCAACGGGATCCAGAGGAGCAACGCGACGAGACCCGGGGGGGAAGGGATGCCCCAGCGGCCCCGCTTTGCGTTTGGCCCACCGCCGAGCAGCTCCGCTCCGCGCAGACGACAAAAGGGAAGGACGACGTTGCCGCGGAGAACCGTGTTGTCCATGTCCATGAAGGCGATGCGGGGAGTGAAAGGCTTGGGGGAGGGGGGGGAGGGGGGGATTTGGGAGGGAGGAGAGGGTGGGCGCGACGCTGTCCTCTCCCAAGTGCCGCTCCCCAGTGTCCCCTTATCCCTCTTTCTCTCTCTCGTCTCGCCTGCGCGCCGACGGC